>Ga0268299_1001253_pt1 | contig 48836 bp, 29 predicted proteins | sample NOBtaG_FD_193484 | JGI IMG/M metagenome (GOLD analysis project Ga0268299, IMG submission 193484) | Activated sludge microbial communities from bioreactor in Nijmegen, Gelderland, Netherland - NOB reactor | ecosystem: Engineered > Bioreactor > Aerobic > Activated sludge | place: Netherlands... | reverse complement strand
ACGCCGCCAAAAGTTGTTCTCGTTCCTCAGGTCTAAAACGACGCCGCTGCTTCCGTGTCGATCCCATGGCCCCAGCTTGCGCGTTCGGCCACCGCTTCGCCTAGACGCAGTTCCCAAGACGGATACGTTCGAAGTACTCTTTTCTGCATCGCCCACTCCTGCGTACAGTTGGACGAACTTCAAAAGGAATAGTTGCATCTCCAAACACAGAATCAACAAATTGCCGGGAGTATATCTGCATTCGGATCGGCCCACTTTTGACGTATGCAACATCCTCTACAGAGCTAGATGAATAATCAAAGGAAAAAACTTCCTTAGTTCGCGGACCCCTTGGCGCACCACAATTGACGCATGCACCACCCTCGAACAGATGTAACAAGTCGTCCTTCTGCTTCAATACGACATTGCCGCTTTCAATAAGAATCCAGTCTAATTGAAATCGCTCAAACTCCTCATCAGCGGGTGGCGGCACTGTATAGCCGAATGCAGCAGGCCACTGTTGGACTCGGTCCGAAAGTTTAAAGGCGAACTGCTCTTCCGCTTTGAAGAGTGTCTTTCCTTGACCAGAAATCTCAGGAAAGTCCACCGAACGAACTTCAAAGCCTTGAGATGTTTTTCTCCAGGTGCAGGTATACAATCTGTCTTTATTCATGGTCGGAGTAGTCTAGCAGTTCAATGAAACAAATATATACTCACAGTGGAAAGTGTTGCCTGACATCTCCAGCAGGCAAATCCCATGACAGTCGCGTCAGCTCCTCAAATGATTTGGCCCCGCGATAGCGACACAAGCGATCAATAACGCGTGCCGCACGGATATGAGTGTTACGCAATTGAGCGAGAATTCGTCCGTCTCGATCTTGTTCAAGAATTCTCTCCCATTGGGGCTTATTGCCATTGAACGTAGGAAGCCCTTTCAGCACTGGGTCTAATTGAGCGTATTTGTGCGCCAAAGAGTGGAAAAGCCGGTGGAGGAGAGGCGCGATTTCCGCAAGATACTGCGCCTCCTCTCCACCCAGGGACTTCTGCATCCCGTGGTGCCCGCCCTTTCCTTTGAGATTGGCTGAGATCCGAATCTCCCCCACAGCGGCCTTGGCTGAGTAGTAGGTCACATCGCAGGCAATCCGACGCCCCTTGCTCGCCCCCTGGCGTGCGACAACGCTCCCACTGTTTGCCTGAAGATCCCCCTGGATTCCTGTAGCAGACACCTGTGTTTGGGCGTTCTCATGCCCGGAGGGATCCACGTACAGCACTGGATTTGCCGCGCCGTACAGGAACCGGTTCTGCGTGATGGGCTCCTCCAGGTCCCCCTCGTAGGTGTCCCGGCTCAGGAAGCGGCCCCAGTCCGGATGGTACCACCGGGCGCGCAGATAGTACGCCCCCACGTCGTTGTCCCACTCCTCCCCGGTGAACGCGTACTCGGTGTCCGTGGGATTGCCCCCCACCAACTGGCCGTAGGCGTTGTAGTTGAACGTCTGGGTTGTCAACTCTCCCAGCTGCCCGTTGACGGTCGGATGCGTCCCCGGATCGAACCCCGTCCGGAACCGGGTGCTCGCCAGGGCATCGGTGCTGTAGAACTCCACCACCCCCCCGGAGATCGTGCGCCGGCTGATCAGGTCCCGACCGTAGGTGTACACAGATGGCCAACCCATATCCCGGCTCCGCTAACCTGCTGACAATGCCCTCTGGACCTTCTGGTAATCCGCCGCGTGCCCGAGATGGATGGACTTGGGAAGCAATCCTACGCGGTGAGTGTTTGCCCCAACCAAACCTTTTCCATTCCGTACACTACGCCACTTCTTCAAACTAACTAGCAACTCTCCTGAATCCCGTTGGCCAAGAACTATACAGTCGTTAACTGAAGATGTGACTTCATTCTCATCAAAGAAATATCGAAGTTCACCTACCCGGAACCGCCCTCCGACTATTGCAGTCCCACAATCGGAACACTCCCACCATGTGCCGATGCAAAATTTTGGAACAACTGGAACAACAAACTCACTGGCCACTAGTTCAAAGTATTCCTTCCCACACCGCCCCGTTTGCTTAGTCGCGCGAAGTTCAAATTCGAGATCCCCTGTGTTAAAAATTAAATCTACAAACTGTTTCGAATAAAGCTTTATACATACTGGGCCACTGGTAACGGACACAACATCCTCGATGGCACTACTGGAGTACTCAAACGAGAGAATTTCGCCGGTTCTCGGACCCTTTGGCGCACCACACTTTAGGCATGCGCCACCTTCGAACAAATGCGATAACTGATGTCGTTGCTTCAACACCGCATTACTGCCAGTAGTAAGGACCCAGTCAGATTGAAATCTCGCAAACTCCTCATCAACCGGTGGTGGGTCGGTGTAGCCAAACGAGGCTGGCCAATGTTGAACTCGGTCTGAGAGCTTAAATGCAAACTGCTCTTCTGCGCTAAACAGTGTCCTTCCTTGGCCGCGGATATCAGGAAAATCTACCGATTGAATTTCAAAGCCTCTGGATGTTTTTTTCCAGGTACAAGTATACAACATGCTATTACTCATGGTCGTAGCGGTCTAGCAGTTAAGGAAAGAGTGTATACATTCATGGATCAAAGTGCTGCTTAACATCTCCAGCAGGCAAGTCCCGCGAGAGTCGCGTCAGCTCCTCAAACGATTTGACACCCCGATAGCGGCACAGGCGGTCGATTACTCGAGCCGCGCGTATTTGGGCCGCGCGCAACCGGGCGCGAATCTGTCCACTTGGATTATTTTGCAATATAGCTCGCCAGTCTTCAGGCTTTCCTTTGGACGTAGGAAACCCTTTCAGCAACCAAACCTGGACCGCTCCATCCGTGTTTGGATTGGAGAGCAGGGATACCGTGAAGGCCATGTTGTGCGCAACCATTTGACCATCAACAAGTTCAAATCTGGGATCAGTTTCCTGCCAGTTTCCCTCCCGGTCTTTTCGATGCAGACCTGTTTCCAGCCGGACGTGCCGGTTTGTGATCCAGATGGTTTCGCCGGCCGGCGTCAACTCGGATGAGACCGTTTCAATCAATTGATGATGGGGGCCCCGATCTATAATCTCGACCGTCTCCGCTCGAATTCCGCCCGGACAGTTTTTAGCAAAAAGTATCGCGAGAAGAATCAAGGGTGCACGAAACGGTTGGTGCTTCATGTGCGGGGGTTGAGATGCTTGGGCTGCTTGCGTTTTCCCAGAATTGGCTATCGGGGACGCGGCATGGTTTATTCGGAGACCGACGATGCTTCAAGAATAAAGTGTTTCCGACTGATTAATTGTGGATGCCCTGACGGGCGGTGGATGGATGTGGCAAAGTAGTTGGGTAAGGCCTGATGGGACAGCAACTGCGCCGCGACCGCATGGGGTATCCGGCAACCGCCCGGGTTCTGCAGCGGCACGACATGAGCGGATATAAGCGAATCACTCCCCGTAGAAGGCCCCAACAGGTGCCCGACCCGGGCACCCTGTGATGGTGGTTACAATGTGGGGGGCCGCCTCCGAATCCGGAGGCGCTGCCACCCGGAGGCCACCGCATACTTCCTGAGCGTGGTCACGGACGGCCCAAGCCCGGCTGATGGCCACGCCGCACAACTGTTCCTTTGATCCACGAAAAGCCTCTGGTGTGTAGCACGATATACAGAACCGCCCCGAAGACCGGCGGCGAACCCGGCGCCCCAACCCAGGCCAGGGAGCGAGGCGTCGAGGCAGGATGCCCGCACATAACGCTCGGTTGCGCCTCACGCCGGGCCCCCCAAGAGCTGTGCGCCAAGTCATCCGCTGGCTGCGCCGGCCCGGTGCGACCGACTTATACGGAGGACCTCGCTGTGGGCCGCCTTCAGGACCTGCATGCCGTCCCTGGACGTCGAGTCACGCAGATCGTTCCTGCTTTCCGCAGATCACTGCTATCGCCTTCGGCGCTGTTCGATCGAACCGGGTTACGCTATTTTGGTAACATTGCTGGAGGTTTCTGGCGGTGAATTTGCAAGGACTTACAGGAAAACTGGTTGATGCATCTCTCTTCGGATCAAAAGGTTGCAGGTTCAAGTCCTGCCGGGTGTGCCACTCTCCCCGGACGACTTGCGTGAGATTCCCGGCAGGACCGCATGGTCCAGCCGGCCGCTGGCTCTGGTGAATGCTACAGGTCCGCGCCCAACGATCTGGAGCAATGCCTACGGCTCCGACAAAGGAATCACCCGTTGCCCCGCAGGCAGCCTTTCGTGGAGTTGGCGAGGCGTCATGCCGCCAGCCTCCACGAGCCCGGAAAGACGCGCCGCGCATCTCATTGCAAAACCCGTTGCGCGGCCTCGGATGCGCTCGGAGAATCCGCGGCCATGCCCTACCGAGAACTTTTCAAGGAGCTGGTGGCAGAGGCTCAAGCCGCCGGATTCCAGCTCGACAATGAGCGGACGTTCTACCTGTCCGCAGAGGCGTGCTACATTGCGGGATTCCAACGCGATCCGAGGACATTCGTGGTGACCAAACGGGGCGTGTGGGTGACGCCCATGGCGGCAAGTCAGGTGGTTGACTCCATCCTCAAGGACCAGAAAATCCCGGGTCTGCAGGATACCTACGGCAAGGGGCCCCGATTCCGGTGACGGAGTTCACGCCGCCCGGGGAACACCGCCGAGGCGATGGGATTCTGTTTCAAGTTCTCCGGATTGGGCGCATCTCAAATTCTTGGATGAGGCGGGAGAGATTTCCCGTTCCAAGAGAGCCACGCCCCAAAGCTGGGGAGAGTTTTCACCGCGCCTCCAACTGCGGACGACTTGGGGGGTGAGTTTCGATGCGCACAGCTCGCCCCACCAAAATTCTGAGAAGCGCCCCCGTTGATTCAGGGATTTCTCCCAAGACTTGTGCGTGTGCGCCCCAGGAAAGCTACTGCCAGGTCTCGTCCCTGGGAAAAGGGGCGCAGCATCTACTACTGTCCAATGAGGACGCCGGCGCTCTGGCTCGACACGGCCGCACTCCTCGATACCCTCAGGCAATGCGGAGCGACGCATGGGGCGGCAGGATCGTGGGGTTCGGGTCGGCCATCGCCCTGGGGGCCATCGCCGCCGTCGCCGCCGCGGGGCAGAGTCTGCCGCCGCCCGGATTTGAACCGGTGCCTCCCGGAGTGCATGCCCTCGTGGGGGCGCGGGTGTTCCTTCAACCGGATACGTCTTTCTCCAATGCCACGGTGGTGATTCGGGAGGGACGGATCGCCGCGATCGGTCCCGAGGTGACGCCGCCGGCCGATGCCCGGGTGTGGGATGTGTCGGGCCGCGTGATTTATCCAGGCTTTTTCGACCCGTACCTGGTCCTGGAGGAGAAGGCGCGTCCCGTGTCGCAACGACTCGGTTCCGGACGCAGCGGCGGCGGCCGGGCGGCCCGGGCCAGCGACGCCGGGACCGGCGCCGGCGGCTATTCCTTCTTTGGGGTTCCGGACTCGGAATCTGGTTCCGGTCCGGGCTACGCCGTGGGGGGCATCACCCCGCAGCGACGGATGGCCGCCGGCTACACTCCGGATCGCAAGGCGATCGAAGGGCTTCGCGAATTGGGATTCACCGCGGGAAATATCACGCCGGGGCATGGGATCCTGCGAGGCCAAAGCGCCGTGGCGCTTCTGGGCGATGGATCCGCCAACGAATCGCTGCTCTCCGGCCGCGCCGATCGCGGCACGGCGCAGCATTGGGCCTTTGAGGTTCGCGGCACGGAGGGAGTCTTTCCCGATTCGTTGATGGGCACCCTGGCGGCCATTCGCCAGGCCTATCTCGATGCCGCCTGGTGGAGCGCTTCCCGGGACGCCTTTCAGCGGGATCCGTTGCGGATGCCGCGGCCGGCGGCCAACGAGGCCTTGGAGGCCCTGGCCGCCTTCCGGGGCAGCCAGCCCGTGTTTGTGGAACCGGGCAGCGCGCTGATGATGGATCGCGCCCGGCGGATGCTGGCGGAATTCGGGTTGAGCAATGCAGTGTTTGTCGCCAGCGGCGGCGAATGGCGGCGTCCGGACCTTCTCGCCGGCCCCTCCGGGGCCTACATCGTGCCGTTGGATTTTCCGGCCCTGCCCAAGCTGCCGTCCGAAGAGGCCTGGGAGAGCGTGAGCCTGGACGCCCTGCGCGCGTGGGACTGGGCGCCTTCCAATCCCTCGCTGATCGTCCGTTCGGGCGCGGCGGTGGCCCTGACGTCCTTCGGGCTCGGGGACCGGAAGGAGTTTCGTAAGAACCTGCGCGCAGCCCTCGACCGCGGCTTGAGCGAGACCGAGGCGCTGGCGGGATTGACGACCATTCCGGCGCGGTTGTGCGGCGTGGATGCCCTACTCGGCACCCTGGCCCCGGGCAAGCTGGCGAATCTTACTGTGACCGACGGCAAGGGATACTTCGATCCCGAGGGAGAGGTGGTCGCGGTCTGGATTGAAGGCCGTCCCTTCGACGTCTCTTCTCCCGCGAAGGCTTCGGTTGCGTCGAAGCCGTCGGAGCCGGGAGCCGCTGCCGGGATGGCGGATCCGGACAAGGAGAAGGAGAAGGAGAAGGAGAAGGCGCGCCGGAAGGAAGCCGAGTTGCGCGAAGCCGCGCGCAAGCTGGCGGCGCGGAATCCGCTGCTGGACCGCGGTCCCATCACCCATCCGCCGAGCGTGTTGGTCCGGGGCGCCACCCTTTGGACCTGCGGTCCGGAAGGGGTGCTCACCAACGCCAGCCTTTGGGTGGAGGGCGGGCGTCTCCGCGCGGTGGGATCGCAAGTGCCGGAGCCGGGGCCGCAAACTCTGGTGGTGGACGGCACCGGACTGCACCTCACGCCCGGCCTGGTGGATTGCCACAGCCATTCGGCCATCCTGGGGAGCGTCAACGAGGGCAGCCTTCCGAGCACGGCCATGGTGCGGATCGGGGACGTGGTGAATTCGGAGACGCCGAATCTTCACCGGCAGTTGGCCGGCGGACTCACCGTCGCGAACCTGCTCCACGGCTCGGCCAATCCCATCGGGGGCCAGAACCAGGTGATCAAGCTTCGGGACGGGGCGGCTCCCGAGGATCTCAAGTTCACCAACGCGCCGCCGGGCATCAAGTTTGCCCTAGGCGAGAATGTGAAGCAGTCCAACTGGGGCGAGCGCTTCCACACCCGGTTTCCGCAGACGCGGATGGGGGTGCCGTCGTTTTTCGAGAACCGATTCACCGCCGCCCGCCAGTACGCGGCCGCCTGGCGCGAGTGGGAGGCGGCGAAGGCGCGGAACCCGCAGGCGCCCCCGCCGCGCCGAGATCTGGAACTCGACGCCATCGCCGAGATCCTCGCCGGCACCCGGCTCATCCACTGCCATAGCTACCGCCAGGATGAGATCCTCGTGTTCCTGCGCGTGATGGAATCCTTCGGCGTCCGCGTGGCCACGCTTCAGCATGTGCTGGAGGGATACAAGGTGGCGGATGAGATCGCCCGCCACGGCGCCGGGGGCAGCGCCTTCTCCGACTGGTGGGCATACAAATTCGAGGTGTATGACGCGATCCCGTATGCGGGAAGCCTGATGCGGGACCGCGGAGTCACGGTGAGCTTCAATTCCGACGATGACGATCTGGCGCGCCGCCTCAACTTCGAGGCTGCCAAGGCGGTGAAATACGGCGGCACGCCCGAGGAGGAGGCGCTGAAGTTCGTCACCCTCAATCCGGCGCGCCAGTTGGGCATTGACCGGTGGGTGGGCTCGCTGGAGACGGGGAAGGACGCCGACTTCGCCGTGTGGTCGGGTCCGCCCCTCGCCTACTCCAGCCGCTGCCTGGAGACCTGGATCGAGGGCCGCAAGTATTTCGACCGCGCGCAGGCGGCGCAGCGCGCCGCGGCGCTGGGGGCCGAACGCGACGCCCTCATCGCCAAGGCGCGGAAGCTCGCTGGCGAGGGGGCGGATGCGTCCGCCAGCGACGCGGCCCGCGAGAAGTTCTTCCGTCGCGCCCTGGAATCCGCAATCCACCAGGGCGTGGTTCGCTGCGAGGATTGCCTGCTCCCCCAGCGCGAATGAGCGTGGACACGCGATCTGGAAGGGGAACGCAGGCGCCTCGCGTGCAGCGGACCGTGCCCTCGCCGTCCGCCAAGCGTGCATGGAATGACCGCCCTTCAGCTCACGGTTGCGCGCTGCGGCCGGCGCGAGGGCGCCGCGGCCCCCACGCGAGGCGCGTGTGTTCCCCAGGAAATTCACTGCGACTTTACGGATGAGCATGGACATGTCTTCCCGTTCCCACCGCCCTGGCCGCCTGTCGGGATCGGTTTCCTCCTGGGTCCTCCTCGGCCTGCTGTCGGGCTTCACGACGCTCCCCGACCGGGGGCGCGCCGCGTCGCTGCGCCTCGACGGCGGCACGATCCACACCGCCGCCGGCCCGGTGCTGACCCATGCTTCGCTGCTGGTGCGCGACGGCCGGCTGGCGGCTGTGGGCGAGGTGACGGAGCCGGCGGACCGCGCGGTGGATCTGGCCGGCATGCACGTCTTTCCCGGCCTGATTGCCCCGACGACTCTCCTGGGGCTTCAGGAGATTGATGCCGTGCGGGCCACCCGGGACAGCACCGAAGTGGGCGCCTGGACCCCCGAGGTGGCCGCCTGGGTGTCGGTGAATCCGGATTCCGAGCTGATTCCCGTGGCGCGCGCCAACGGGTTCACACACGCCCAGCCCATTCCGCTGGGCGGGGTGGTGAGCGGACACTCCTCGGTCATTGCGCTCCACGGCTGGACCGTGGAGAGCCTGGTCGTGGACCGGACCGCCGGGTTGCATGTGTTCTGGCCGTCCTTTGCGCTCGACACCACGCCCAAGGAGCGCGTGGAAAACCCCGGCGATTGGAAGTCGCCCGAGGACCAGGAACGCGAGCGGTCGAAGAAACTGCGGGCGATTGACACGTTCTTCGACGGGGCGGCCGCCTACGAGAAGGCGCGGTCAGCCTCGGGGGACACGAATGGCGTCCGCATCGTGCCCGCGTGGGAGGCCATGCTGCCGGTGCTCCGGGGAGACGTGCCGGTCTTTCTCCACGCCAACGAATACCGCCAGATCCGGTCTGCCGTGGAATGGGCTTCCGGACGGAAGCTGCGCGGGGTGCTGGCTGGCGGACGGGACGCGGCGCGGTTGGCGGATCTGCTGGCGACGAACCGGGTTCCGGTGGTTTATGAGCATGTGTTCACCCTGCCGCCGCGGGACGTGGATCCCTACGACGTTCAGTTCGCCACGCCCGCCGTGCTCCATCGGGCCGGGGTGAAGGTGACTTTTAGCGAAGGAACGGACCGCTTTGGGGCGTCCACGGTCCGCAACATCCCCTACGCCGCGGCACAGGCCGTGGCCTTTGGTCTGCCGCCAGCGGAGGCGTTGCGCGGGCTGACGCTGTATCCGGCGCAGATCCTGGGATTGGCCGACCGCCTCGGATCGCTGGAACCCGGAAAGGACGCCACCTTCGTGGTCGCCGACGGAGACATTCTCGATCTCCGGACTCAGGTGAAGCGCGTCTGGATTGCCGGCGAAGAGGTTTCCGTCGAAAGCCGCCACACACGTCTCTACGACCGCTACCGGGCCCGTCCCAGGCCGTGAAGACGGTGGTGGGGAAGCCTTCGAAATCCCACGGACGGCACGGTACCCGATCCCTTCATCCTCCCATCAAAAACGGAACATCGGCCCATGCCTCCCTTCGTCTTCGTCACCCCCGCCGGCAATTCTGAGATCCTACCCCTGCGCGTCCGGCAGCGCGAAGAACTGAACTGCCAGATCGTCCACGATTCCCTCCACCGGCGCGCGGGCTGGACCGAGGGATATCTGGTTGGAATGGACGGAGTCACCGCCGGTTTTGGGTCCTTGGCTGTCGCCGGACCCTGGAAGGACCGCCCGACGGTTTTCGAATTCTATCTGCTGCCGGAACACCGTTCGAAAGCGTTCGCCTTGTTCGAGGCCTTCCTGGCCGCCAGCACCGCGCGCCACTTTGAGGTTCAGAGCAACGACTCGCTGCTGACGGCGTTGGCCCTCACGTACGCGCGCGACATGACCAGCGAGAAGATCGTCTTCCGGGACGGGGAGACGACCTTGTGGACGGCGGCGGGTGCCACGCTGCGTTGCCTCACGCCGGAGGACGAGATTCGGGACTGCATGGAGCGAAGACAGGGCGGCGGTGAATGGGCGTTGGAAGTGGACGGCGCCGCCGCCGGCAAGGGTGGAATCCTGTTTCACTACAACCGGCCCTACGGCGACTTGTACATGGAGGTCGAGGAATCTTTCCGGAAGCGGGGATTGGGTCGCTTCCTGGTCCAGGAATTGAAGCGCGAATGCTATGCGCTGGGTGCCATCCCGGCGGCGCGGTGCAGCCCGGATAACATTCCCTCCCGCCGCACCCTGCAACGGGCCGGCTTCGTCCCCTACGCGCACATCCTCATCGGCGCTCTCGCCCTGCCGTGAGCCGGAGGCCCGGCGTCGCCGCAAAATCTGGACAGGGACGGCATGGATTCTCACGTCCGCGGCATTCCGTCCTGAACAAAAAAAGAGGGCCGGACTTTCGTCCGGCCCTCCATGCCTCCATGGGGCCACATCAATTCGACGCCCGATAGAACTGCTGTCCGGCGAGGCTGCCGGCGGGAATCACCAGCGGGCTGGTGGCTCCTGCAACCGGCGCGAACGCGCCGCCCAGGGTGGCCGCCGATTCCAGGGTTCCGGTGAACGTCAGGGTGACATTGCCGGACGAGTCGCTGGAGACGCCGAGGGTGGCTCCCTCGATGACCAGCGGAATTCCCAGCGGGGATGGCCCGCCGAGCGCTTCCATCTCCGACGGGCTCAGCGGCGCTGACCGGATCTGGATGGCGTTGACCCAGATTTCGCGTCGTTCGTCCTGATCGCCATCGGCGAACAGGAGGGCTGTCGGCTGCAGCGCGCGGCGGGGATTGTCGAGGCCCTGGTTGGCGGTCCAGTTGTCCTGGAAGATGCCGTCCACGTACTTCACCACCACCGGCGGGTTGGCCGCCATGTTGTACGCTGCCACGATGCGGTGCCATTCGCCGGCGGTGAGCGCTCCGGTGCCGTTGTAGCCGTCGGTGCCCTGGCCGAAGTTGGCGCCCTGCCAGAACAGGTCGCCGTCATCGGTATTGTTCAGGGAGCTGGTCTGGAGCAGTGAGGCCGCTCCGGAGTTCGACTGCCCGAAGACGTCCATGACGATCGTGTACTGATTCACCCGGGTGCCGCCGCCGTTGGGCGGAATCCGGTGCTCCATGATGTAGCCGAGCTGGCGGGTGAGCGTGCCCGGAACCCGCATCACGAACGCCGGCTGGCCGCCGATGTCGGGAAGGCCGAGGTCCGTGGTGGTGCCGAAGGTCGTCTTGTCGTCGGCAGTGCCCTCGGGGCCGTCGAAGGCCGGGTCGAGATACTGGAGATCCGATCCGACGCTCGCGCCGAGGTCGCCGAAGTCGAAGTCCCATTGGCCGGTGACGTTGGACGTCGGCAGGGCCACGGGAATTCCGGCGGCGCTCGGAGCGCCCAGCAGCGCGCATTCGGCGTCGCTCAGGCGCCCGGCGCGGATCTGAATGGAGTTCACCCACATTTCGCGGCGCTCATCCTGGTCGCCGTCGGCGAAGAGGATGGCGGTCGGCTGCAGGGCGCGGCGATCGGCATCCAGGCCCTGATTGGCGGTCCAGTCATCCTGCTTGATGCCATCCACGTACTTCACGACGACCGGCGGGGTGGCCGCCATGTCGTAAGCCGCCACGATGCGGTGCCACTCGCCGGCGGTGAGGGTGCCGCGGCCGTTGTAGCCTTCGCCGCCCTGGCCGAAGTTGGCGCCCTGCCAGAACAGGTCGCCGTCGTCGGTGTTGCTGAGCGAGCTGGTCTGCAGCAGCCCCGCGGCGCCGCTGTTGGACTCGGCGAAGACGTCGAAGATGATCGTGTACTGGTTGACCCGGGTGCCGCCGCCGTTCGGGGCGATCCGGTGCTCCATGAGGTAGCCGATCTGGCGGGTGAGGGTGCCGGGAACCCGCATCACCTTGGCCTCGGCGCCGCCCGGACCCGGGATGCCCAGTTCCGTCGTGGTGCCGAAAGTCGTCTTGTCGTCGGCCGTGCCCTCGGGACCGTCGAAGGCCGGGTCGAAATACTGGAGATCCGACCCAACGCTGGCGCCCAGGTCGGCGAAGTCGAAGTCCCACTGACCGGTGACCGTGGACCGGGTGAGATTCTGCGGAATGCCCCCCGGCGTCGGCGCGCCGAGCAGCAGGGCTTCGGCGTCCGAAATGCGGCCGTTGCGGATCTGGATGGAGTTCACCCACATTTCGCGGCGCTCATCCTGATCGCCGTCGGCGAAAAGGATGGCGGTCGGCTGCAGGGCGCGGCGATCGGCATCCAGGCCCTGATTGGCGGTCCAGTCATCCTGCTTGATGCCGTCCACGTACTTCACGACGACCGGCGGGGTGGCCGCCATGTCGTAAGCCGCCACGATGCGGTGCCACTCGCCGGCGGTGAGGGTGCCGCGGCCGTTGTAGCCTTCGCCGCCCTGGCCGAAGTTGGCGCCCTGCCAGAACAGGTCGCCGTCGTCGGTGTTGCTGAGCGAACTGGTCTGCAGCAGCGCCGCAGCGCCGCTGTTGGACTCGGCGAAGACGTCGAAGATGATCGTGTACTGGTTGACCCGGGTGCCGCCGCCGTTGGGGCTGATGCCGTGGGTCATGACGTAGCCGATGCGACGGTCGAGGGTGCCGGGAACCCGCAGGACGAGGTCCGGCTCGGCGCCGATGTTGGGGATGCCAAAGGAGGTGGTCGTGCCAAACGCCGTCTTGTCCTCCGCGCTGCCCGCCGGGCCGTCGAACGCGGGATCGAAGTAGGCGAGCGGCGCGCCCACGGTGGCCGAGAGGTCGCCGTTGTTGAAGTCCCACTGCCCGGTCACCCGCGTGGTGCTGCCGCCGGAGGTGAGGATGCCGAAGCTCCAGGAGCGCGAGCGGGTGACGCCGGCGGAGTCGGTGAACTCCAGCCGGACCTGATTGTTCGCCTCCGGACGGGCCGGATCGGGGCTGTACGACAGGGTGATGCGGTCGTCCGACTTGGTGAGGGTCTGCGGCGACACTGCCGCGTCGTTCAGGAACAGCTTCACGCCCGCTGTGGCCACGGTGGTGGCGCCGTCAAAGATCACGGCCTGGATGGGTGCGGATGCCGGATTCCCCTCCGATCCCGCGGGCGGGGTCGCCTCGGCCACATAGGGCCCCTTGGCGTCGGCCACCGACGTATCGCGATAGGCCTTCACGGCGGCCTCGTTGGAGGAGTCGTTCACGAGCAGCCGGATCTGGGTGGACTCGTCAATCGTGTAGAAGTCGAGGCTGGCGCCGGTGCCGGTCTGCCAATAGAGGATCCGAAAGGGGTAAAGGCCCGCCTGCGGCGCCGACACGGTGAACTTGTTTTCGTTCCGCCAGCCGGTCTGGAAGCCGGGGGCGATGCGTTCGTATTCGGCGACCTTGAGCCCGAAGGCATCCCGTGGATTGGTGGCCACGAACACCTGGTAGCCGTCGTCATCGTTCGCGTCCGTGCGTTCCGACGTGGTGCTGACGCCGAAGGTGTAGGTGCCGGCGGCGAGTTCCAAATAGCCGACGACCTCCACCGCGAACTTGTCCGTGGTGCCCCCGGATCCCGGAATGCCCGGAAACGCCTGCGAGGCAAATGAAGCGATGTAGTTGGATTCCAGGTCGTAGAGGTCCACCGGAGCCCCATCCTTTTCGAAATTAATGCTATCCAGGGCATACACACCGCCGGCCTCCGGCCCGGAAAACGCTTCGTTGGGCACCACCGCGCCCGTGGCGTCGGTCAGAATGCCGTTGACCTGTTTTGCGGCCCGGATCGCGTTGTTGGCGACGGGGACATCCACCGGAGCCTGCGCGGCCCGGACGACAAAGCCGCGCGTCGTGGAACTGCCCGGGGGCAGCGCTGCCGACGCCGGCAGGGCGATAGTTGCGGCGCGCGCCGAGGCCAGACTGGCCAGCAGGGCGGCACCGAGGGGGATTAACCGTTGAGGAGTGCTCATGGCCCGATGAGCATGAACATGGATATCCGAATGTCCAATGCCTCGAATGGAGCACAGGTGACGACACGGTGACGGCGGCGAGAGACCGGGCGGCGGATGATGAAGGACGTTCATGGGACCTTCAGATTCCCGATTTTCGAACGCCGGCAATTCGACAGGGGACCCCGTCCCAGCCCCGCCACCGGCCCCGCTACTGGCGGCTGTCCAACCCCACGCTTGTTTCCGCGCCATCCGCTTCCTAGCCTTTCCCCGCTTCCGACATCGTTTACTCCTGTTCATCTTATGGCCAAGACACCTCTTCGCATCGGGCTCATCGGTTACGGCTTCATGGGCCGCGCCCACTCCAACGCCTTCGCCAAGGTCGGCAATTTCTTCGATTCCCAGTACACCCTGGTGCGCGAGGCGGTGTGCGCCCGCAACCCGGAGGCGGTCTCGGCGTTCGCATCGCGGTGGGGCTACGCCTCGGTCGAGACCGACTGGCGGAAGCTGATCGCGCGCGACGACATTGATCTCGTGGACATCGCCGTGCCGAACAACCTGCATGCCGAGATCGCCATCGCCGCCGCAAAGGCCGGCAAGATGATCCTGTGCGAAAAGCCGCTCGGACTGAACGCCAAGGAGGCCGAGAAGATGGTCGCGGCCGTGGAGAAGGCGAAGGTGCCGAACATGGTGTGGTACAATTACCGCCGCTGCCCGGCCGTGGTGCTGGCCAAGCAGTTGATTGATGAGGGGCGGCTGGGGCGGATCTTCCATTACCGCGCGAATTTTCTTCAGGACTGGACGATCAGCGCCGACCTGCCGCAGGGCGGCGCCGCGCTGTGGCGTCTCGACGTCAAGGCCGCGGGCTCGGGAGTGACCGGCGACCTGTTGGCCCATTGCATTGATACCGCGCTCTGGCTCAACGGCGGCATCAAGGACCTCAACGCCATGACCGAGACGTTCATCAAGGAGCGCAAGCACCAGCTCACCGGCAAGGTCGAGAAGGTGGGGATTGACGACGCCTGCGCCTTCCTCTGCCACTTCAACAACGGCTCGCTCGGGCTCTTCGAGTCCACCCGCTACGCGCGCGGCCACAAGGCCCTGTACACGCTCGAAATCAACGGCGAACACGCCTCGATCCGGTGGGATCTGCACGATCTGCACCGCCTGCAGTGGTTCGATCACCGGGACGAAAGCCGGCTGCGCGGCTGGCGCTCGATCCACGTCAGCGACGGGGATCATCCCTACCTGAAGAACTGGTGGGTGCCCGGGCTGCAGATCGGCTACGAGCACAGCTTCGTGCACCAGGTGGCCGACTTCCTCCAGGGGCTGGAATCCGGCGAGGGCGCGCGCCCCAACTTCCGCGACGGACTGGCCACGGACTATGTCGTGGACGCCGTCCTGGCATCCGCCCGCTCCAAGAAGTGGACGAAGGTGAAGCAGGTGAAGGGTTGAGCCGCCGTGGTTTCTCCGGGCCGGAAATTGCCTTCCGACCGGACCCTGCCTAGTGTTCCACGGTTGCTATGGCCTCCCTCTTCACCGGAATCTACATCGCCGTCGCCGTGCTCGTGCTCTTCGGGGCCAGCATCTTCGTGCATGAGTATGGCCATTACTGGATGGCCCGCCGCCGCGGATTGAAGATCGAGGGGTTCTCGCTGGGGTTTGGTCCGAAGATCTTTTCCTTCATGAAGGACGGCGTGGAGTGGTCCGTGCGCTGGATCCCCGCCGGCGGCTTCGTGAAGCTGCCGCAGATGATCACGTCGGAGGCCATCGAGGGGAAGGGATCCGGCGACATTCCTCCGGCCCCGCCCCTGTCGCGCATCCTCGTGGCGGCCGCCGGGCCGGCGATGAACGTGGCGTTTGCCTTTCTCATCGCGTCGGTGATTTGGATGATCGGGCTGCCGGTGCTGGTGAATCCGGCGATCATCGGACGCGTGGACCCGCAGTCCTCCGAAGGGAAGCTGGGTGTCCAGGCCGGCGACCGGATCGTGGCGGTGAATGGGCATCCGGTGAAATCCTGGCAGGACATCAATCTGGAGGTGATCACCGCGCTGACCAACGTGGTGCCGGTGACCTTCCAGCGGGCCGGACGCGAATTCACGGTGGCCCTGCCGACCCAGCGTTCGGAAACGCTTGGCCTGAAGTGGCTGGATCTGGAACCGCAGGAGAAGCCGGTGATCGGGCTGCTCCAATCCGGCATGCCGGCCGCCGCGGCGGGGCTGGAGGTCGGCGACAAGGTGCTGTCGTTTGACGGCGTGCATGTGCTCAACCAGGAGCACCTCACCGAGCTGATCGGCAAGGGCGGGGGGCGTCCGTGCGAGGTGATCATCGAGCGCAACGGGGCCAAGCGGGAGCTCTCGCTGACGCCGGTCTATGACGCCAAGGAGAAACGCCATCGCATCGGCATCGGCTTCGCCGGCGGACACTACGAAGTCCAGCGACCGGGTCCGACCCCGGTGGCCCAGGTGCGGGATGTGCTGCGCCTGATGGGCAAAACGTTCACCGCCCTCTTTCACTCCAAGGAAACCGGGGTCAGCGCCAAGGATATGAGCGGTCCGGTGGGGATCCTCGGCAAGCTGGCGGTGGACGTGAAGACCGATTACCGGCTGGCGCTGAATTTCATGGTGATGCTCAACATCAATCTCGCCCTCCTGAACCTGCTGCCGCTGCCGGTGCTCGATGGCGGGCACATCCTGATGGCGCTCTATGAGATCGTGACCCGGCGCCGCGTGGGCGTGCGCTTCCAGGAATACGCGACCACCGCCTTCGCCGTGCTGCTCATCTCCTTCATGCTGTACGTGACCTTTTACGATGTGCGCCGCGCGCCCCTCTTCGGGCACCTGCTCCGGCAGAAGAGCGTGGTGGAGACCCCCGCCGTGGTTCCGGCGCAGCCCTAGGGAAGGCTCGGTCAGAACCGCAGCACTTCGAAGGCGGAGTCAAACCACAGTCCGTTGAAGTCGAGCTGGAAGGCGGGCGGATCGAAATCGCCACGATACCAGTGGACCGTATTGCGTTCGCGGAGGAGTCCGATCAGTTCTTCCACCACCGAGGGGTCCAGGGCTACCAGGCCGTAGCGATTCCGGCGTAGCGCCTCCCGGGCCATGGAGCGCATCAGTTGGTCGGCGTCAGCGCGCGACCGCTTGACGATCCAGAGCGCGGCCTCGGGGCATTTCACCGCCAGCTTGTGCAGCTTGGCCACGCTGCAATCGCCGCACTCCACCCACAAGGAGGGGCGCAGGTCGTAGCCGAGTTGGCAGAGGTCGGGGACGAAGGGGATGTTGTCGTCGGGCACGGCCGTCTCGAGGGTGAGCCGCTCGCGAAAAAACAGAAGCCAGGCCAGTAGCTTGAGCACCACGTGGCTGGCCGACTCGTTGACGCCCAAGCCAAAGAGGACCTTGTGCGGCAGGGGACGCCGCCGGTCGTCGCTGGTGCATCGGAAGGTGAACTTCGCGGCCAAGATGGGGAACGATGGGCCGGGCGATTCCCCGGTGTCATCCGCGAACCTCCGTCCCCGGGGTCTTCGCCGGGCGCGCGACCCTATTTCGCAAACTCCACGCAGCGGGTTTCCCGGATCACCGTGATGCGGATCTGGCCGGGATAGACGAGATCCTCCTCGATCTTCCGGGCGATCTGGCGCGCCAGCAGATGCGCCGCGCCGTCATCCAGCCGGTCGGGACGCACCACGACGCGCAGTTCGCGTCCGGCCTGGACGGCGAATGCCTTCTCCACCCCCTCGAACCCGAGGGCGATCTTCTCCAGGTTCTCCAGCCGCTGGAGATAGGTGGTCATGCTCTCGCTGCGGCTGCCGGGCCGGGACGCGCTGATGGCGTCCGCCGTGGACACCAGGATTCCGTACAGATTCTCGTGGGGGACTTCCTCGTGATGCGAGGCCACCGCGTTGACGATCTCGGGCGACTCCCCTTGGCGGCGAAGAAAGTCCGCTCCCACGATCGCGTGCGGACCCTCGACGTCCTGGGACAGCGCCTTGCCAATGTCGTGCAGCAGCCCGGCGCGGCGCGCGACCGGCGCCGATTCGCCCATCTCGGCCGCCATGAGCCCGCACAGGTGCGCCACTTCGACGCTGTGGTTCAGGACGTTTTGGGAGAAGCTGTGGCGGAAATGGAGCTTGCCCAGCAGCTCGACGACCGGCGGGGCCATCGGGGGCAGTCCCGCGCGCGCCACGGCGTCCTCGCCCTTCCGGAGGATGAACGCCCCCATCTCCTCGGTCACCGTCTTGAAGACTTCCTCGATCCGGCTCGGATGAATGCGTCCGTCGAGAATCAGGCGTTCCATGGTTTGCCGCGCGACTTCCCGCCGGACGGGATCGAAGGCCGAAAGAACGACGGCGTTCGGGGTGTCGTCCACCAAGACCGTGACGCCGGTGACCGCCTCGAAGGAGCGGATGTTCCGGCCTTCGCGGCCGATGATCCGCCCCTTCATGTCATCTCCGGTGAGCGCGACGGTGGCGGTGGTGGTCTCGAAGGTGTGCGCCACGGCGCATCGCTGGAGTGCGGTGGCGAGGATGCGCCGGGCCTCTGCTTCGGCGCGCGCGCGGGCAGTCTCCAGCAGGTGGCGGCTCAGGTCCGCGGCGTCGCGGGCGGCCTCGCGCTCCACTTCGCGCAGGAGGAGCGTCCGGGCCGCCGCAGGGTCCATCTGGGCGAGGGACTCGAGGCGGGTGCGGGCGTCGAAGGTCAGGCAGCGGAGTTCCTGCTGCTGGGCCTCCAGGGTGGCGCGCGCCGCCTCGAGCTGTTCGGCGCGCTGCCGCAAATCCTGCTCCTGCTGGGCCAGCCGCTCCATCTGTCGCTGGACGAATCCCTCCCGCTCCACCAGGCGCCGTTCGTCGGACGCGAGGGCTTCGCGCTGTCCGGCCAGGGACTGCACCATTTCCGAGCGTTCCCGACCCAGTTGCTCCTGGGCGGCGACCCGGGCCGAGAGCGCAGCGGCCTCGCCCTCGCGGCGCCACTGCTCCCGGAGGTCGCGCTCGCGCCCGGCCAGTTCGGCGCGGAGGGCGCGCTCCTTCAGCCGCCCGTAGGCAAAACACGCGCCGAAGCCCGCCGCACCGGCGGCCAGGGCGGCCAGGATGGAATTAACTTCCATGGGGAATCTCGGGTTGGTCCGCCGCCCAGTGGGTTGCGGATGGGGTCACCACGACCTGAAGGGTCACGTCGTGCGGTGCGGCAGGCAGTCGGTCGAGCACCTGTTCGTCACGGCAGACACCGCAGCGTACCGCCGGAGTGTCACGAAGCAGCCGGTCATAAAACCCGCCGCCCCGGCCAAGCCGCAGTCCGTTGCGGGTAAACCCTAGCCCGGGAACGAGCGCCAAGTCCAGAGCCGCCGGGGAAACGGACGGGCAGTCCAGGGACGGCTCCCGGATCCCGAAGCGTCCCGCGACCAGGTCGCGGTGCGGATCCCGGATCTGCCGCGCGCCATAGGTTCCCGACCCGGGAGAAAAGGCCGGCAGCGCCACGCAGCGTCCGGAGGACAGCGCCTCCGTCAGGAGTTCCGAAAGATCGGGTTCGTCGCGCAGCGGCATGAACAGCAAGACGCATCGCGACGCCCGCCAGGCGGGAAGCGTCCGCACCCGGCTGGCGATCCGTGCCGAGGCTTCCGTGCGGGAGGCGGGGTCCAGGGCTGCCATCCGCCCGCGAAGCAGGGCACGCACCGCCGCCTTCTCGGCGTCGCTCATACCGCGGCGCCGCCCTTTTCGGCCGGGCCCGCCGGACCGGCCGCCCCGGCGGCCGTCAGCGCGCGCCACCGCTCGACGCGTTCCTTGATCTTTTTCTCCACCCCCAGATCTCCAGGCTCGTAGTAGCGGCGCGCCGCTCCGAGATAGTCCTGGGGCACGAAGTGGTCCGGATGGTCGTGCGCGTACTGGTATCCCACTCCATGGCCAAGGGCTTTGGCGCCTGCATAGTGGCTGTCCCGGAGATGGGCCGGCACGGGCAGGGTGCGCCCGCTGCGCACGTCCGCCAGCGCGGCGTCCACCGACGCGATCACCGTGTTGCTCTTGTGGGCGGTCGCGATGTACAGCGCGGCCTCCGCCAGCGGGATCCGGGCTTCCGGCCAGCCCACCACCTCGGCCGTCTGGCAGGCGGCATTGGCCAGCACCAGGGCCATCGGGTCGGCCAGCCCGACATCCTCCGCGGCGTGAATCAGGATCCGCCGCGCGATGAACCGCGGGTCCTCGCCCGCGTGGATCATCTTGGCCAGCCAGTAGAGCGTGGCGTCCGGATCCGACCCGCGCATGGACTTGATGAAGGCGCTGATGGTGTCGTAGTGGGCATCGCCATCGCCGTCATATACCACCGCCTTCTTTTGGATGCTCTGTTCGGCCGCGGCGAGGTCCACGGTGATGACTCCGTCGGGCCGCGGCGGAGTGGTCAGGGCGGCGATCTCCAGGGCGTTGAGTGCCTTGCGGGCGTCGCCATCGGACATGGTGGCCAGATGCCGCAGTGCCTCCTCCGACGCCTCGACGCGCAGATGCCCGAGTCCACGCTCGGCGTCCGCCAGCGCGCGGCGGAGGAGCCCGAGCAGTTCGTCCTCGGACAGCGGACGCAGCTCGAAGATCTGCGACCGCGACACCAGGGGCGCGTTGACGAAGAAAAACGGATTGTGCGTGGTGGCGCCGATCAGCCGGACCACGCCGCTTTCCACATCGGGCAGGAGCACGTCCTGCTGGGCCTTGTTGAAGCGATGGATTTCGTCAATGAACAGCAGCGTGGGCTGTCCGGTATTGGCCAGCCGGTTGGCGGCGCCAGCCAGCACACGCCGCATGTCGGCCACATTGGATTCCACGCCGCTCAGCCGCTCGAAGCGCGCGCGGGTCTGATGGGCGATGATCTGGGCCAGGGTGGTCTTTCCAGTGCCTGGAGGCCCGTAAAAGATCAGCGACTGGATCCGGTCCGCCTCGATGGCGCGGCGGAGCAGCAGTCCGGGCGCCAGAATATGGGTCTGGCCGGCATACTCCGCGAGCGAGCGCGGACGCATCCGCGCCGCCAGGGGCGCAGCGGAAGCGCCGCCCGTTGGGGAAGGGCCTGGCTCCGGCGGGGATTCGGTGCGGGGCGGCCGGTCGGGGCGGGTGGCGAACAACTGTTCCTGAACCGATTCCATGATGTCGTCCGCCCTCGTCTCGCCTCATCCCGGGGAGGGCGTCCGCCCGGCTGGCGTGTCCCGTGTCCCTTCTGCGGGGAATGGAAAGCCAGGGTGACCACGGCAGACGGGAGCAGACTACCGTTGCTGCCTTCCGGCCCTGGCGGGGTTTGTCAGTCCGCGTTCCATGGGCCCTGGCAGGCCGGAATCTGGGTGCCGCGGACCGTCCGGGCAAGCCGCCAGTGAGGGAAAGTTTGGCCGGGCTGCAGAGATGGACCGCAGAGGGGGATTGGGACTCCGGAGGCGCGGAGGCGCAGAGCGCAGAGCGGAGAGGGGGGAAGGGGCCGTTCCATGGACGGCCTGTCAAGGGACAGAGCCTTTCTCCCGATGGGAGCACCCCGTTCGCCCAAAATGGAGATGCAGCGCCGCAACGGCGGTCCCGGGCGGATCGGTCCATTGACCAGGCGGCTCACGAACCCGACTTGAATGCCTGGCGGATCTCGGCCAGGCGGGCGAGGGCGGATTCGAAATCGTATCGCGTGAGATCCGCCCCCAGGAGGGTGAAGCTGGATTCCCGCTCGGTGCCCTGAACCAGGGGAAGAATGTCGTCCACTTCGCGCTGAGCGTCGGCGTCGTCGGAGCGCAGGAGGGCTTCCAGGCGGTCGAGATGCGCCTCCAACACGGCCGGGTCCACCACCGCCGCCGGAGGGGCCGAGGACGCCGGGGCCGCTGCGGGGGTGAGGGTCGCGATGCCGGACAAAACCCGGCGGAGGGCGCCCTCCAGCAGAGGCAGGGCGGAGAGCGCCCCGTCGGCGCGTCCGTCGCGGAATCCGGACTCCACCCGGCCCGCCGCCGCCTGGACGTCGCGGGCGCCGAGATTTCCGGCGATGCCCTTGACCGTATGGGCGCTCCGCTGCGCCGCCGCCAGGTCTCCGGCCAGCAGGTCGGCACGAATCCGGTCCACGACGTCCGACTGGCTCGCCGCGAACTTGGCGAGCAGCGTGCGATAGAGCTTCCGATTCCCGGCGACCCGGCGGAGACCGTTCTCGATGTCCAATCCGTCCAGCGCCGCCGGGAGCGCATCCGATTCCTGCTGCGGGGTTGCCGGTTCGGGAGCGGGGGGCGCGGCGGCTTCGCGGGCGGCGGGATCGCGCTTCAAGGCCGCCTCATGGACCGGGACAAACCAGCGCCGGATGGCCGCGACGAGCTGCTGCGGATCAATCGGCTTGGCCACATGGTCGTTCATGCCCGCAGCCAGCGCCTTCTCCCGGTCGCCGGCCATGGCGTTGGCGGTCATGGCCACGATGGGCAGGTCGTGGAGTTCCGGCCGCCGGCGCAATTCCTGGGAGGCCTCGTAGCCGTCCATCACCGGCATCTGGATGTCCATGAGCACCCCGTCGAAGCGTCCCGGAGCGACGGCGTCCACTGCGATCCGCCCGTTTTCCGCCATGGTCAGCACCACGCCGAGGTCGCCGAGAATTCCGGCGGCCACCTCACGGTTGATCTCGTTGTCCTCGACCAGGAGGAGGCGCAACCCGCGGAATTCGCCGGCCTCCGCAGGGGCTGTGGACGGCGTCTCCTTCAACGCGGGTTCGCTTTCCGCCGGATCGCTGAAAGCCTGCACGATGGTGTCGAACAGCACCGACTGCCCGATCGGCTTGATGAGCACCCCGACCAACCCCGCGCGGGCCGCCTCTTCGCCAAGCTGCTCGTGACCATAGGCGGTCGCCAGCAGGATCCGCGGTTGATGGCGCAGGACGGTGTCCTCCCGGATCAGGCGGGCGGCCTTGAGGCCGTCCAGCTCGGGCATCCTCCAGTCCATGATGACCAGCGGAATGGGGCGGTCGGCATCGGCGCGGATCAGTTCGGCGATGCCTTCGCGTCCGGACGCCGCCAGGATCACCTCGAAGGACATGGCCTCCAGCATTTCCCGGAGCACGTCGCGCGAGCTGGAATTGTCGTCCACCACCAGCACCCGCATGCCCCGGAGGTTCCGGCGCGGAAACGGCCTTGGCGCGGTCGAGGCCTCGTGGTGGCGTCCGAATCGCGCGACAAACGAGAACGTGCTTCCCTCACCGGCCGTGCTCTCCACCTGGATCGCCCCGCCCATCATCTCCACCAGGCGCATGCAGATGGAAAGTCCCAATCCGGTGCCGCCGTATTTCCGGGTGGTCGAGGTGTCCGCCTGGGTGAACGGCTGGAAGAGCCGGCTCTTCTGCTCCGGCGTCAGGCCCACACCGGTATCGCGCACCGAGAACTCGAGTTCCACGGGATTCGCCTCCGCGGAACGGGCCGCCACGCTCACCACGATCTCGCCGCGTTCGGTGAACTTCACCGCGTTGGAGCAGAGGTTCAGCAGCACCTGCTGCAGGCGGAGCGGATCTCCTTCCAGGCGCTGCGGCGTCCCCGGCGCGATGCGGAACAGGATCTCCAGACCCTTTTCCGCCGCCCGCACGCCGACCAGCGAGGAGAGATTGGAGAACACCTCCTCCAGGTCGAACGGGATGCGCTCCATGGTGAGCTTGCCCGCCTCGATCTTCGAGAAGTCGAGGATGTCGTTGATGATCCCCAGCAGCGAATGCGCGGCCCGCTCCACCTTGCGCACGTAGTCCCGCTGCTTGGGCGTGAGCTCGGTCTTCAGGGTGAGATGCGACATCCCGATGATGGCATTCATCGGGGTGCGGATCTCGTGGCTCATGTTGGCCAGGAAGTCGCTCTTGGCCCGGGTCGCGGCCTCAGCGGTCTCCTTGGCGGCCGTCAGTTGCTCCTCCAGCTTTTTGCGGTCGCTGATGTCCACGAGCAGCCCGATCAGGCCCCCGGGCCGGCCGTCACCCAGGTGGAAGCCGTCCACCGAATACAAGGTCTGGTGGACGTTTCCGTCGGCCATGGCGACCGGCAGTTCATAGCTCCGATGGCCCATTTCCTGGATTACGGTGACGTCCTGGTCGTGGAATTTCCGGCGCGCCTCCGGATCCAGGTATTCGAGGTCCAGGACGGTCTTGCCTTCCAAGGACTTTCGAGTCGTGCCGAAGGCCGTCTCATAGGCGCGGTTGCAACTGGTGAACCGGGCCAGGGCGTCCTTGACGAACATCGGGTAAGGGATGGAGTCGAGCAGCGCGCCCAGGAAGGCCAACTGGTCGGCTTGACGCGCCTCGGCCTGCTGACGGGCGTCGGCCATCCGGTTGATGGCCTCCACGAGCGGATCCTTCGGTCCGCGAGGCGCGAGGCGGCGGCTGAAGTCGCCGCGTGCGATGGCGGCGCAGACTTCGGTGATGCCCTGATAGGTTCGGCCCAGCGCGTTGAAACTGCGCGCCAGTTGTCCGACCTCGTCGGAATCGTCGGCGGACAGCGCCACGGTCGCCTCGGGATCGCCGCTGGCGAGCCGGTCGGCCGCAGTGACTGCGCGCTGGATGCGCGATGACATCCGCCGGGTCACCCAGAGGCCCAGCAGTCCGGCGGCGCTGAGTCCCGCCAGAAGCGCCGCCCCGGCGCCCGCCGCCTGCCGGCGCAGCGGACCCAAAACAGCCGACTCGGTCTGCCGCACCACGGCGGTCCAGTCTCCCGTCGGCACCGGCGCCGAGGCGAAGTAGTGCTTTCCGCCGAGGATCGGGTCTGAAGCCTCCACCAAATGCCCCGCGCGCCGATCATGCATCGGCAGCAGCAGTGCCCGGTACGGGGTGTCCGCCACCGGCACCGTGCGCAACAACGCCGGCGGATTGGTGCCCACGGCCACCGGGCCCAGCGTGGTGGCGATGAAGCGTCCGGAGCGGCTGATCAGAAACAGTTCCACCCCGTCCCGGTCCTTGATGTGATCGAGAAATCCCTCGAGGTCGTCCAGCGCCCGGTCCACCCCGGCGATGCCGCGGAAGCGGCCGTCCATCACGATCGGGTACGATTGCTCGATGATCATCTTGCCCTCGTACAGGTAGGGTTCGGTGACCATCGGCATGGGCTTTCCCGACTTCAGGAAAAGCTCCCGGCAGCCCTGATAGTAAAGGCTGGTCTCCATGTCCTTCAGCGGAGAGAGGTGGAGTTCGCTGGCATTGGTGGTGGAACGGAACCAGTAGGGAATGAAACGGCCGTCCTGGTCGAAGGCGTCTCCGATGCCCCGCGCCACCTCGGTGCCGTCGTGGGCGGCATCCCGGCCGTCCGCATCGGGTTCGTACGCGAAATAGGCCCCCGTGAACTCGCGGGTCCGCTCCAGGACGTCGCGGGCCATGGCGCTCGATTCCGCCCTCCGCCCCCAGAGCCCGTTGCGTTGCGCCAGGGCCATCACCTCCGCGGCCTGGACCGCCCGCACGTTGCCCTGCTCGACCTCGGCGGCGACGCGATCCGCCAGGAGCTGCAGGCGTCCGCCGATGGCGACGCGCTCACGTCGGAGCACCGTGAGTCCGACCACGATGGCCACGCCGGTGCACAGCAGCGCCACCGGGAGGATGCCGAAGAGCAGCATGCGCCCTCCCAGCGTGCGCGAGTAGCGCACGGTGGCTCGTCGTTCGGACGGCGGCGATTCGGGCGGATGCATGCGATGCCAATGCCAGCGGACCTTCCGTCCGGCTTTCGAGGCCGGCGGTTCGAGAAGCCTACCGGGAACCAAAAGAAAGGACAAAGGGATCGCAACCGATCCACATCATCCGGATTGCGCCCGCCGTTGCCACGGGGTGGACTGCCGGGGACCTGTTATGAATGCCGCGTGGATCTGTCTTGTCATAGCCGGAGTGTTCGAAATCGGATGGCCTGTCGGGCTCAAGCTCGCGCAGTCCCCCGGGCGGCTGATCCCCGGCGTGGCGATCGCCGTCGGCTGCATGGCCCTGAGCGGCTGGTTTCTCTGGATGGCCCAGAAGGGGATTCCCATGGGGACGGCCTATGCGGTTTGGACGGGCATCGGCGCCGCCGGGACCTTCGTCGTGGGCATCGCCGCCTACGGGGATCCCGCGGGCTGGGCCCGGCTGGCCGGCGTCGGCCTGATCATTGCCGGCGTGGCCACGCTGAAGCTGGCGCATTGAAGCGGAGCAAAACTTCCGGGTTCGTTCTGGGATTCTTGCCGCGGGTGACCCAGACTCGACACGATGATCCTCGCCGGATTGCGTCGCATCTCCCTCACACACTGGATCCTGATCTCCATGGTCGTCGGCGTCGGTGTCGGCGTGGCTTTTCCCGAAGGGTCGCAGCATCTCAAGGTGCTTTCGAACGTCTTCCTCCGGCTCATCAAGTGCATTTTGGTGCCGCTGGTGTTCGGCACCCTGGTGGTGGGGATCGCCGGCCACGCCGGCGATCTCCGGTCCGTCGGCCGGCTGGCCTTCCGGGCGATCATCTATTTTGAGATCGTCACCACGCTGGCGCTGGTCATCGGGCTGGTGGCCGTGAATGTGGCGCGTCCGGGGGACGGGGTGGTGCTGCCACCGCCCAGACCGGGCGAGGTGCCGCCAGCGCCGGCGCCGGTGACGTTCAGCGGAATCCTGGAGCATCTGGTGCCGAAGAGCTTTTTTGAGGCGGCGTCGGCCAATGACGTGCTCCAGGTGGTGGTGTTTGCCCTGATGTTCGGCGTGGCCCTTGCCCAGGTGTCCGGCCCGCCGCGCCAGCACATGCTGGAGTTTTGCGAAGGGCTGACGGAGGTGATGTTCAAGTTCACCGGGATCGTGATGAAGTTCGCCCCGCTGGGTATCGGCGCGGCGATGGCGGTCACCGTCGGCCACAGCGGCCTCGGCGTGCTCAAGCAACTGGCGCTCCTCATAGGAACGCTCTACGCCGCCCTGGCGGTCTTTTGCCTCGCGGTCCTTTGGCCGGTGGCCCTCTGGGCCCGGGTGCCGGTCCGGAAGTTCCTGGGCACGCTCAAGGAGCCGATCCTGCTGGCCTTCACCACCACCTCATCCGATGCCGCCATGCCCGAGGCGATGAAGCGCCTGGTGGCCTTCGGCGTGCCCAAGCGGATTGTATCCTTCGTGGTGCCCATGGGCTATTCCTTCAATCTCGACGGCTCGACGCTCTACCTCGCCGTGGCCTCGGTGTTCGTCGCCCAGGCGGCGAAGGTGGAGTTGAGCCTCGGACAGCAGCTCGCGATCCTCTTGACGCTCATGCTCACCAGCAAGGGCATGGCCGGGATTCCCCGCGCCTCACAGGTGATCCTCGCCGGCACGCTGGTTACCTTCGGGCTCCCGCTCGAAGGGGTGTTGCTGATCATCGGCGTGGATGAGCTGATGGACATGGCGCGCACCACCGTGAATCTCGTCGGCAACTGCCTGGCCACCGCCGTGATGGCGCGCGCGGAGGGCATTCCGCTGGATCCGGAGACGGCCGCGCAGTCCTGATGCCGACTGCTGGCCGGCACCGGCGGCCAAGCCCTGCGCCATGATGGACCCCGGGGCTCACAGGCCATGGGCGCGGAGGGCGCAAAGGAAAGAAGCCTTGTTCCTCGTGGCCAACGGAGTTCGTGAAATGGGAAAAGTGTTGGGAACCGGTCGGGACCGTCTGTCGCGGGTTTCCTGGCGCCCTCCGCGTCCTTCGCGTGAGACTGGAATGGCGTCGTGATGCGGTGCCGCATCCGCCAAGGAAACACTGGCCAAGCGCCGTCGGCCGTGCGTTGTTAACAGGGTATGAACTCCCGGATGTGTTCCCTCTTTGGCTGCGGAATCCTGGCCGTCCTGATGGCGACGCCGGTGGCGGCGCAGTCCGTCGGACGGATCCGCCGTTCCCTCGACAAGGCGACGGGCGGGGCCACGGCGGCGCCGGCGTCCGGAGCGGCGTCCTCGGCGGCGGTCGCTCCATCCTCGACCCAGGCGCAAGTTGCCGCCAACGAGGCGGCGGCCAGGCGACGGAATCAGGCGTCTCAGGTGGGGGTGGAGGACCGTGTGGTCGCATTTCTCAAGCAGCGCATCGAGGACGGCTCGGCCGACGCGGCCTTCGACCTCGCCAAGCGCCATGAAGAGGGCAAGGGCGTGCCCGCGGATCCCGAGGAAGCCCGCCGCCTGTACACCCTGTCTGCCGAGCGTGGCAACGAGGAGGCCAAGACCTGGCTCGCGGAGCATCCGGAACCCGAAGGGGCTGCAAAGGCGGCCACCGGGGAAGGAGAAGACGCAGCCAAAGCCGGAACCGCGGAGGCGGCTGCGCCAGCGTCCACAGCAGAGTCGAAGCCCGCCGCCCCCGCCGCGGAATCCGGCGTGAAGCCCCCGGCGGAGACTGCGCCGAAGCCATAGACTTCTGCGCTGGGGGGAAGCGGACTCCGAAGCAGGTCAGCCGGTCCCGCTGCGCTAGCCCGACTCTCGCCTCTGAAGACAGGGCAGATGAAAAATCCTCGGGGAGTCGGGTTTTTGAAGCCCGAGGTCTGCGCTACGTTGTTTTGGGAAGGAGAGCGGTGATTCGGGGGCGAGGTTGTTCAGACAGGGTGAGTTTGAGCGGGTGCAACGTTTGCGGGGCCAGATAGGCCGCAGACTCAGACCGCCCTTCAGGTTGCGAAAGGTCTCCTCCACCGCAACCAGGCGCAGTAGAGCCGTCCCAGTCGGGCTAGATCGCTGGCCGTGAGGTAGCTGCCTTCCCGTCGTCGCGCCTCTCGCAGCCGTGCCCGATCCAAGCCCCGGCGGATCGGGTGGCGGCCTTTGGGGTCCGAAACCTCACGCAGAGGCTGCGAAGGTCGCAGACGAAGGCGCAGGGGACCCCTGAGTGTTATCAATCCGATGTCGGCGGATGCTGCCCTCCATCGAGCGGCTCCAAAGGCTGGCGTTTCTGGCGGCGGCAGCGCTGCAGCTCGGCCAGCGCCAGAAGGTGCTCGGCCTCGGGAAGACCCGGCTCCGCGGCGCGCGCGGTCCACCGGACGATCTCGCGATCGAGGGCGGCGTTGCGAAGGCGCACGATGGCGTCGGCGAGCTGCTTCTCCGGCTCGGGAATCTCCCGACGCTCCGCAGCGGCCGCGGCGACCAGCGTGCGCGCCGAGTCGTCACTCTCGAATTGCGCCAGCAGACCGGCGACCTCACCGCCCAGGGAAAAGTGGAGCGCGATGATCCGGCGCACCACGGGATGCGTGACCCAGTGCGGATCCAGATGTTCGGCCGCGAAATGCGACAGCTCCGCCGAGAGCAGCACGTACTTCAGCAGCCACTGCTCCAGCGGCGGCGGGGGCGGCAGGGGGGGCTCCGCCGCTCCGCTCTCGGTTCCGGGCGGCGGTTCCGACTCTTCCGGACCCGGCTCTGCCGGCGCCGCCCGGCGCGCCTTGCGAAACTCCGTCCGCGCCGCCTCCACCGTCACGCCCAGACGCTGCGCTGCCTTCTGGGCGTAGGTGTCCACCAGCACCGCGTTGCCGGTCTTCTGCACCGCCTCCGCCAGGCCGCGCACGATGGCCATGCGTCCGCGGTCGCTGCCGGGGTCGTTTTCCAGGGAGAGATGCCGCAGCAGGAAATCGAAGTAGCCCTGGGCCGCAGACAACAGGCCCCGGAACGACTCGGCGCCGTGAGCCTTGAGGAAACTGTCGGGATCGTCCGGCGGGGGGATGGACGCCACCCGCACGGCCAACCCCGACCCGAGCAGCCCGTCGAAGGACCGGATGCTCGCTGCCCGTCCCGCCTTGTCGCCGTCGAAGCACAGGATGACTTCATCCACATACCGCTTGAGGATCCGGGCATGCTCCGGCGTGAGGGCGGTGCCCTGAGGCGCGACGGCGTTGCGGATGCCGGCGCTGTGGCAGGCGATGGTGTCCAGTTGCCCTTCGCAGATGACCGCGTGGCCGGCGTCCAGGATGGCACGCTTCGCCTTGTCGAGTCCGAAAAGGACGCGCCCCTTGGTGAACAGGGGTGTCTCCGGCGAGTTCACGTATTTGGCGATCTTTTCCTCGCCCGACAGGATGCGCCCGCTGAACGCGATCACGCGCCCTTGCTCGTCGCAAATCGGGAACATGAGGCGCCCCCGGAAGCGGTCGTACCAATGTCCGGATTCCTGCTTGCGGAGGATCAATCCCGCCTGCTCGCACAGCGCGGCGTCGAAGCCCTGGGCCTTGGCCCAGTTCACCGTGTCATCCCAGGCTTCGGGTGCCGCGCCGAGGCGGAACTCCTTCACGGCATCCGGCGAGACGCCGCGCTTCACCAGGTAATCGCGGGCCACCTGGCCGGCCGGCTCCTTCTCCAGGCACTGCTGCCAGCGCCGCGTGACGGCCTCGTGCAACTGGAGCAGGGAATCCTTGAGTCCGCGGGCCTGGCGGGCGGCAGGATTGCGGTCGGTCTCGATCGGAATGCGCGCGCGCTCCGCCAGCCGGATCACCGCCTCGGGAAAGGTGATGTTCTCGTAGAGTTCGACGAACTTGAAGACGTCGCCGCCCTTCTGGCATCCGAAGCAATGGAAGATCTGCTTGCCCGGATGGACGTTGAAGCTGGGAGATTTCTCACGGTGGAAGGGACACAGGCAGACGAAGTTGGAGCCGGCCCGCTTCAGCGGCAGGGCGGCGCCGATGACGTCCACAATGTCGCTCGCGGCGCGGACCTGCTCCAGGAACTGGGGTGAGAAAAAGGGCATGACGCTGGAAACGGTCCCGGAGCCGAGCATGCGTCGAAACCGGGCCGCGTACAGGAAGGACGCGCGGGGCGGGGCAGGGCGGGGGGAAACCGCCTACGCCATTGCGGACCGCACGCGCTCCAGGAGCCGCTTGGTTGCGAGGATCCCCTCGCGCTCCGCAAGGATTTCACCCTCGTACTCGATTCCCACGTAGCCGCGGTAACCGGCGTCCATCACGATCTTCATCATGCGGGGGTAGTCGGTCTCCACGCAGTTGCCGGCGGCATCGAAGTCGTTGGCCTTGGCGCTGACCGCCTTGGCGAAGGGCATCAATTGTTCCACGCCCAGGTAGCGGTCATACCAGTCCCCCGGCCGGATCTGGAAATTGCCGAAGTCGGGCAGGGTGCCGCAATTGGGCTTGCCCACTTTGCGCATCACGCCGGACAGCCACTCGCCGTTGGAACTCAGGCCGCCGTGGTTCTCCACGATGCAGTTGAGTCCGAGGGTCGCGCAGTACTCCGACAACTGGGAAAGCCCCTCGGCCGCGCGATCCTGCTGCTCGGCATACGAGCCGGTGTCGCCGGTGGCGGCGTTCACCCGGATGCTATGTCCGCCGAAATACTTCGTCGCCTCGGCCCATTTGTGGTGGTTGAGCACCGCCTGCCGGCGCTTGGCCGGATCGGGGTCCCCGAGGCTGCCTTCGCCGTCGCACATGATGAGCAGGATCCGCACGCCCTCGCCGTCGGCCTGGTTCTTGAACTCCTTCAGAAACGCGCGGTCCGCGGCCTGCTGCATCATGAATTGGTTGACCAACTCGATCGCCCCGATGCCGAACTCCTGCCGCGTCACCCGCGGAAACTCCAGATGAGTCATCCGCCGGCCGAAGAGCTCCCGGTGCAGCGACCATTCCGCGAGGCTGATTTCGAAGGGAGGCTTCTTCGGGGTCGTGGCGCATCCGGCGGCGAGGGCGGCCACGGCGGCGGCCGACTGGCGGAGGAACTGGCGGCGGCAGGATCTCATGGAAAGATGGAAGAAACGATGCGTCCCAAAGAGCGGAAACAACCCCGGGCCGTCAAGGATTCCCATCAAACGCGCCGGATCACTTCGTCGGCTTCGAAGCGGACCTTTTTCAAATGGGCGTACTTGTCTCCCGCCGCGCGGTAGCCGGCGGCGCAGGCGACCACCGTGGTGAAGCCGGTGCCCTGCAATCCAAGCACCTCGTCATAGTGGCCGGGCTCGATCCCCTCCATGGGGCAGGTGTCCACTCCCATCAGGGCGGCGCTGGCCATGAACTGGCCCAGGGCGATATAGACCTGATGCGTCTGCCAGGCGTCCAGGAAGCCGGCGGCGCGGGCCTTTTCCAGACTGCCCACCATGACGTTTCGATATCCGGAGAGCGCGTCCGCCGTTCCCCCGCGCACCACCACGACGCGTTGAATGAAACGGTCCACATCCTCCGCATTCAGCCCCAGCCGCACCGTGAACACCACGAAGTGGGAACAGTCCGCGGGCTGGCTCTGCCCCCAGGACAACGGCACCAGCCGACGGCGGACTTCGGCGTCCGTCACCACCACAAACTTCCACGGTTGGAGACCGAAGGAACTGGGGCTCAGGACAAGGGATTGCTCCAGTGCGGACCAGGTGGCGGGAGGAATGATCCGGGTGGAATCAAACTTCTTGGTCGCGTAGCGCCAGTGGAGGGCATCCAAAACCGTCTGCGGAGGGAGGGGATTCATGCAATGCCGGTGACGTCGGCCCGGCCAGCCTATCCCTGAGGCGATCCAAGGCAATCGGCGAGGTCGAAAAGGCTCCCGGAGGCCAGAGTCGGCAGAGGAGTGGGGCGAAGCGATGACAACCGCGGTCTTCAGCTTCTACTCCCAGCTCATCCGCCGACTCTACCGTCGGGACTGTCAGGATCCCAAGTGGCTCGACTTCATGCGGCGCATGATTACGATGATTGAAGGCCATGGCATTTCGACCCACAGCGACCCCAGGCCCGTGGAAGCGTGGCTTCACACTCATTGAACTGCTGGTGGTGGTGGCCATCCTCGGTGTGCTGGCCGCGCTGCTCCTGCCCGCGCTCTCGTCCGCGCGCCAAAAGGCCCACAGCATCGTGTGCAGGAACAACCTGCGCCAGATCGCCCTCGGATTGAATCTGTACGCCTCGGACTTCGCCAAGTACCCGTTGATGATTCTCACCGACAACCGTCCGGGGCGGACCGACTTGTACTTCTTCGACTTCCTGCAGCCCTACACCCTCGCCAGTTGGACCAATGCGCTGTACGCGTGCCCTGCGCTCCGGGGCAAAGTGAACGTCACGGTGCCGCGACCAGTGTCCGTGATGCCCCGTGGCAGCTATGGATATAATGGCTACGGCGCGGCGGACTTGCGCGTATGGCCCTCCCCAGGTTTTGGGATCGGCCCGATGGGCTGGATCAACTCGGCGGTGCCGATCGAGCTCATGCCCTTGGATTTTGTCGCCGAAGCGAGCGTGGTCGCGCCCGGCGACATGATCGCGGTGGGTGACACGCGGGTGGTTTTCCAGGGCGGCACCTCCAGCGATCCCCGCAATTGGAATCCTTACTTTGTTCTGATGCCCCTGCCAGCGGTGGACGCCCGGGAAACCACCGGCGAGCGCCATGGACGCAGTCAGAACACCACCTTCTGCGACGGCCACGTGGAGGCGTCCAAACGCGCAACGTTGAACGCCGCCACGCCTGACGCGCGCAAGCGCTGGAACCGGGACAACCTGCCGCACCCGGAGGCCTGGCAAGGCCGCTAAATCGCTCCTGCCAGTTGAGCGATCTGGGCCGCAACCATGCAGCAAGGCAGGCGGTGCAGGAGTCGGAATCGGGATCCTTCGGGCCGGGGTTTTACCGAGGGATTGGGACGGGTTCCCCTTCCAGGACCACGAGGGCGCGGAGGTAGGACGGTGATTCGGCATTCGGCAGCGGCACCTGGAAGGTGCCCTCCGATCCGATGCGAAGGGTGGTATGGAGGCTCCAGTTCCGGAGATCGGAACTGGACTCGATCTGCACCATGAATCCGGCCGGACCCTGGCCCAGGAGCATTCCCCCCGGCTGCGGCGTGAGGTGGAGGCTTCCATGGAAGGCGAATTGTTCCGCCGTCCAGGGGCCTGTGCGGAACTGGCCGTCCACCGAGCGGACGCTCCAGTAATAAGCGCCCAAGGGCAGATGGCTGAACTCCCGGTGAAGCACGTTGCCGGCGTTTCCGGGACGCGGCATCGGCGGACCGGGCGAGACGATGTCGAAGGCGCCAGGCCGCCGGCCAACACGCAGATCGTAGGTGAGCTGGTGGGCGGGCGTGTAGTCATCCCCAGCGGCGCTCCAGGCGAGCCGCAGGCGGTGACCGTCGGACACGGCGCCCTGGGTGATCGGTGGCGCCGTTGGCGGATGATTGGTGCGGTCGGTGTTGTTGCGCCACCAGTGGATCTGCCGCCGGCGCCCGTCGGGCGGACCGAAGGTCTCCGATTCGAACGGCAGATCCAGATCGCCATCGCCATCGAAATCTCCGAGGAACGGCTGTTGGTTCCAGGAGACCGGCATGTCTTGCCGCGAATAGGTGGCGTCCGCCTCCTGGTAGTGGAGGAAGACCTGGCCCTGCCACGGGCCCGGATCGGTGACGGATGCAAAGGCATCCGAGCGTCCGTCGAGGTTGATGTCGGGGATGACGCGGCTATACCGCACCGCGCGGGGCTCGGATTGGAACCGGCCGTGACCGTCGTTGGTCAGACGGGAGTAGTGTCCGGTGTCATGGTGGAATTGGACGATGTCCACATCGCCATCATCGTCGTCGTCTTCGAACCAGAACTCGCTGCTCGAGGGGGAAAAGGCCATGCCGGGGATCTCGCGCGGCGCGTCAAAGCGTCCATCCCCGTGGTTGAGATACAGCCGTGTGCCGAAACTCGAAGGGTCGGACGGCGTATTGAAAAGCCCGCACACGATATCGAGATCGCCATCCCGGTCGAAGTCGGCGACGCACAGCGGACCGCCATGGGGCAACTCGGTCAGCGGCGGATCAGCGCTGAAGGTTCCGGATGCGTTGCGGAACACCTGCACGACGGCGACCGGCGGGAGGGTGTCGGTGAATCCCGCCAGGACCAGATCGGCGTCGCCGTCGCCGTCCATGTCGCCGGAAAATGGGGGTATCTGCCAGCCCGCCGGGATTCCCGAGGGGCGCAGGGTGAACGAGCCGGTGCCATCGTTCTCGAACAGCTCCGGTCCATCCACCAGATCCAGATCGCCGTCGTTGTCGAAGTCGTTGATGGCGGCTCTTCCGGGCAGGCGGGGAAGCTCGGAGGTGACGAACCGGCTCGATCCGTCGTTGCGTGCGAGCACGGCCTGCCCCACCAGCCCCTCGGGACGGAGCCGGGTGATGTCCACCAGAAGATCCAGGTCGCCATCACCATCAAAATCGGCGGGGGAGGTCAGGCTGAATCCGACGTCGCGTATCGCCGGATCCTCAATGAGGGTCCGCCTCGAGAACGCTTCGACGATCACCCGCAGTTGCCGTTCGCCTCGAAGCCCCTCCGGATCCACGGCCCCAAAGGTCACCCGGGTGGTGCCGATGGCGCCCGGGCGGATGGTGAGCTCGAGCATCCGCTGCGAGGGCGTGCCGCCGGCGATTGCGGAGGCGGAGGCGATCAGAGCCGAACCGCCGGCATCCGCAAAGGCCTCCAGCGCTTCCGGGGCGGATTCGGAATCGGAAACCTCGAAGGGGAGCCGGAGGGTCTGTGACGGCGCCAATCGGACCTCCGGGATCTGGGAAATCGTGGGCGCGGTGTTGGTGACCTGGAATCGAGCTTCCGGAGCCCATTCGGATCCGGCCAGCGCAGTATCCACAGATTGGACCGTCCAATAGTAAGTGCCGCGGAGCAGGCCCCGGAGCCGCCGGAAGGGAGTCCGCTCCGATCCCGGGGCGGCCACCTTGCGGAAGCCGGTCACTGGATTCGATTCCGGGCTCACGATCTCCAGCCCGCCGGGCCGGGCGCCGACGCGCACTTCGTAGGTGATCAGTGGAGGGCTTGTCTCGCGGTCGGACGCCGGCGTCCATCCTAGTTCGATGTCGCCGTTGGACCGCTGCCGCGCTGTCAATCCGGAGGGAATCGAAGGCCGCGCATTGGGGGCGGAGCCGGAGCCCATCAGCAGCAGGGATTTGTCCTGCCATTCTTCACAACAGCCGCCGTGGACGAAGTCCAGACGCCCATCGCGATCCAGATCTCCCCAGGCGCCTCCCATGAACCGGTAACCTTCGTGATCCAGCAGGTGCGTCGAGTACTGCGCCCCGTCATTGCGGATGAGCAGCAGTTCTGTGCGGACTTCCGAGTAGGCCGCAGCCAGGTAGTCCAGATCCCCGTCGTTGTCCGCGTCTCCCGCGATGGCCTGGTAGAGGTGACGGTCGGGCACCACGGTCTCCGCAGCTCCCAAGGTGCCGTCCTCCTTCTGGCGGAACATCACCACGTCCGGTCCGAGACCCCAGGCCAGCGCATCCAGCCGGCCATCCGCATCGGCATCGGCCCAGGCGGACGTAACTGGGTTCCCCATGGGCAGCATTCGCAACGTGACCGGATCGAAATGGTGACCGCCAGCACCCCGGCCGACCGGGGTGAACTCCAGGAAGGGCCATCCCACCTGCCGTCCGGACCACGAGTCGGCCACCAGATCCAGTTCTCCATCGAGATCCCAGTGCCGCCAGGCGGCCCGGGTGGTGCTGATTGCCGCCGGATCCAGCGGGATGGGATGGAACCTCCCGAGTCCGTCGTTGAGAAAGATCGAGGCGACCGGTTCGCCGCCAGGCACCGGGTAATGGGGATGCAGCAGGTCGAGGTCGCCATCCCGATCCATGTCCCCCCAGGCCACGGAAGCGTTCGAGGCGTCCGGAATTCCCTCGGCGGCCCGGGTAAAGCGCAGCCCCCCGTCGTTGTGATAGACTCGTGAGAAGGCGAGGCCGCCCGCGGTCTGCCCGCCCATGGCCAGATCCAGCCAGCCATCGCGATCGTAGTCCCCGACGGCCAGCCGTTCCGCGAGCACGTCGTGGACGATGGGCGGCATCCAGACGAAGCGCCGTTCGCCCTGATTGCGCAGGATCTGAACGGACAGCGTGAGATTCGTGCTGTAGCAGGTGGCGATCAGGTCGAGATCATCGTCGTTGTCGAAATCGGCGATGACCGGCGTGCCAATGATCCGCAGCGGCGGATCCTTCACAAGGGTCCAATCGGGAGTGGCAAGGCAGCGGGAGACGGTCGCTGGAGGTGCGATCCATGCCGCGAGGAGGCCGGCGAACACCCTTTGGAAGGGAAATCGAAACCGGAGAGGGGACCGCGGATGTGGCGTGGATGGAGGGGCCAACTTGGCGCGGGGAATCGGACCGTTGGGATGCATTGCAGAGCCTCCGGTTTCCCGACGGAATCCGGGCCGGCCACGGCGTCACGCGGCGGGTCCGTTCACCGGGGGACGGATGTCTGACTGGAGACTCCTTCCGCGGCCCCTGCCAGAACTATCTTTCCTGGAGACCGTTCCACTGGTGGCATCCTGTCATTGCGCGGCCGCGACGACCGGGACGTGGGCTTGTCGCGCAGCGAAGCGTCTGATCTGCAGTTCCATTTTCCCCCGGGCCATGACGCGAGGCGGGTGCGCTCCCCAGGAATCCTGACACAGAGCGGCTCAAGGCCGGAGGTCTTCAGCTACCTCGAGCACGTATTCGCGCGCGACGGCACCGGTCCCTTGTTCGTGCATGACCAGGCGGGAACCGTCGAATTCGATCCGCTGCACGCCCCGGAAATCCGTGGGGATCCGGGCGAGAAACATCCAATAGGTCTTGGTCCGTGTCTCTCCGGCGTCGAGGAACTCGAACAGGGGGCGGTCCCAGAGGCGTCCCACCTGCACCAGGGTGGGAAAGGGTTGATGCAGGCCGGTGCTGCCGAATTCCAGGCCGCGGGCCGCGGGCCGTCCGTCGCGCACGTCGCGCCACAGGCTCACCCAGGGATAGTCGGCGGTGGGCCAGAGATAGCCGATCAGCAGCCCGCGGGACGCCGTGGCCGCGGTCACCCAGCCCCAGGGGCCTTCGATCACATAGGACGCCACTGCCGGTTCGGCGCGGTCGGTGAGGATGCGCAGATCCGCCGGATTCCCCTCCCGATCCAGGGCCAGGGGCCAAGGGAACGACGGTTCTTCGGGATGGGGCAGGGGCTTGCCCTGTGCGAACCCGCGGGCGCCGTTGCAATCCACCCGGGTGGCGGCGTCGAGGAAGGGCGGGGCGATGGTGGGATGCTGGACCACGTTGAAGATGCGTCCGAGGGGACGGTCGTTGACGATGCGCTCGCGCACCCGGGCCAGGGCCTGGGTGGAGGAAACGCGAATCTCCCGCCGCACGGACAGCCCGGCGATGGGCAGGGAGGCGGTCATCTCCGCGGCGACGCTGCCGCCCTCGGGATGCGGCGTCGCGGCCGCCTGCCAGCCCACCGTCGCCGCTTCGCCGTGATACGGCATGCCGCGGGCTCCCTCGGCGTCGGAGGGCGGCCCCCAGCGGTCGAGGCAGAGGAAGTGTCCGAAGCCGCGAATGGCGGTGTCGCCGGCGGCGGGGGTGTTCCACTGGAGCGGATTCAGATCCGAATCGCGGAAACGGAATTCCCCGATCGCGCCGCCAGCCAGGTCGGCCACCAGTCGAACCGCATCGCCCTCGACGATCAGCACCGGGCGTTGTTGTCCCTGTCCTTGTCCGGCGGGTTGGGCGCGGACGCCGGGCGCCACCGTGAGCAGCAGCAGCAAGGCGGACCCTGCGCAAGCTTTCGGACCTGTCGGCATCCAGTTGGACCGGGGGACTGTTGAAGAACTCATCGGCATGACTGAAGTATCCGCGATCCTCCCGGGGTGTAACTCAATTTCTGGAAAGACCTCCCGGGAGGGACGGGCTTTGCGAGTCCCGATCCCATCCGCGCCTCGCTGGGGGTGAGGAACCGGGGTCGGTGGTCCGAAGCGGGAATCAAATTCCTGTCAGCAAGCCGTGACAATCGCTTCAATCCCGGCGCTGCGATATGGCCAACAAGAAAGCCGCGGGAGGAGTGACCTATCAGGAAGCCGGCCGGGACTACTTCGAGAAGCGCGGACTCAGGCGCCATGCGCGCCTGTGGTCGCTTTGGGCTCTGGGCGTGGGCGCGGTCATTTCGGGGCATTTCTCCGGCTGGAACCTCGGCATCGCCTCGGGCGGCTGGGGCGGTCTGGTGCTCGCCGCCGCGATCGTGGCGGTGATGTATCTGGGCCTCTGTTTCTCCCTCGCGGAGATGTCGCCCGCGCTGCCCCACACCGGCGGGGCCTACTCCTTTGCGCGCAGCGCGATGGGACCGTGGGGCGGATTCATCACCGGACTGGCCGAAAGCATCGAGTACATCATGACCCCCACGGTGATCGTGTTCTTCATGAGTTCGTACCTGGCATCCATCTTTGAGACGCCCGTCGCCTCGCAGCCGCTGTGGTGGGCCGGCTCGTACCTGTGCTTCGTGCTGCTCAACACCCGCGGGGTCGAGCTCTCCTTCAAGGTCTCGGTCCTGGTCACGCTCCTGGCGTTGATCGTGCTGGTCCTCTTCTTTGTCAGCGCGGCGCCGCACGCGAATTTCTCGCGCTGGGCCTTGAACATCGGCGCGGGACCCGACGGCCGGATGGTCGAGCTGCCGAACGGCGGCGGGCCGCTCCTGCCCTTCGGGCTTGCGGGCGCATTCGCCGCCATGCCGTTTGCCGTGTGGCTGTTTCTGGCCATCGAGGAACTGCCGCTGGCGGCGGAGGAATCCCACGACCCGACGAAGGACATGCCCCGGGGACTTCTGTTGGGCATTGCGACACTGATCCTCTCCGCCCTGCTGGTCACCTTCCTGAACGCCTCCATCGGCGGCCCGGGCAAAGGGCATCTGCACGGCGCCTTCTCCCTGGCCACCTCGGCCGAGCCGCTCCTGGACGGCTTCCGGACGCTTTATGGCGCCGGCACGGCCAAGCTGCTCTCGTTTCTGGCCGTGATCGGTTTGGTCTCCAGTTTTCACACCATCATCTTCGCCTTCGGCCGGCAGATCTATTCGCTCGCGCGGGCTGGCTACTATCCGCCGTTCCTGTCCCTCACCCACGGCACGCGCAAAACGCCCCATGTCGCGTTGTGGACCGGTGCGGCGATCGGGTTCGTGGTTCTGCTGGCGGTGTGGTATTCCCGCGGACCCGAGCAAGGCGGCGCCATCATTGGGGGCACGCTGCTCAATATGGCCGTATTCGGGGCCATGATCTCCTACGCCCTGCAGGGGCTTTCGTTCATCCTGCTGCGGATCCGGATGCCCCACATCCCGCGGCCCTACAGAAGTCCGTTCGGAATCCCCGGCGCCGCGGTCACGATCGGCATCGCGCTCTGGACTCTCTACTACCAGTTGCAGGACCCCGCCTATCGGAAGGGCGTCTATGCCGCCCTGGTCTGGTATGTGGCGGGGCTTTTGTACTTTGCCTTCATCGGACGCCATCGCCTGATCCTGTCGCCCGAAGAACAATTTGCCCTGCATGAAGGGCGGGCGACCGGGGAGCCTCCCCAGGACTAGTCCAACAGCGCCGCGTATTCCGGCGTCCATTGCTCCGTCAACCATTGGGCGATGCGGTGCAACTCTTTGGCGCCGTCGCTCGTCGCGTCACGGTGACGCGCCGCGATGGCGCGCAGGCCGGCGAGTTGCCCGCGGAGCAAGGCGCGCTTCTTCTCGTCGAGCTTGCCGCGCTCGGCGCGATTCCTGACCAGGCCGGGCGTCGTCAGGGCACCGGGCACGGACCAATCGCGGTCGGTGTTCAGGACACGGAACAGCTCAAACAAGTCCTCGATCTGGTCGGGGCTCCACTCCGTGCCGAAGAGTCCGCGCCCCAGCCGCGCCTTCAGTTCCTCGTCAGAAAGGTCGGGATTGGCGGTCAATTCGCGATACAGGAGCCGGATCGCCCGCACCGGCAGTTCGCGATAGGGATTCGCGCCCTCGGGCAGCCAGCCGAAGCCAAAGGGAATCTGCCGGCGCCCCACCAGCCACGGTTCGCCGAACTCGGTCTGGACGGGCACATAGCTGAAGCATTCGAGGGAGGGCAGGTAGCCGCTGCAGTTCGCGTCGCGGGCTTTTTGCGCGCCTGCCCGGAGGTTGGCCACGTCGAACCGTGTCGGAGCTTCGTTCCACCACCAGGCCCCGCGCGCCTGCGCGATGAGAGAGGGCTCGAGGGCCGCGCTGTGGGGCGTGAAGAACAGCGTCCAGCGCGGATCGAATGGAAGTTTTGCAGCCGTCGCCTCGGCAAAGGAGAAACGCAGTTTGGCGCCCGAGAAATAGTGCGGATATACCACGACGGTATCCCCAGGGCGCCGTGCCCACACCTCTTCGGAGACGGCGCGAACGAAGCGGAATTCGTGTTCAAAAAACTTCGGCCCGCATTCCGGACAGTGACAAATCGCATAGTCGCTGGACTCGATGAACAGCCCGTCCGCTTCGGGATAGAATTCGAAGGCCATTTCGCGGATGTATTCCCGCATGAAGCGCTGCGATTCGGCCTTGGCCGGACAGAGGTTCCACCCCCAGCAGCCGATGCCGAACTCGGAGACCGGCCGTCCGTCGGAACCGACGGCCTTCAGCTCAGGCTTTTCCAGCGGCAGTTGATTGACCCCGTCATAGCCGAAGGGCGTGAACCCGAGCAGCACTTGGAGGCCGCGGCGATGCGCGTGCGCGATGAGATCCCGGCCGAAGTCGGCCTTCACGTTTGCGTGGTCCCTGGCCCATTGCCAGGTGATGGGAAACCGTTTCGAGCGAAACGCGCCACCCATCCAGAGAATGATGTGGCTGGATCCATCCGCCGCCGCGTCGTCCAGGATGTCCTTCCACACGGACAGCCCGAAGGTGGGCATGCGCATGAAGCAAAGATAATATCCGCGCTGCCTGAAGGTCGGCCTCGCTTCCGCGGCAACACCTCCCGCGGGCAGCCCGAGGACCGCCGTCACGGCGGCGACAAATTCGCGGCGATTCATGGACGCCACAATCGCGGCGTTGTCCCGGGGGTCAATCCCGCCGGGATTCATCACCCTTGGCCGGCGCGGGGGGACGATGGGTCCGTCGAATGCCCATCAATCCTTGCGAAAGCGGCGCAGCGCGACCCAGTAGGAAAGCGCGTTTCCGGTGCGGTCCGGCAACTCGCGCGAGAGGGCCGAGACCGAACCGTCGAGCGCGTCCGGCTCGCGCAGCTTCAGGGCAAAGCGGAGATCGTAGGGGTAACGCGCGGCGTCCGGCGTGCCGAGGTCTCCGGCGATGCCGCCAATGGACAGCAGTCCGTTGGACTCGAGCCGCGCCTGCGTCGCTTCCTGCCGCAAACCCGATGCCACGCGCACGAAGACGCTGCCGTCGGCCTGGAAGTCGAGTTCCACCGGCGTCCGTCCGGCGTGGGTATGCACCTCGCCTTTCCAGGATCCCACGAGCGCGGGCTGCGGCTTGAAGCCGTGGTCGTTTCGGATGGTTTGGGGCACCAGCGCGTGCAGGATGCTGGCCTCGATGTCGCCGACGCGGGCACTGGCGTTGGCGAGGACCACGACGACGAGATCCTGTTCCGGATAGATCGAGAGCAGCGTGCTCACGCCGGCCATGCCGCCGCTGTGTCCGAAGTTCTTCAGTCCGTGCCGTTCGCCGAGGCCCCAGCCGACGCCGTAGTCGCTCGTGCCGCCGTCGTTCAACGTCGGTTCCTCCCGCATCGCCGCCAGCGTGGTTTGCTTGAGAACGGCCTTCTCCTGGCCCGACACCTGGCCCGATACCTCGCCCCGCAGGTGGAAGAGGCCGAAACGCACCAGGTCGTGGGCACTCATGAAGACCGCGGAGCCGCCGCGATGGTCGAAGTCGTAAAAGGGCACGGGGGCGCGACGGACCCCATAGCGCACGGCCACGCGATCGCCGAAATCCGGCGTGCGGTTGACGGCGCTCTCGGTGAGCCCGAGCGGCAGGAAGAGTTCATCCTTGAGGAACTCGGCGTAGGATTTACCCGAGGCGCGCTCGATGGCGTATTCGAGCAGACCGTAACCGAAGTTGCTGTAGGCAAACACCTCCCCGGGCTGGCGCACCAGGGTGCCGTAGCGGCGGATGCTCTCGTCCATGCTCGGACGGGGCACAGCCTCGTCCTCGTAGAAAAACTGGTAATGCAGCGGCAGACCCGCGGTGTGGTTTGCGATGCGCCGCACGGTGGCCTCGCGCGCCTCGCCCCCATGCGCCGTGAGCTTCTGGGCGCCGAGGTAATTGTCCATCGGCTGGTCGAGGGCGATGGCGCCGCGCTCCACGAGGATCATCAGCGCGGTGGCGGTGACAGGCTTGGAGATGGAGGCGAGCGAATACAGCGTGTGTGGCGTGGCCGAGATGCGCCGGCTCAGATCGGCCCAGCCGAAGCCCTCCTCCCAGACGATCCGGCCCTCGCGCGCCACCGCCACCGCGATGGAGGGAATGTCCTGCGCCGCCATCAAGTCGCGGATGTCGGCGCGCACCGGGTCGAATTCGTCCGCACGCGCCGTGGCGCCGAGCAGCCCCAGGGCGGTCCCGATCAGGTGCGCGATGGAAAGCATTCTCGAGGACATAAGGGGAGGATGATGGAACTGACTGGAACCGGGTGGGCGTGCGCCGCCGAGGGACACCGATCTGCGGTCAGGACTCCGCGACACTTCGTTCAGTGAACCGAGGCGTTGGCCCGGGTCAAGGTTTGGCTCCAGATCCGGGGACTTGTTGCCGCGTTTCCTTGGCCGGCGGAAGCGTTGGACACGGATTTCACGGATTTTCTCGGAACAGAGAGGGGCTCTGTCCGTGTGTCTCCGTGGAATCCGTCCGAGCCGGAACCTGCAGTTGAATTGGGGAGTGCATGCGCCCTCGCCGCCCGCACTTGGGCGTGTGGAGTCGCCACCATTCAGTGAGCAGTGACGCGCAGGGGGCCGGGGCGAGGGCGCCCCGGCCGGCACGCGAGGCGCGTGCGCTCCCCAGAAAATTCTATCGCATGGTTACGTCTGAGGCAGCGCCCTCGGCGTCTGATCTCATGGATTGCACATGGCCACCCGCGGGCTGCCGCAGTAGCGTTTCGGACAAACGTCATGCGCTTGTTTCTGGGTTGGCTGGTCCGGTGGGCGGCCGGGGCTTTATGGGTCGCGGCTTTTTCGCCGGTGGCCGCGGAGGCTCGGCTCAATGTGGTGCTCATCCTGGCCGATGACCTGGGTGCGCACGATCTGGGAATCACCGGCAGCCGGTTCCACGAAACGCCGAATCTAGATCGGCTCGCGCGGGAGGGGATGGAGTTTACCCAGGCCTATTCGGCCTGCACGGTCTGCTCGCCAACCCGCGCCGCGATGATGACCGGAAAGGCACCGGCCCGGCTCAAGATCACTGACTGGATCGCGGGGCACGACCGCCCCAAGGCGAAACTGCGTCCGCCCTCCGACTGGCGGAAGGAACTGCCGCTGGACGAAACGACGCTGGCCGAGCGGGCCAAGGCGCAAGGCTATGCGACCGTCCATATCGGGAAATGGCATCTGGGTGGAGAAGGGTTTTGGCCGGCGGAGCAGGGTTTTGACCTCAACCTCGGCGGCTACTTCCGCGGTCAGCCGCCGAGTTACTTCGTTCCTTACGGTCTGCCCAAGCTCGCCGACGGACCTCCCGGCGAATACCTGACCGACCGGGAAGGAGAGGAAGCGGCCAGATTCATCGCCGAACGCGGCGCCCAGCCGTTTTTCCTCAACTACTGGCCTTATGCCGTCCACACCCCGCTCCAGGCGAAACCCGATCTGATTGAAAAATACCGCCGCAAGGCCGCGGCCATGGAGGGCGAGCAGACGCAGACGAACGCGACCTACGCCGCGATGCTGGAAAGTCTCGACGCGTCGGTGGGACGCATCTTGCAGGCCATCGCCGACGCCGGCATCGCCGACAGAACGGTCGTCCTCTTCACCTCCGACAACGGCGGCCTGACCTCCGACAATCCGCCCGCAACTTCCAACGCGCCGCTGCGGGCCGGCAAGGGGTCGCCCTACGAAGGCGGAGTGCGGGTGCCCTTGATCGTGAAGTGGCCGGGACTGACCCGTCCGGGAACCGAATGCGCCGAACCGGTGATCACCATGGACGTCGCGGCCACCGTGGCCGCGGCGTTTGGGTCCGCCAGCCCGGCGGAGTTTCCCGACGGCCAAAGTCTGGAGCCGCTGCTGCGCGATCCGCAGGCGACGTTGGGCCGCGAATTCATTTGCTGGCACTATCCGCATTATCATCCCGGCGGCTCGACGCCCTACGCGGCGATCCGAGCGGGCGACTGGAAGTTGATTCAATCCTACGAAGACGGCCGTCTCGAACTGTTCCACCTCCGGGAGGATCCCGGTGAAACAAAGAATCTGGCCGGGGAACAACCGGATCGCGTGTTGGATCTCTCCCGGAAACTCTTCGGCTGGCAGGGATCGGTCGGCGCGCAGTGGCCGATGTACAATCCGGATCACCAGCCCAAGCCGATCGCGCAGTCCACCGACGGTTCCGTGGTCCTGCATTCGCGCGATGCGGCGATTCACGGCTCGATGCTTCGCTACGAGCCTCAGCCCTTCAAAAATACCCTGGGTTGGTGGAGCCGCGCCGAGGATTGGGCGGAGTGGACCTTCACCGTGACGCAGCCGGGCACATTCGAAGTCGAAGTCCTGCAAGGCTGCGGAAAGGGTCAGGGCGGCAGTGAGGTGACAGTTGAGGTCGGCGAAGCGTCCTTGTCCTTCGCGGTCCAGGAAACCGGGCATTTTCAGATCTTCCTTCCGCGCCGGGTCGGACGCGTGACTCTGCCCGCCGGCACGCACACGCTCGCCCTCAAGCCCCGGCGCAAACAGGCGGGCGCGGTGATGGATGTGCGCGAGGTGGCGCTGATTCCCGCCGGACCCACGCCGGCGGAGGTCCCGCTGCCCGGAAGGCGTTCCGTCTGGTTCGGCTTCGACCGATATGACTTTGAAGTCGGCGGCAAACCCGTCCTGGTAGTGGCGCCCAAGATCGAAGCGCCGGGACGCCCCTGGGCCTGGCACGGCGAGTTCTTTGGCCACAAACCGAATCCCGACCTCGCGATGTTGGGACGCGGCTTTCATATCGTCTATCTGGGCGTTCCCGACCAGCTCGGTTCCCCGGAGGCCGTGCGCCACTGGGACTCGCTGTATCGGGAGCTGACGGAGAAATACGGCTTCGCCACGAAACCGGCGCTGGTCGGCCTGAGCCGCGGCGGGCTCTATTGCTATAATTGGGCGGCGGCGAATCCGGACCGCGTGGCCTGCATATACGGCGATGCGCCGGTGTGCGATTTCCGGAGCTGGCCCGGCGCATTCGGCAAAGGCAAACGCAGCGACCGCGACTGGCAACTCGTGCTGGAACGCTACGGATTCAATTCCGACGACGAGGCCCGGCGCTATGGCAAGAATCCGGTGGACAACCTGGCGCCGCTGGCCGCCGCCAAGGTGCCGCTGCTGCATGTGTTCGGCGACGCGGACGAAGTCGTTCCCTGGGACGAGAACACGGGGGTGGTGGCCGAACGGTATCCGAAGCTGGGCGGCGACATCACCCTGATCCGCAAACCGGGAGTGAAGCATCATCCGCACGGGCTCGACGATTCGACGCCGATTGTGGAGTTCCTCTGGCAGCATGCGGCGGGCGACGCCGCTAAACGCTGGCTGGACCGCCACGGCGGCGGCCCGCTGGATTCCCAGGAGCGTCCGCTGATTCGCAAACTCGGCACCGTGGATCTCGACCTGGTGGAAACCACACCGGTGATGGTGAACGGCAGGCTTTGGCGCTTCGAGTGGGTCCGCCAGGGGACTGGCCAGCAGTATTGGGACAATCAGCGGGCGACGAATTATTTCCGCTTTCGCGATCCGGCGAGCGGCGAGGTGACGCCGCCCTTTGCCGACGGCCATGAATTCGGCAGCGCCTTCGTGCATGACGGGACGGCCTATGTCACGGGCACTCTGGGCCGGGGCCAGATCAACGTGTTCGCGTCTCGCGATCTGAAGCAGTGGGACACATGGACCGCGGTGCCATCCGGACGCTACGGCATCTTCAACACGTCGCTCTGCCGGGCCGGCGACGAGTTCGTGTTGATGTTCGAAATTGACCGGCCGGCCGAGGAAGCGGGCGTGCCCTTCACGGCGCGGTTTGCCAAGTCGCCCGACTTGCGGACCTGGACGCTGACGCCGCCCGAGTGCCATTACGCCAAGGACCGCTACACGGCGCCTCATTGCCTGCGCTGGCTGGACGGTTGGTTCTACAATTTTTACCTCGAAGCGCATCAGGGCTACGAGATGCGCGTCGTGCGTTCGCGGGATCTGGTCCATTGGGATGCGAGTCCGCTGAACCCCGTGCTGCGCCACTCTCCCGAGGACAAGGTGATCGCGAATCCGCAACTCACCGACCCACAGCGCCAGCGCATCGCCGACGCCCGGAACCTCAACAATTCCGACATTGATTTCTGCGAATGGCAGGGCCGGCTGGTGATTTACTATTCGTGGGGAAACCAGTTGGGCGTCGAGCACCTGGCAGAAGCGGTGTATGACGGAACGGAAGCCCAGTTCCTGCGGGGATGGTTTCCGGCGCCGTGAAACCGGCGACTGGAAGTTGGGACACCCTCTTCCCTCCCGCCGCGGTGCGGCGCATCTCCGTTTTTTGACGGCGCCGGCACGATGGGGCTTTGGAATCATGCTGGCTGAAAACGAGACACGGATTTCACGGATTTTTCACGGAGCGGGAGGAGCACCCTCTCTGTGTTCCTCCGTGAAATCCGTGTCCAGATTCCGCAGTTCCCAAAAAGTGAGATGCGCCCGTCGCGGTATCCATCCGGAGCCGTCCGCGAGGGCGCCCAGCGCGGGTGCTCCTGCTCACTGATACCGGATCGCCACCGCCACCACGCCATTGGTCGGATACTTCGGATGCAGCTCCTCCAGCAACGGATCCACCTGCACCAGGCGCAGTTGATGCGAGGGATCCGACACCACGAAGATGGCATGGGCGCCCAGGGCCGCTGCGGAATCCCGCAGGCTGGTCTCCAGGGTATCCGGAGGCGTGCTCGTGCCGGGAATCACCGTGATTTCACCCAGCCGCCGATAGGGCTTGGTCGGCGCCCACGGCAGGACTTCCAGCCGTGTCGGATCGGTGGGGGCGAAACGGGCGGACGGACCACGGCCCGAGGCGTCCTCCGATTTCGGCGGGACGGCGCATCCCGCACACCCGAATCCCAAAATCAGCATCAGCAGCATCCAGCCGGTTCCAACCCCAACGTTCCCAAATCGCACGGATGTTCTTGTCCCGGATTCCCCCGTCGAAAAACAAGTGGGAAACACGGCGGGCGCCTCTCACTTTTTTACCCTGGCCTGAAAGGCCTGGAGACCCCAGCCCCGGGGCGGCGCGTTGGGCGCTGCCCCGGGGTTGGGAGTCAATGGGGAAGGCGGGCACCCTGAAGGGGTGCCGGGGACAGACCCTTTGGAGGCCCTCTTCATCCCCCTGGGTTCTCTACGTCCAGGGCGTGAGGCCATCCTTCGGCGCCTCACGCCCTGGACGCGAAGTGAAGGGGGGATCGTCAAAAGCTGAGTGGCACCCCGAACACCAACCGCCATCCGCGCACTTGACTTGCGCGGCGAAAAGGCCGGGAACATTCCTGCCTCATGCTGATGGAGACCTCCGACTCCCCCGCCCGCCCGCCCGGCCTCGACATCCGGGCCCTGCTTCAGACCTACCAGGGCCGCAACTACGAGCTGCACGCGCAGCACGTGAATCCCTCCAACGTCAAGACCCTCAAGACGATTGGCTTCGACCACTGCTATGTGCGGGGCGAGGGCCCCTACCTTTGGGACGTCGCGGGAACCCGCTATCTCGACATGCTCTCGGGTTACGGCGTCTTCGGCCTCGGACGGAATCATCCCGAAGTTCGCCGGGTGCTCAGCGACTTTCTGTCCACCGAGTATCCCAGCCTGGTGAAGATGGAGGCGCCGCTGCTTTCCGGCGTGCTGGCTGCCGAGCTGAAGAAGCGGATGCCCAACACGCTGGACATGGTGTTCTTTGCCAATTCCGGCGCCGAGGGCGTGGAGGCGGCGATCAAGTACGCCAAGTGCGCCACCGGACGCCCCGCCGTCGTGTACTGCAAGAAGGCCTATCACGGCCTCACTTACGGCGCGCTCTCGGTGAACGGGGATGAGAGTTTCCGGTCGGGGTTCGAGCCCTATCTGCCCGAATGCCGGATGATCGAGTTCAACGACCTCGACGCCCTGGAACGGGAGCTCCGGCGCGGGGATGTCGCCGCATTCGTGGTCGAGCCGATCCAGGGCAA
>Ga0268299_1001252_pt1 | contig 48868 bp, 45 predicted proteins | sample NOBtaG_FD_193484 | JGI IMG/M metagenome (GOLD analysis project Ga0268299, IMG submission 193484) | Activated sludge microbial communities from bioreactor in Nijmegen, Gelderland, Netherland - NOB reactor | ecosystem: Engineered > Bioreactor > Aerobic > Activated sludge | place: Netherlands... | reverse complement strand
GTCCGCGTCGCCCTCGACGCCGACCCGTCGGCCGATCGCGCGATGCTCCTGCGCGCCAGCGCCCAGGAGATCGCCCCGACCCGCGACGGAGTGATTGACGTGGTGACTTCCCGGCTCGATCTGCCCAGGAAGCACGCGTCCGAGGCGTACGGTCTCGCGGAGCAGCACGAGACGAATCCCCGCTCTGTATGGGGCTACGTGCAGGGACTGACACGACTCAGTCAGCACACGCCCTGGCAGGACGGCCGCTTCGCCCTCGACCGCACCGCCAGCCGTCTCCTCGCCACGGTCCAGTAGCCGTGGTCTGACGCCGTGCGGACCCAGCGTCCGCACGGCCCCCTTTCCCAGCCCAACTCCTGACGGGCCGACCCAGGTCCACCCGTCCCACCGCGCGAGTGGTTCATCGCGCGTCCGACGCCGGCGCCCCAGCGGCCCCGGCGCCCTTTCACTCGAGGTGTCGCCATGCGTGAGTTCAGACAACTGGAGACGAACGTGATCCACGAATCCCCGACCAACCCGCGACGGTCGTTCTCGCAAACCAGCCTCGACGAGCTGACGACGAGTGTCCGTCGGCACGGCGTCCTGCAGCCGATCCTGGTCCGCCCGAACGGCAACGGGTTCGTGCTCATCGCCGGCGCCCGGCGGTTGCGTGCCGCCAAGCTCGCGGGGTGCACGATGGTGCCCGCGCGCGTCCTGGAACTCGATGATGCCGCGGCGGATGAAGCCACGATCATCGAGAACCTCCACCGGGAAGATGTCCACCCACTCGACGAGGGCGTCAGCTACCAGCGCCTGGTCTCGGCGGGGCGGCCGATCGAGGACATCGCGGCGGCCCTCGGGAAGTCCAAGGGTTACGTCTATCAGCGCATCAGCCTCACGCGTCTCGTGCCCAAGGTGCAGGATCTCCTGGCACGCGACGTCCTGCCGCTGATCTACGCGCTGAAGATCGCTGTCGTCCCCGCCGAGCAGCAAGAGGAGGCGTTGGCCCAGTGCTTCCGCCCACTCTTCCGCAACGAAGAAGCGCGGCGCGACCAGCTCGAACCGCTGGCGCAGCTCACCGCGTGGATCGAGAAGACCGTGCGCCTGAACCCGCGCAGCGAGGACACACAGCTCCTGCTGCCGGCCCTCGTTGAGCAGGTGGTCTCAGCCGAGCAGGAGCGCGATGCCTCGGTGCTCGCGCTCTCGACCCTGCACTTCCACACCGACAAGGCCGACCCGAAGCCGATTCTGGCCAAGAGCTGGAAGCCGGCCGAAGGGAAGCAGCGGTGTGCGCACGCGCGCCCGGGCGTCATCGTGCTCGGGGATGGACAGGGCACGTTCCTCCAGGTCTGCATCGCCAAGAAGCAGTGCGACAAGCACTGGGGCCGGCCGAAGGATGCCGCGCCTCGGCGCGCTGAGGACGAGGCCGCACACGCCGACGCCCGGCGTCAGCAGGAGGAAGCGTGGGCCGAGCAGCGAGCGGAACAGGAGCGGTGGCGGAAGGAACTTCGTCTGCGTGCCGTCCGCCTCCTGGTGGAACGCACGGCGAGGCTCACATGGTCGCCGATGCTCCTGCGTCTGCTGCTGGAGGAGATCCGGCCCGACGACCTCTTCCCGGAGGTGCTCGGCAAGCCGGACCGGATCGCGGTCAAGCACTACGCGCAGGCGCTGGCCATCGCGCTCGCGTCGCGACACGGCTGGCAGCGTGACGACCTGTTCATGTTCGCCAAGCGACTCGGCGTGAAGGTGACGTCCAAGGACCTCGCCGACACGCCGGCAGCACCCATGCCCGCTCCGGAGTCGCCCAGTGCGCCGACGGAACGGCTGCGCAAGACGCTGAAGCGCCCATAGCGCCAGGCGCCGACGCGCCGCTCACGGACTCGTTCCGTGGGCGGCGTGCATCGGGCAGGTCGAGCAGCCGCTGTCACGTCCGGGCATCACGGTCGTGATTGTCGGGCTCGCCTCACCATCGTCAAGGCTCTCCGCTTCGCTTCGACCCGCTCCGCGGGCTGCGGCCTTGACGATCGGCTCGGTCGAGCCTCGGAAGGGCAATTACGTGAGGCCCGGCGGGTTCCGCCCGGCTGCGAAGGTCGTTCGGGAATTGACACGGATCAAGGAGAACCATCATGTCCGACACGTCGATCACGCCCAGCATCGAAGTGACGATCGGTCGGCAGACGCGCCTCTACCACGCGTTCATCACGACTGCGCCTGCCGTCCTCGACGCACCCTCCACGGTCACGCTCTACGCCGGACCCCTCAAGGACATCGCCGGTCTGGCGGCGGACGAGCTCGTGCTCGACGCCGAGAAGGCTGCGACGCCCTCCCGGCTCGTGCTCATCGACACCACCGCACTCGGATGGCAGCGCGCCCGCTGCCGCGCTAGGTCACATCACTTGGCGCCCGCCGATCCCGTGTTGGTCGGCTTCGCCACCTTGCAGCAGTGGCTTTGGCAGCGGCTGCAGGCCACGCAACTGGCGCGTGCCTGACGGCAGCGCCGCAACGAACTCAGGAGATCTGGCCATGACGAACATCAGCATTCACATCCAGAAGACGAACGGCCACGCGGCACCAGGCAAGCTGGCCGACGCCGAGATCCACTTCAACGGCGGCGAGCTCGATGGGTTGAAGCTCGTGGGCTTCGCCGTGTGGAAGAGCCGAGACGGCACTGGCGAAGACGTGTCCTTCCCATCACGTCAGTTCACTGTGCGAGGCGAGCGGCGAAGCTTTGCACTCCTGCGGTGGACAACCGAGAGGGCGGCACAGGAGCGCGTCACGGACCTCGTGCGGCAAGCCTACGCGGCCGAGATCAACGCGCCCACGGCCGCGAACATGTGATCACTCGACCGAGCGCGCTGCCCGAGACGGCCACAGATGGGCCGTCATGGGCAGTGCAGCCTCCGACAATCCTGGGAAGCGCCACGATGGACGGTTCAATCCGCCGTGAGGCCGAGTACGACCTGATCCCCATTGACGTGTGTCGGCAGCTTCTCGGTAAGGATGCCGAAGGGCTTTCGGACGAGGAGGTTGATCGCGTCCGGCGCCACGCGGACGCCCTGGCCCACATCCTCGTCGAGTTGGCCCTCGAGGTCGAGCTGCCGGAGTAGTGCGATGCCACGTGGATGTGCCTTGCCGCCAGCCGACGCTGGCGATAATCTGCCGTATATGGTCGGTGCCGTCATCTACGTCCGAGTGTCGGACCCCCGCCAGACTGAGAATCTCAGCCTGTCCACGCAGCTCCGTGCGTGCGAGGAGTACTGCCGAGGTGAGAGCTTCGAGGTCCTCGCGCGGTTCACGGAGGAGGGCGAGAGCGCGAAGACTGCCGACCGTCCTGAGCTTCAGCGACTGCTGACGTACTGCCGGAAGAACAAGGGCCGGGTACATTTCGTTGTCGTCTTCAATCTGACCCGTTTCGCCCGTGAGAAGTACGACCACTTCGCGCTGAGGTCGCACCTCAAGTCGCTGGGGATCTCCCTGCGTTCCGCCACCGAACCGATCGACGACACGTCGACCGGCAAGCTGATGGAAGGCGTACTCGCGGCGTTCGCTCAGTTCGACAACGACGTGCGTTCAGATCGCACGCGAGGCGGGATGAAGGCGGCCCTCGAACTCGGGCGCTGGGTGTTTCTCGCACCGCTCGGCTACATAAACGTACCGAAGTCCAACGGCAAGAGCCTGATTCCGGATCCGGAACGCGCACTGCTAGTGCAACAGACGTTCACGGACTTCGCCACTGGTCGCTTCAGCAAGCAGGACCTGTTGGAGCGGATGACCCGGAAGGGACTCAGGACGAGGCGGGGTCTGCCTGTCAGCTCGCAGGCGTTCGGCCCCATGCTGCAGAATCGGCTGTACATCGGAATCGTCGACGCCCCTGGCTACGGCGTCGTCGGCAAGCGCGGCGACTTCGAGCCGCTCATCTCTGACGACGTCTTCTACCGCGTCCAGGCAATCCTCTCGGGGCGCGTGAAGACGACCGCTCCCCTGCAGCGCCGTCGTCCAGAATTTCCCCTGCGAGCGTTCATCAGGTGTTCCGTGTGCGGCCGAGGCGTCACGGCGAGTTGGTCCAAGGGGCGGAGTGCGCGATACGCGTACTACCACTGCCTCCCGCCCTGCCGGGCGGTGTACGTCCCCAAGGCCGATCTCGAAGGGTTGTTCGTGGAGGAACTGGAGAGGCTGCAGCCAACGACCGGCTACATGCGGCTGCTCAAGCGTTCGGTCCTTCACATCTGGCATAAGCGGAAAGCTGATGTGGGCAAGGAGGTCGAACTTGCTGAGCAGCGCGCGAAGACGATCCGTCAGAAGCTTGATCGTCTCGACGACTTGTTCATCTATAAGGAAGCTATCGACATCGACACGTACGAGCGGCAGCGAGATCGCCTCCGGCAGGACCTCACGCTCATTGAGATCGATCGCCACGCTGGCAAGCTCGATCAGTTCGACGTCGAGGGCACGCTGAACTTCGCAGAACGCGTGCTTCCGCGCGCGGCGGACGTGTGGATTCAGTCGTCGCTGGACCAGCGACAGAGGCTGCAGCGACTGTTCTTTCCAGAGGGAGTAGCGTTCGCCGGAAAACGCTTCGATCGAACCGCCGTAAGTTCCTCTCTGTTCGAGTACTTACGGCCGTTCGAGGGGTCGGAAGAAAATTTGGTGGACCTGACCGGGATCGAACCGGTGACCTCCTGAATGCCATTCAGGCGCGCTCCCAACTGCGCTACAGGCCCCTTGGGACAGACTCCCATCGTAACCCGCCCGCGCCCAGCGGATCAAGGCTCCGCGCCGCCGCTCCTACTTCCTACTTCCTAGTTCCTACTTCCTATCTCCTGCCTCCTGTCTCCTGTCTCCTGTCTCCTGTCTCCTGCCTCCTCCCTCCTGCCCCCCGCGAGCCACGGGCGGAGCCAGCGGCGCCGGCGCAGACACCAGCATCAGCCAGCTGGTCAGGGCGCGCGCGGCCTCTTCGGGCGTGGCCCCATAGAACGGCATCAGGGACGTCGGCATGCCCGGCAGGCGCGCAATCTGCGCCCGCCACCGGGTGGCGGAAACCGGCGACACCTCCAGAACGTAGGTGCGCCCGGCAATCGTGTGTTCGTAGCGACAGGGTGTCACGGGTCGACGCGCTGGGGAATCGATGAAAAGGGAGTAGCGATCTTAGTGCGCCCGCGCAGACAATCAAGCGAAGCGGCGTACGAATGCCGCGCCATCAGCCGGTGGGTCACCAGACTTCGGCGCAAACAGGCGCAAGAATTAATATCTCTGTCGTGCCGTTCACAGCCTTTCGACGGCTCATCCACAGGATTTCCACAGGGGACCGCCTCCAGGGGCTGTCCGCCGTGTTGCTGGCGCTCTGCCTGGCCGCGCCCGCGACGGCGCAGGACGCGCCATCCACCCTCTTCCGCCTGTTCCTCGTGGACGGGCGCGTGCTCACGGCCTACGGCGAGTGGGCCCGTCTCGAGGACCGCGTCGTGTTCTCCATGCCCACCCGTCGCGGCGATCCGTCCGGTGAGCTCCACCTGGTCACCGTGCCGGCGGCGCAGGTCGACTGGGAGCGCACCGAGCGCTACGCCACCGCCATCCGCGCGCAGACCTATGCCGCGACGCGCGGTGAGGCCGACTTCGCGCAGCTCGGCGACGAGGTGGCGCGCACGCTCAACACCATCGCCACCATCAAGGACCCCGCCGAGCGCCTCGCGAGGGCCGAAGCCGCCCGCCACACGCTCAACGCATGGCCGGGCGCCCACTACGGCTATCGTGCCGTCGAGGTCCGCGAGATCCTCGGGATGCTCGACGAGGTGATCCTCGACCTGCGCTCGGCCGCCGGAACGTCCGGCACCACGCTCGCGCTCATCGCGCCGCCCGCCGTGCTGCCCGACGAGCCGCTGCTGCCGGAACCGACCGAGGCAGAGATGGTGGAGCAGCTCCTCACGGCCGCGGACGTTGCCGCCACGCCTGCCGATCGCAGCTCGTTGCTGCAGACGCTGCTCGGCCTGCTGGACCGCGCCACGGCCATGCTGCCGACCACCTGGGCCCAGTTCGTGCGCACCCGGGCCGAGGGCCTGCTCGCCGAGGAACGGCGCCTCGACGCCGCGTACGCCGATCTGCGCACGACGACGCTGGCCTCCGCCACGCGGAGTGCGGCCCGCGCGGACGTCAAGGGCATTGAGAAGCTGCGTGGTGCGGTCCGCGAGGCGGACGCGCGCCTCGGCAGGAAGCGCCCGGCCGACATCGAGGGACTGCTCGCCACGCTCGACGCGCAGCTCGAGTCGGCGCGCGCCGTCCAGCTGGCGCGCGATCAATGGGAGCTGCGGGCGCCGGGCGTGCGGCGCTATCGGCGCGACGTCGCGCTCTCGCTGCGCGCCATCACCCGCAACACCCCGGCGCTCGAGGACGTCCGGTTGCAGGCCGGGCCGGCCGCCCGCCGTCTGCCCTCGATCCTCGACCGGTGGCGGAAGGACGGCGCGCGACTGAATCGCATCACGCCCCCGTCGGACCTGCAGCCCGTCCACGCCCTCTTCCGCAGCGCCTGGGAGATGGCCGAGCAGGCGTTCTCGCTCCGCCTCTCCGCCGCCGCCGGCAACGACACCGCGCGCGCCCAGCAGGCGTCCTCGGCCGCCGCCGGCGCGCTGATGCTGCTCGCCCGGGCGCGCGCGGACCTCGACGCCGCCCTCACGCGCCCCACGATCCCCGCTCCGTGATCACGCCGCGCCGTACCCGCCTGCTTCGGGTCCCGTCCCTCCGCGGCATGCAGGACGTCCTGACGGGGGTCGTCGCCGGGCTCGACGCCGCCACCGCCGCGGACACGTTCGTGCTCGTGCCCACGCGCGCGGCAGCCGAGCAGTTACGCAGGACCGTGGAGGACCGCCTCCTCGACGCCCGGCCGGTCCTGTGCTGGCCCCACGCGGGCCCGCGGGCGGACCTGTACCAGGAGCTGGTCGATCGATTGCCCGCTGTCTACGCCACCCTGTCCGGGTTCGATCGCGAGGTCCTGCTGGCCAGGCTGGCGCGCGAGGTGGCGGGCGCCGGCATCGAGCCGCCCTTCACGCTCCGGCCCGCGATCGTCGCGGAGATGCTCGCGCTCTACGACCACATCCGGCGGCAGGCGCGCGGCGTCGAGGACTTCGATCGCAACCTGCGCGCGGAGCTGGAGCCCGCCTCCGATACCGACCGCGGCGCGGCACAGCTGCTGCGGCAGACGAGGTTTCTCTCGGCGGTGTTCACGGCCTACGAACGCGTGCTGGTTGAACGCGACCTCTTCGACGAGCACAGGCTCCGCACGCAGTTGACCAGTGGCGGCGCTCCGCGTCCGCTCCGACACGTGGTCGTCGCGGTGGGCGATCGCGTGGCGGATCCCGACGGGCTCTGGCCGGTCGATTTCACGCTGCTCTCCACCCTGCCGGACCTCGACGCCCTCGACATCGTCGCGACCGAGGCGCTGCTGGCGTCGGGTCTGCTGGAGCGGGTGCACGCGGCGCTGCCGGCGCTCGAGGAGGTGACCGACGCGTCCGGGCCGTTCCGCGACGGCACCGCGGTCACGTATCCGCGCCTGATCGTGCCCACCACCGACGCGCCCGTGGCCGTGGCGCGCGATCGCGAAGAGGAGCTGGCCGGGGTCGCGCGACGAATCAAGGCTGCGCGGCGGGCCGGGCGCGCCACGCCACTCGCCCGCCACGCGCTGGTCGTACGACGGCCCCTGCCGTACCTCTACCTCGCGCGCTCGGTGTTCGGCGGCGCGGGGGTGCCGTTCGAGACGCTGGACACGCTGCCGCTGGCGGCCGAGCCGTACGCCGCGGCGCTCGATCAGGTCCTCGACGCGGCCGGCTCCGGGTTCTCGCGGGTGGCCCTCATCGCGCTGCTCCGTTCGAAGCACCTCCGGTTCGACACGCTCGCGTCCGACCTGACCCCGCAGGCGGTCTCGTCGCTCGATCGCGCGCTGGCTGAGGTCCGATATCTTGGCGGGATCGATCGCCTCGTGACGCTGTCGGCGTCGTGGGCCGACGCCACCGCAGACACGGGACGCGAAGGCCGCCGGCAGCGACGCGCCCTTCCGGCCCTGCAGGCGGCAGTGGCGATCGCCCGGGAGCTCGGCCCGCTCGCGGATTCCAGGGCTGTCCTGAGCCAGTTGGAGACGGTCCAGCGGTTCCTCGAGCGCTATCACCGCGACGGCGCCATCGATGCGGAAACCGAGCGGACCGGGCGGGTCCGTCGAGCCGTGACCGGGGCCCTGACCGCACTGGGCCAGGCGTACGCGGCACACGATCCGGATGCCCTGGCCTCCGGCGCGGAGCTCGCGTCGACCATCCGTCGCTGGCTGGGCGCCCAGACATTCGCCGCGCGCACCGGCGTCGCCGGTGTCCGCGTGCTCGACGCGCAGGCGGCGCGGTTCGCGGACGTCGACGAGGTCCAGGTGCTGGGCCTCGTGGAGGGCGAGTGGCCGGAGCCGCCGCGTCGCAGCATCTTCTACCCGCCAGTCCTGCTGGGCCTGCTCGATCCGGCGCCCGCCGCCGACGATCCGAACCGCCGCGAGAGTGACGCCATGGCGGCCGCGCGCGCGGGCTTCCTGGATCTGCTCGGCCTGGCGCGCCATCAGGTGCGTGCGTCCGGTTTCTCCCTCGAAGCGGACGCCGTGGTCGAGCCGTCGCCGTTCGTGGACGACCTCGGCACGCTGGGCTTTGCCCGCGAGGTCGAGCCCGTGTCCATCCCGGCGGCGGTGTTCGCCGACGAGGCCCTGCTGGCCGATCCGCCGGTCCTGGACGCGGTGCCGCTGCTCGCGCGGGAGTGGGCCGCTGTTCGCCTGCAGGCACCTGCCGCTGGCGACCGCCGCTACCGGGGCGAGGCGGGGCCCTGGGCGCTGCCGCGCGTCAGCGTGAGCCGGATCGATCGCTACCTGAAGTGCCCGTTCCAGTTCTTCGCCTCGGAGGTGCTCGGCCTCGAGGAGGAGCCGGACGATGGCGAGCGGCCGCCGCCGTGGGAGCGCGGGCGCTTCCTGCATGCCATCTTCGAGGCCTTCTTCCGCGAGTGGCAGCAGGATGGCGCGACACGTATCACACCAGACCGTGTACCGGAGGCACGCACGCGGCTCATCGGGATCTGCGAGCGCGCCCTCGAGAGCCTGCCGTCCCACGAGGCGGCGATCGAGCGGACCCGGCTCTACGGGTCCGCGGTCGGCGCCGGCATCATCGACCGCGTGCTATCGATGGAGGCGGAGCGCCCCTCGCACGTCGAGCGTCGCCTCGTCGAGTTCGACATCGATGCCTCGTTCCTGTTCCGGGCGCCGGACGAAGGGGAGCCGCGCGCCATCCGGCTCCGCGCGAAAGTGGACCGTGTGGACCTGCTCGAGGGCGGCACCTTCCGCGTGATCGACTACAAGTCGAAGCTGGTGCCCGACCCGAAGCGTTCCGTCCAGCTGCAGGTCTACACGTCAGCCGTCGCACAGCAGCTCGGTCGTGCCGGTGATCCACGACAGCCCGTCGAGGCGTGCTACCTCTCGCTCGAGGGCGAGAGCGCCGTCAAGGCGCTCCGGCCCTCGAAGGGCCAGTCCCTGGACGACGTGCTGAAGGAGGCCGAACAGCGGATGGTGCAGGCCATCGACGACATGGAGGCCGGGCATTTCCCGGCGCGGCCCACGCCCCGTTCGCTCTGCGCGCAGTGTCCCTTCGACGGGGTGTGCCGGAAGGCCTTCGCGGAGCCTGCCGATGACTGAGCAGCGGCGCCTCGATTTCGAGACACCGGACGATCCGGTGGATCCGCTGCTGGCCCGGGACCGCGCGGCGCGCGTCCTCGCCACCGATCCGCGGCGCAACGTGGCCCTGGAGGCGTCGGCCGGGACAGGCAAGACCCGCGTGCTCGTGGACCGGTACGTGCGCCTCGTGGTGGATGCGCAGGTGCACCCGCGCCACATCCTGGCGATGACCTTCACGCGGAAGGCCGCCGCCGAGATGCGGCAGCGCGTGCTCGACACGCTCCGCGCACGACACAGGGAGGGCGCGATCGTCGGCGCGCGCTGGCGGGCCGTGCGCGACGCCTTCCCGGACATCACCATCAGCACGATCGACGCCTTCTGCCTGTCGCTGCTGCACGAGTTCCCGCTCGAGGCCGGCGTGGATCCGGCCTTCGACCTGGCCGACGAGACCGAGACCCCACGGCTGATGAGCGCGGCCATCGACCGCGCGTTGCGGATCGGGCGGGGCCTGGCGGAGCGCGACGCGGAGGTGGCCCTCGTGTTCGCGGACCTCGGCGAGCTTCCGCTGCGCCGCGGGCTGGCGACGCTGCTCGACCGACGGCTCGTGGCTGGTCCCGCGCTGGGCTTCTTCCTGCGGGGACGCGCCCTCACCGTCGAGGATGCGTGCGAGCGGCTGCATCGCGCGATCGGCGGGGGGTTCGCGTCGATTCCCGGCGGGGTTCGCGGCTTCGTGGAACGTGGGCCGACCACCCCCGGCTTCGCGCTCCTCGCCTCCGAATTGCCGCTGATCACGGGAGCGTCACCGGCCCCGCCCGAGCGCCTCCGCGCGGTGCTCGAACGGCTCCGGACGCACGTCCTCACCACGGAGGACGAGCCACGGCAGCGGCTGGCCCAGAAGAAGGCCGACTTCCGATCGGACGCCGACTTCGATGCGCACAAGTCCATGGTCCTCGTGCTCGGCCCGCGCGTCGCCGAGGCGCTCGGCGCGTACCGGCGCGATCTCAACCTCGTCCTGGCGCGTGGGGTGCAGCGCCTCTTCGCCATCGCCACCACGGAGTACCGCCGGACGCTGGACAAACACGGCGTGCTCGACTTCTCGGACGTGCTGGAGCGCACGCTCGCGCTGCTCGAGCAGCGTGACGAGTTCTCGCGCAGCCGCTTCAAGCTGGAGTCGCGGTACCGGCACGTGCTGGTGGACGAGTTCCAGGACACCAGCCGCGCGCAGTGGCGCCTGGTGCGGGAACTGATGTCCGCGTGGTCCGAAGGCGCCGGCGCGGCCGACGACCGGGTGCCGCCCTCCATCTTCATCGTCGGGGACCGGAAGCAGTCCATCTACGGCTTCCGCGATGCCGAGGTCGCCGTGCTGGAGGAAGCCGCCCGGCACATCGACGCGATCCGGCCCGACGTGCCGGCCCGCGCGGCCATCACCCGGAGCCACCGGGCCGTCCTGCCGCTCCTGCGCTTCGTCAACGACGTGTTCGACGCCGTGGACAAGCAGCCGCACCGACCGGATGCGTTCCGCTACTCGGATGACGATCGCTTTCCGCTGGCCACCGATGCCGGGGCCGGCGGCGGCGAACTGGGGATCATCGCCGCGCGCACCGACTCCGCGCAGGCCGAGGCCCTCGGCGACGAGATCGCGCGACTGCTGTCGCAGGGCACGCTGGTCCGCGACCGGCTGACGGGCCTCCGGCGTCCGGTGGGCCCGGGAGACGTGGCGGTGCTCTTCCGCACGCGCGAAGGGCACCGCCTGATCGAGCAGGCGCTCGCCAGGCGCGGGGTGCCGTTCTACGTCTACAAGGGGCTGGGCTTCTTCGACGCCGACGAGATCAAGGACGTGCTGGCGCTGCTTGCGTACCTGGCGGATCCGGTCTCCCCCCTGCGAGCGGCCGCGTTCCTCCGATCGCGCTTCGTGCGCGTGACCGACGAGACCGTCAAGCGGCTCGCGTCGGATCTGCCCGGGGCGCTCAGCGAGTCGGGGCCGCCGCTGCCGCCCGACGTCGACGCCGGCGACGCCGAGCGCCTGAGGATCGCCCGGCGCAGCCTCGCCCTGTGGCAGCCATGGGTCGACCGCCTGCCGCCCGCGGAGCTGCTGGACCGCGTGCTCGGCGAGTCGGCGTACGCCCGCGAACTTGCCGGCCCCGGCCTCGCGCAGGCACGCGAGAACCTGAAGAAGATCCGCGGGCTCGTCCGCCGGATCCAGAACCGCGGGTACGCCACGCTCGAGCGGCTCGTCGAGCACTTCTCGCAGCTGGTCGCCGGTGGCGACGAATCCAACGCGATCATCGACGCGGTGGATGCCGTCAACCTCATGACGGTACACGCCGCCAAGGGCCTCGAGTTCCCCATCGTCTTCATCGTCAGCATCGGCCGTGGCAGCGGTGGGGGGCGAGATCCGATTCGCGTGGTACCCGGGCCCGGGGACACTCGGGACGATGTGGCCTCGGTCGGCATCGGTGACCACGAGACCGAGGCCGACGCCGACGCCGACGCACGCGAGGCGGAGGAGAGCAAGCGGCTGCTCTACGTGTCCCTGACCCGCGCGCGCGATCGGTTGTATCTGGCCGGCGTCGTGGACGAGGCAGGGCGGATCGGGCCGGCGAAGGGGTCGCTCGGCCGGCACCTGCCGGCGTCGTTGCTGGATGCAATGGGCCAGGCGTGGGGGCAGGGGCACGTGCGGTGGACCGGGCCCGCCGTGACCCACGTGCTCGGCTCGGTCCCGCCGGCCGACGAGCCGGCGCCCGTTCGCTGGAACGACGCCCCCGTTCCGGCCGAGCGCAGCGTTCAGGACTTCGCCGTGTTGCTCCCCGACGGCACCGCGCGCACGTCCGTCTCGGGCGCGGGGACTGTCACGGGGACAGTCCCTGTGGCAGATGTCAAGACCTCGAGCGCCGCACTGGGCACGCTCGTCCACGCGCTCGTTGCGCACGGGCATCGGCGCGGCCTGAAGGACGAGGTCGGGCTCGGTCTCCTGGCCGATCACCTGATGCGCAGGGTCGATGGCGCGGCGTTCCCGCCCGCGGGGCGCGCGGGTGCGGTCGCCGCGGCCGCAGGCCTGCTGGCGCGGGACGAGCTGCGCGCACGTCCGGGTGCGACCGTGCTCTTCGAGACGCCGTACTCCCGGCAGCTCGACGACGGGCGAATCGAGCGTGGGACCATCGACTGCCTGGTCGTGGAGGCGGCGTCGGTGCTGGTGCTGGAGTTGAAGACCGGCGCCCCGCTGGATCAGCATGGGGCCCAACTGGACGCGTACGTGCAGGCCGCCCGCGCCGTGTATCCCGACCGGCGTGTCGACGGCCGGCTGATCTACACACCCGAGCCGTGAGGGCGAATCTGCTTGGCCGGACCGTGGCTATCCCGTACAATCGCACGTGGTCCCAAGGAGAGCCTGCCTAGTGGCGCTGACCTGTCCGAATTGCGGCAATACCCGAACATTTCTCGTGAAGACCCTGCAGATGCACGTGGTCCAGGTCGACGGCGATCGTGTCGACGTGGCCGAAGAAGGCCGTCCGGGCGTGATCGAATGTCTCTGCGACGAGTGTGACACCACCCTGGTGTTCGACGAGATCGAGGACGCCACGCGCCGCGAGATCCTGCTGGCGACGGGCGCGCGCTAGCCGGCCCCCGTCTCATCGCTGTCTGCCTCCTCGAAGTAGTCGCACTCCGGGCAGACCCATTCCTTGATCACGTGCGTTACCGGGGCCGGCAGCCCCGGTACGTGCTCGATGCTCTGGCGTGTGACGAGCCGCATGAACTCGCCGCACATCGGGCACTCCTTTCCGTCGGTCATGCGCGCATCGTAGCAGCTTCGCGGTTCCCTTTTGCGGCCAGTCGCGCTATCGTACGGCCGTCGTGCCATCCCGACGATCACCGGCGCTTCGTGCGGACCTGCACGCGATCGCACCCGACGATCGCGCGTTCCGCCGTTCGCTCACCGACGAAGTCGCCATCGACTTCCCGTCGGCGAGCGTGGCGGCGGAGTGTCTGCGGCGCTCCGTGGCGGAGCCCGATGCTCCGAGGCTCGAGGCGGAGATCGTCCTGGATCGCGCCCAGGCCGCACGCGGCGGCGTGGTGCCCGTCTGGCTGCACCTGAGTCATACGTGTGCGTGCTGCGGCGGCCGGGGCGAAGTGTGGGACGAGCCCTGCGAGGTCTGCCTCGGGCACGGCCACGCGGTGAGCCCGCTGTCGGTGGACGTACGAGTGCCTCCGGGGGCGGCCGACGGAGACCGGCTCCGCTTCGCCGTCACGCCGCGGCGCGGCCCGCGCACGCGTGTCGACGTGCGGCTGGCCGTGAAGCCACGCCCCTAGCAGGCTGCTGAAGGACGCAGCCTGAAGTGAAAAGTGAGGCGGGCCCGTGAAGCGGCACGTCGATTTCCTCTCCTGGCTCTACCTCGCGTGGGGCGTGATCTTCCTGCTGGTCGCGCTGGCCGGAGGGGCGCTGGCTGCGGGCGCGTTCGCGATCTCGAGCGGCAGCGGTCCGGTTGCGGTGGCGTCTCCGATGGCGGCGCGCGTGACGGGGGTCACGCTGGTCACGCTCTCCCTCATTGCGCTGCTCCTGGCAGCGCTACACATCTGGATCGGCCGCGCCCTGGGCGCCTATCGATCCTGGGCGCGCCTGCTGGCGCTGGGGCTGGCCGTGGTGAACCTCGTCCTGCTGCCGTTCGGCACGGCGCTCGGCGCGTATGCGTGCTGGGTGCTGTTGAAGGATGACGGACGCAGGTTGTTTGCCTGAACCCTCACCGGCGGGGGATCGTCCGTGCCCATCGGTGTCCACGGCCCGCACCGGATCACCCGCCGGATCGCCATCCATCCGCCGCGCACGACGCCGAACTCCCTGACCACGGCTTCGCCGTAGTGGCTGCACGTCGGCTTGAAGCGGCACATCACGCCCGCGCGGGCATAGAACGGCGACAGCGTGACTTGGTACAGATCGATGGCCGCCAGCGCCACGCGTGTCGATACCTGCGACGCGGGCGGGCGGGTGAGGTCGGCCACGAGCAGGACGCTCGTGGCCGAGACGACGAGGACGAGCAGGCGGCGGTTCAGAACTTGTCGGCGTACTGGCTGATGCCGGGGATGATCAGGCGCTGCCCGTTGATGCCCTTCACGATGCACAGGATATGGAGGATGACCTCGCCCAGGAACAGGAACGGAATCACGAGGGCAACCAGGCACCCGAGGAAGGCCCCGAGCGGGATCGTGATGATGTTGACGGCGACCCACACCACGATCTCGGCCACCATCAGCACGATGCCGTGCTTGGCGTGCCACTGCACTTCCTTGTCGTCTTTCTCGGTGAGCAGCGGCACCAACGCCAGCAACCAGAGGTAGGACAACACGATCATCACGTTGCGGTTGCTGGAGGGCGCGGCGCTTCCGGGCGTTGCATCGGCCATCGGTAACTCCTTGAAAAGGGGAACCTTGCGCGTGAGTCTACCCGAAGCCCGGTCGCATAGCCAGCGACGCGGCGCCCCGGGCCGGCGACCATGGCGGTGCGGCACCTGCATGGTAAGCTCGAAATCGTGACTCCAGACATGGTCCTCGACGCCCTCAAGGCGGTGATCGACCCGGACCTCCGCCGCGACATCGTCTCGCTCGGTTTCGTGAAGAACCTCAGCATCGACAGCGGCGCCGTTGCGTTCGACATCGAGCTCACGACCCCGGCGTGCCCGGTCAAGGACAAGATGCAGGCGCAGGCCGAGCAGCTGGTACGCGCGCTGCCGGGCGTGTCGGATGTGCGGGTCACCATGACCGCGCAGGTGCGGTCGGCCGGCGGTCCCGCCACGGGCGGGGCGGCGGCGGTCCCGGGCGTGAAGAACGTGATTGCCGTCGGCGCAGGCAAGGGCGGCGTGGGCAAGACCACGGTGGCGGTCAACCTGGCCCTGGCCCTCTCGAAGGCGGGCAGCCGCGTGGGCATCCTCGATGGCGACATCTACGGGCCGAACGTGCCCATCATGCTCGGGTTGCAGGCGCAGCTCGAGTCCGACGGCCAGAAGATCCGCCCGGCCGAGCGCTACGGCCTGCAGGTGGTCTCGATCGGCTTCATGACGAAGGACGAGGCCCCCGTGATCTGGCGCGGGCCGATGCTCCACAGCGCCATCCGCCAGTTCTTCCACGACGTGGCCTGGCGCGACCTGGACTACCTGATCATCGACATGCCCCCCGGCACCGGCGACGTCGCGCTCTCGCTCGCCCAGACCGTCCCCGTCGCCGGCTCCATCGTCGTCACCACGCCGCAGCAGGTGTCACTGGCCGACAGCCGCCGCGCCATCCGGATGTACGAGAAGCTCAACATCCCCGCCCTCGGCGTCGTGGAGAACATGAGCTACTTCGAGTGCCCGTCGTGCCACCACCAGTCGAACATCTTCGGCCACGGGGGCGGAGAGCAGATGGCCGAGCAGATGGGCGTGCCGTTCCTGGGCCGCCTGCCCATCTACGAGCCCATTCGGGTCGGCAGCGACGTCGGCATCCCGCTGGTGATCGCCGAGCCCGACTCGGGTGCGGCGAAGGCCTTCGCCGCCGTGGCGTCACAGGCCGCGGCGCAGGTGTCGATGCGCGCCATCAAGGCGGAGCTGGACAATAAGGGCACCATCCCCCTGACGCCGGTGCGCTGAGCGGGTGTCGCCCGTCCATTGCCGATTGCCAATCGCGGGTTGACGATTCATTGGGCCAATCGCGGATTGCCAGCTGCGGCGACGCTCAGCGTAGGCGTCGCATCGCAACGGCGCCTACGATGGGACCCGGCACCAGCAGCAGCGACGCGTACTGCCAGCCCCAGACGGCGGCCACGCGAGGCAGCGCGTCGATGGTCACCATGGTCAGCAGGAAGCCGACCGATGTCTGGAAGGTGAGTGCGGTGCCCACCTGGTCGCTCGGCGCATGCTCGCTCACCAGCGCGGAGAACTGCGCCGAGTCCGCGACGACCGCGAAGCCCCAGACCATCACCAGGGCAAAGACCCACACCGGCCGGCTGCCGAAGACGCCGGCGGAGAGCACCGCGCACAGGCCGCTCGCCGCCAGGGCCCAGCCCGCCACGCGGGCCTTCCCCACGCGGTCGGCCACGTAGCCGGCCAGCGCGCAGCCGGCGGCGCCGCTGCCGATCGCCAGGAACGCCGCGGCCGATCCGGCGGTGACGGCCGCAGGCCCGAGTCCCGCGGCGGTGAAGCTCGCCGTGGCGAACACACCCACCCACGTCCACATCGCGTACAGCTCCCACATGTGGCCGAGGTACCCCGCGATGGCGAGGCGCACGCCGCGAATGCGCAGGAGCCGTCGAATGGCGTGCGGGTCGAAGCGCCGGGACGGCGCCAGGTACGGGCCGTCGCGCGCGACGAGGAACACGAGCACGCCCCCGGCCAGCGACAGCGCGGACGCCACCATCAGGGGCAGGCGCCAGTCGTCGCCGAAGAGGGTCGTCATCAGGTAGGGCACGGCCTTGCCGAGCGTGAGCGCGCCGATCAGCAGCCCCAGCGCCAGGCCGCGTGCGGAGACGAACCAGCTGGCGGCCATCTTCATCGCCGGCGGGTACACGGCCGCCAGCGCGACGCCGGTGAGGAAGCGCAGGCCGATGGCCTCCCACGCGCCTGGCGCCACCAGCACCGCGGCGTTGGCGATGGCACCGCCGACGGCGCCGGCGCACACCAGCTTCCGTCCCTCCACGAGGTCCGCGATGTTGATCAGGGCGGCGACGAGGGTACCGGCCACGAATCCGCCCTGCACGGCCATGGTGAGCCACGACGCCTCCACGGTGGTCAACTGCAACTCGCGCGCCAGCGCCGGCGTCACAGCGGTGGCGGAAAACCACAGCGTCATCCCGAGGAACTCCGCCGTTGCGATGACGATGAGCTGGCCCCAGGCGCCCCCCGGGGTGTCCGAATCGTGGGATAGGATCAAAGGAACGTGCAGATACCCTACACGAAGACCACGCTCGACAACGGCCTCGACGTGATCGTCCACGAGGACCATCAGCTGCCGATGGTGGCGGTGAATCTGTGGTACCACGTCGGGTCGAAGAACGAGCGGCCGGGCCGCACGGGCTTCGCGCACCTCTTCGAGCACCTGATGTTCGAGGGCTCGGCGCACCACGACTCCGGCTACTTCGAGCCGCTCCAGCGGGCAGGCGGGCTCCTCAACGGCTCCACCAACACGGATCGCACCAATTACTGGGAAGTGGTGCCCACCGGGGCCCTGGACCTCGCCCTCTGGATGGAATCGGATCGCATGGGGCACCTGCTGCCCGCCCTCACCGAGGAGAAGTTCACTAACCAGCGGGACGTGGTGTTGAACGAGCGGCGGCAGAACTACGAGAACCGTCCGTATGGGCTGGCCGGCGTCGCGCTCTCGGCGGCCCTGTTTCCGCCGGATCACCCGTATCACTGGATCACCATCGGCGATCCGGACGATCTCCGCGCGGCGACGCTGGGGGACGTCAAGGCGTTCTTCGAGACCTACTACCATCCCGCCAATGCCTCGCTGACGCTGGCGGGAGACATCGAGACGGCACGCGCGCTCGAGCTTGCCGACCGCTACTTCGGAGACATCCCGCGCGGCCCAGTTCCACCTCCCGTCGCTCCCGAGACGACGTCCATGCAGCGGCAGTCGCTGCTGCTGGAGGACCGCGTCGAGCTGCCTCGCCTCTACCTGGGCTGGCACTCGCCGGCGATGTTCGCGCCCGACGATGCGGAACTGGACCTCGCGGCGGACGTGCTGGCGCACGGCAAGACGTCGCGACTGTATCGGCACCTGGTCTACGAGCGTCGCGTGGCCACCGACGTGTCCGCCTACCAGCACTCCCGCGAGCTCTCGGGCCTGTTCCAGGTCGCCTGCACGGCCGCGGCCGGTGTGGCCCTGCCCGTGCTCGAGGCGGCGGTGACCGAGGCCATCGCGACGCTGGCCGAGGGCGGCCCTACCGCGGACGAACTGGCGCGCGCCGAGGCGCAGACCGAGGCCCAGTTCGTCTATCGCCTGCAGACGGTCGGTGGATTCGGCGGCAAGTCGGATCAGCTGAACGCCTACAACGTCTTCCTGGGCACCCCCGGCTTCTTCGACGCGGACCTCGCCCGCTATCAGTCGGTGAGCGGCGCAGGCATGTCGGCGGCCGTGGCCCGCTGGCTCGTCGGGCAGCCCCGCGTGGCGCTCAGCGTGGTGCCCCAGGGCCAGCGCGCGCTCGCCCTGGGCGACGCAGTCGAGGTCCACGTGTCATGAGCCGTGTCGATCGCTCGACGCTGCCGGTCCCGGGGCCGCCGCGGCCATTTGCGTTCCCACAGATCGCGCGTGCGGACCTGCCCAATGGGCTGGCCGTGCGCGTCATCTCGCACCGCTCGGTCCCGGTGGCGGCCACGGTGCTGCTCCTCCCCGGCGGATCCTCGGCCGACGCGAGGGAGCAGGCAGGCCTGGCGTCGCTGACGGCCGACCTGCTCGACGAGGGCAGCCGCGGTCAGTCCGCCCTCGAGGTCTCGGACCGCATCGCCCGCATGGGGGGCGACCTCGATCTCGAGGTCAGTCACGATGCGACGGTCATCAGCCTGGCCACCCTGGATCGCTTCCTCGAACAGGGCATGGCGCTGGTCCACGAGATCTGCACCGTGCCCAACCTGGCGGAGGCCGACTTCCTCCGGGTGCGCCAGCTGCGGCTCGAGCGGCTGCGGCAATTGCGCGATCATCCGGCGGCGCTCGCTGACCGGGCGTTCGCGCAGCTGCTGTACCAGTCGCATCCCTACGCGCAGCCGGGGCACGGGACGGCAGCCTCGCTCGGTGCCATCACGGTGGACGACGTGCGTCGCTACCACGCCGCGATGTTCCGCCCGGCCGGCGCGACGCTGGTGGTGGCCGGGAACCAGCCCACGGCGCTGCTCCTCGAGAAGGCGGCGGAGGTCTTCGGTGCGTGGCGCGACGACCCCGAGGTGCCGGCCCTCCCACGCGACCGCGGACGGATGGAGCCGCCAAAGGAACCGTCAGCGCGGCTGGCCATCGTCCCGCGTCCGGGCGCGGCCCAGTCGGAGCTGCGGCTCGGACACGTCGCCACCTCCCGGCGCACGCCCGACTACCACGCGCTGGTCCTGCTCAACACGGTGCTCGGTGGGCAGTTCGTCAGTCGCCTCAACATGAACCTGCGCGAGGAGAAGGGCTACACCTACGGCGTGCGGACGGGCTTCGACCTGCGCCGTGGCGATGGCCCGTTCGTCCTGCAGACCAGCGTCGGGACGGACGTGACCGTCCCCGCCCTGGGCGAGGCCTTCAACGAACTGCGCGCCATCATCGACGGGCGGCCTGTCACGGCCGACGAACTGGCCCTGGCGAAGTCCTCGGTGGCCCTCGGGTATCCCCGCGGCTTCGAGACCGTGCAGCAGGTGGCCCGATCGGTGGCGCAACTGGCGCTGCACGATCTGCCGGACTCGTACTTCGAGGAGTTCGTGCCGCGGCTCGAGGCCGTGACGCTGGACGCGGTCGCCGACGCGGCGCGGCGCCACCTCCACCCCGATCGCATGGCGACGGTCATCGTCGGGGACACCGATCGCGTGGGATCCACGCTTGGCGTGCTCGGTCTGGGTGAACCGCAGACCGTCGCACCGCCCATCTGACGTCAACGCCGATGAAGGCCGTTCGATTCCATGCACACGGCGGTCCGGAGGTGCTCCGCTACGAGGACGCGCCGGATCCGCAGCCCGCACCGGGGCAGGCGGTGGTGCGTGTCTGGGCCGTCGCCCTCAACCACCTGGACCTGTGGCAGCGGCGCGGCATCGAGCGGGTCTCGATTCCGTTTCCGCACATCTCGGGCGCCGAGGTCGCCGGCACCGTGGTGGAAGCGCCGGCGGGGTCCCTCGCACCCGGCCAGCGCGTGCTGGTGCAGCCGGGTGTCTCGTGCGGGCGGTGTCCGAGCTGCCTGGAGGGGTGCGACAACGAGTGCCCGCGCTACGACGTGCTCGGGTACCAGAGTGACGGCGGGTACGCGGAGCTCGTGCGGATCCCGGTCCAGAACCTCATCGCGCTGCCCGACGCCATCGGGTTCGTCGAGGCCGCGGCGTTCCCGCTGACGTTCCTCACTGCCTGGCACATGCTGATCTCGCGGGCCCGGCTGCAGGCCGGTGAGACGGTGCTGGTGCTGGCGGCCGGGAGCGGCGTGGGCCAGGCGGCCATCCAGATTGCGCGACTCCATGGGGCCCGGGTGATCGCCACCGCCGGCACGGAGGACAAGCTGGGACGGGCGCGGACTCTGGGCGCCTTCGAGGCCGTCAATCACAGCACCGACGACCTGCCGGCGTTCGTCAAGCGCGTGACCGGTGGGCGAGGCGTCGACGTGGTCGTGGAGCACGTGGGGACCGCCACCTGGGACGCCAGCGTGAGGAGCCTGGCGCGCGGTGGGCGGCTGGTCACCTGCGGCGCGACGACGGGTCACGACGCGCGGATCGATCTGCGGTTCCTGTTCGCGCGGCAACTGTCCCTGCTGGGGTCGTACATGGGCCGAAAGGGCGAGCTCATCCGTGCCGCCGACCTGTTCTTCAGGGGCGAGTTGATGCCCGTCGTGGATCGCACCTATCCGCTCGCCGACGCGGCCGAGGCCCACCGGCGGCTCGAGTCCCGCGCGGCCTTCGGGAAGATCGTCCTGATCCCGTAGAACCGCCAGCCCCGCCCGTTCGTCCAACGATGGGTCGGGAGTATGATCCCGCTCGCAAGGCCCTGAATGGACGTCAAGATCCAGCGCGCGTCCGGCCTCGGGAGTTTCAGCTTCAGCCTCGTCGGCATGGTCGGCCTGCTGGCGGTGATCGTGGCTGGGGCCACCGTCTGGCTGCTGCTCACCGACCCGGTGACCGTCGCCGAATCCATGGATTCCGGCGAGGTGACGCCGCTCGTACGCTCGCTGGCCGGCTCGCTCTACGAAGCCCTCGTGCGGCTGCTACGTTACTTGTAAGGCTTCAGGCTTCAGGCTTCAGGCTTCAGGAAGAACTCTTGTCTCGCTGTCCCGCTGTCCCGCGTACCTGGCTGGTGGGCGATGTGCCGGCAGCGTGTCCAACGTGCGGTCCTCGCGCGTGCACGGCAGCATCTCGACGGCAGCGTGACAGAAAGCACTTCCTGTAGCCTGAAGCCTGAAGCCTGTAGCCCGAAGCCTGGGGCCTGGAGCCTGCCTCAGAGGTTCCGCGCCAGGAAGTTCCCGAGGTAGTAGCCGTCAATGAACTTGAAGGGCGCCTCGCCCGTCGTGTAGTGCCCGCAGGGCAGCATCGCGATCCGCGTGTCGGGCACGCGGCGCTTCCACTCGTCCACCAGCTGCAGCGACAGATCCACCGGGAACGTGAGGTCGTACTTCGCGTACACGAGCAGCGTGCGCGTCCCGTGGACGCGATCGAGGTAGGACCACGGGCTGATGGGCCGCCACAGCTCGCGAAGCGCGTCGAGGTCCACGTGGCCTTCGAGGCCCCGGCGCACGTGCTCGGTGGACAGTCCGCGCCACACGACGTCGCCAAAGTGCGGCGAGACGTGGTTGAGCGCCTGCGCGCGCACCAGGGGCTCGTGGGCGCCGGTCAACATCGCCAGGCACGAGCCAAGGCTCGTGCCGAGCAGGCCGAGCCGGTCGTAGCCCTGATCGCGGAGCCACCACAGCGCCAGGCGCACGTCCATCACCGCCTGCCGGCAGACCTGGATCGTCCGCACGATGTTCGACGAGACGATGTAGTCCGCGCGCGTGAGCTCGGGCGGCATGCGTCGGTCGTGGTACGGGAGGCTGATGCGCAGCGAGGCGATGCCCAGCTTCGCCAGCAGCTTGCAGAGGCCGACATGCCCTCCGGCGTCGGAGTTCCACTGGGCCATCACGACCACCGCTCGGCGGTGTTTCGGTGGCCTTTTGGGCGCCCGGATCGGGTTGGCCGGGAAGTAGCGGGCGTACACGATGTTGTTCTCGCGGTGGGGCGTGACGAAGCCGCTCGGAAACGTGAGCGTGCCCGCCTCGCCACCCGCCTGCACGATCGGGTCCGCCGGCGTGAAGGTGTACTCCGCGGTCGGCGACGGCGTGAAGAACGCATCCGTGTCGCGCATCACGTCGTCTACCCAGTCCCGGATGTGGGCGTGGGGAGGCGCGTCGGGGTCCCCGGCGAGCGATCCACGCCCGTCGCGAGCGAACGGCTCCGGATGATGTGCCATCCAGTCGAGCCCCCACTCGAACGGGCGGACGACCCGCTCGTCGCGGCTGGCGCTGGCGAGCTGCTCCTCCCAGCGGTGGAAGAACCGGGCGATCATGCGGGGGCGAGCACGGCCTCGGCGGCGAGCGCGTCGTGGAGCAGGCGCGCGGTGCCGCGCCGGTGGCCGACCAGCTGCAGGCCCACCGGCAGGCCCTCGCGCGTGGCGCCGCACGGGATCGAGATCGCGGGGTGACGCGACAGGTTGAAGAGCTGCGTGTTGCGCAGCATGGCCGAGCGGACCACCTCGGACCCGCCCTTGACGGGCACGGTGGCCGCGCCGATGGGTGGCGCCGGGATGGCCAGCGCCGGCGCCGCGAGCACGTCGACGCCTTCGAGCGCGTGGTCCACCGCGCGGACCAGCCGCTCGCGCAGGCCGAGCGCGCGCACGTAGTCCTCGGCCATGACGTAGCGCCCCATCTCGAGCCTGAAGCGGACGTTCGGCGTGTAGTCCTGCGGCTGGGATTCCAGCGTCGCCGCGTGGTACTCGGCCCCGTCGGCGAGGACGAGCGCGAGATACACGGAAACGGTGTCGGTGACGTGCGGGATCTCCACGTCGACGACGTGTGCGCCGGCGCTGGCCAGCCGCTCGATGGCCTCGACGACGCGCGCCTCGACGTCCTCGTGTACGCGATCGAACAAGTAGCCACGCGGCACGCCGACCCGGACGCCGCGGACGGAGACCGGCGACGGCACGCCCTCGTGTGCGGCGCCGCGCATGATGTCGTAGAGGAGCCAGGCGTCGGCCACCGAGCGCGTCATCGGGCCGACGTGATCCAGTTGCCGGCTGAGCGGGACCACCCCGGCGGCCGGGATCTCGCCCCACTCCGGCTTGAGTCCCACGATCCCGCACGCAGCCGCGGGAATGCGGATCGACCCACCCGTGTCGGTGCCCACCGAAGCCAGCGCCATCCCCGTCGCGACCGAGATGGCCGAGCCCCCGCTCGACCCGCCCGGCGAGCGTGAGGGATCCAGGGGATGGCGGGCGGGGCCGAATCCGGAGTCGTCGCTCGTCGTGCCGAAGGCGAACTCGTGCAGGTTGGTCTTGCCGATGAACACCGCCCCCGCCGCGCGCAGCCGCGCGGTGACCGGCGCATCGTCGTGGGCGCGGTGGTTTCGCCGCACCAGCGACGAGGCGGTGGTCGGCACGCCCGCCTGGTCGATCAGGTCCTTCAGTGAGATCGGCAGGCCGCACAGCGGTCCCATCGGCCGGCCGCCGGCCACCCGCCTGTCGGCTTCGCGGGCCGCGGCCAGCGCCTCCTCGGCGGTCACCGTGACGAAGGCGTTCAGCGAGGGCTGCAGCTCCGCGATCGTCGAGAGGCAGTCCTCGACCAGCTTCTCCGATGTCACGCGGCCGGACCGCAGGTCCGCCGCCACCTGCGCGAGCCCGCGGCGTCCGCCCTGGACGGCGCCGGACGTCGTGGGGTGGGGGAACGGCACGGCCCCGCGCCCGGGGTGCTCGGCAGCGACCGCATCCGGCTGATCCGCGGCCGCGCGGAGCGCGTCCATCGACGCCGCCAGCCCGTCCAGCAGGGGCAGCACGGCCGCCAGGCCGCGTCGTGCGGCGTCGGCCTTCGCCATCTCCAGCCAGGTCGGGATCGCCATCAGAGTGCCTCCACCTCGTCGAGCGTCGCCACGGCCCGCCGCAGGTGGGGGATGGTGATCGACCCGCCGACCACGAGCGCGACGTTGAACGTCTCGAAGAACTCCTCGCGCGTCACGCCCTCCTCCCGGCAGCGGACGATGTGGTAGGTGACGCAGTCGTCGCAGCGCAGGACGAGGGACGCCACGAGGCCCAGCAGTTCCTTCGTCTTCACCGGGAGGGCGCCGTCCGCGTACGCGCGCGAATCGAGCGCGAAGAAGCGCTTGATCTCCAGGTTCCCGCTCTCGTGGATGCGGGCGTTCATCTTCTCGCGGAACTCACGGAACTCCTGCAATCGCTCGCTCATGAGGGTGACACCTTCGTCGAGATCGCAACGCCGTCGCCCACGGGCAGCCACACGGTGTGGAAGCGCGGATCGCCGGACAGCCGCCTGTTGTACTCTGCCAGCGCCTCCGTGTCCTCGGGCTCCCTCGGCTGGGTGGGCGTCATCCCCGGCACCACGGCGCCGCTCCACAGCACGTTGTCGGCCACCAGCGCGCCGCCCGTCCGCAGCAGCGCCTCGAGGCGATCGAGCAGCGTCAGGTAGCCGGCCTTGTCGCCGCCCTGAAAGATGAGGTCGAAGGGCCCCGCGATCTTGTGCAGGAACCGCGAGGCGTCGCCAATCATCACGTGCACCTGGTCGCCGCGGCCGGCCGCGACGGCGTGCGCGCGTGCCCGGGCTGCGCGCCCGGCATCACGCTCCAGCGAAATCACCTGTCCGTCCACGGGCAGGGCCGTGGCCATCCACAGCGTCGAGTAGCCGATCGCGGTGCCGATTTCGAGGACGCGCCGCGCGCCGGTGAGGCGCACGAGCGCGTGCAGCAGCGCCCCGGTTTCCGGGAACACAATCGGCAGGCCCTCGGCCCGGCCTTCACGTGCCACGACATCCAGGTGAGGGTGGGGCAGGCGGGACAGTCCGGCGAGGTACTCGACAACGGCGGGGTGGACCAGCGTTGTCATCAGGCGATTGTAGACTACCAGTGTGCGACACACGAAGATCATCGCGACTCTCGGCCCCGCGTCGGATGCCCCGGACACGATCGACGCGATGATCGCGGCCGGCGCGGACGTGTTCCGCCTCAACTTCTCCCACGGCACCCACCCGGAGCACGCCGCCCGGTTCGCACGGGTGCGCGAGGCCGCGATGCGGGCGCACCTCCCGGTCGCCGTCCTCCAGGACCTCTCAGGCCCCAAGATCCGGACGGGCCCCATCGACGGAGGCGGTCCCCTGGTGCTCGAGCCCGGAGCCACCTTTGTCATCGAGATCGGCGACGGCCTGGGGACGCCTGGCCGCGTGTTCACCACGTACGCTCCGCTGGCCGGCGCGTTGTCCCCCGGCAACCGCCTGCTGCTCGACGATGGGTACATCGAGCTGCGGGTGGAGTCCGTGTCCGGCCCCACGATCACGACGACCGTGCTGGATGGCGGCCCCCTGGGCGAGCGGAAGGGCATCAACGCCCCGGGTGCCCCGCTGCCGGCGGCCGGCGTCACCGAGAAGGATGCGCGCGACCTGGCGTTCGGCCTCGCGCTCGGCGTGGACATGATCGCCCTCAGCTTCGTGCAGTCGGCGGCGGACGTGCGGGCCGCGCGTGCCATCACCGCGCGCGAGGGGCGGCCCGAGGTGCCGATCATCGCGAAGCTGGAACGCCCGGAGGCCATCGACCGGCTGGACGAGATCCTGGAGGTCGCCGATGGCGTGATGGTGGCACGCGGCGATCTCGGGCTGGAGATCCCGCTCGAGCGTGTGCCGCGGGTGCAACGCGACGTCATCCGGCGCGCGCGGGAGCGCGGCGTGCCCACCGTGCTGGCGACCCAGGTGCTCGAATCGATGCGGACCGAGTCGCGGCCGACGCGGGCCGAGGTGAGCGACGCGGCAACGGCGGTCACGCAGGGCGCCGACGCCATCATGCTGTCGGGCGAGACGGCGGCGGGATCCTACCCGGTGCGGGCGGTGCAGATGCTGGACGCGATCATCCGCGAGACCGAGTCGTCTGGAGACGCCGTGGCCCTGCCCCCCGGCGCGCCCGATCACGTCGCGGCGCTGTGTGACGCGGCCGTCACGCTGGCGAGGCACTCGCACGCCGAGGCCGTCATCGCCGTCACGCGCGAGGGGCGGACGGCACGATTGCTGTCGATGCGCCGGCCCGCCGCACCCGTCTACGCCGCGAGTGACCGCGAGGACGTGGCCCGCCGCGTGGCGCAGTGGTGGGGCGTGAAGCCGCTCGTCACGGCCACCGACGGGGACGTCGACACGGTGGCCGCGCGCATCGTCGACCAGCTGGTGCAGGCCGGCCACCTCGCGCCGGGCGCCACGGTCGTCGTCGTCAACGCCTCACCGGACCTGGACCGGGGCACCGCGAATTTCCTGCGCGTACGCCGCGCATAGCGCCGGTGGCTGACGCGTGTCCATTGCCAATCCCCAATGGACACGCGTCACCGGTGCCCGGTCACGCCGCGGGGGGGACGCACGCCGGACCACTCCAGGTGTTCCTTCAGCGCGTCGAGGGCGCGGTCCCACCCCTCGCCCATGATGGCGAAGTAGCGCTGCCACCGCGGGCCCTCGTCCTCACCGCTCTGGCGGATGACGAGCTCGGTCGAGCGGCCGTCTTCCATCGGACGCGTCTGCACCTCCAGCGCCAGCGGCCCGATGGGAGCGCCCTCGGGCGGCGTGTAGTACACGTCCGCCAGGAAGAACCCGCTGGCCTCGCGGACGTCCATCACCGTGCCGTGCAGGGTGCCGCCGAGACGGCCGAGGACCTCGTCGGTGAACGTGGTCGGCGGCCACTGGACGGCGTAGGGGCCGAGCGGCCTCGGCACCGTCACGGCATGGGACACCTCCCACCACACCGTCAGATCCCGCGGGTCGAAGAACGCGGCGAGCACGCGGGCCGGCGTGGAGCGGATGCGCATCGCGCGCTGCAGAACGAGTCCCTGGTCCTGGGGGCCGGGCATGGCTACGAATACAGCAGGTACCGCTCGCGCGCGGCCAGGAACGGCGCGTGCGACGACGGCCAGCCGGCGGCGATCTGCTCCGCGGGCACGCCGCCCTCGATGGCCTCCCGGAGCGCGGGCGACCCGGCCAGGATGTCGATCGGCTGCTTGTCGTGCTCGTACTCGTACGGCGGCTCCCGCCAGGCGAACGCCGCCGGATCCTGGGCACGGATCGCTTCGATCAATGCGACGCCTGTCAGCACAGGCTGGAACGCCCGCCGGTCCGTCACGTGGATCTGGCAGCCGCCACAGGTCGTCCGCGCGTGTTTCTGGAACGTCGGCTCGAACACCGCGGGCCGGAAGTGGACCCCGGGCAGCCGCCGCGCGTTGAGGTCTGCGGCCAGGCGCTCGGCGTGCACCCAGGGGGCGCCCACCAGCTCGAAGGGCCGCGTGGTGCCCCGGCCCTCCGAGGCCATGGTGCCCTCGAACAACACCGTCCCGGGATAGACGATGGCCGTTTCCAGCGTGGGCATGTTCGGGGAGGGCATCACCCATGGCGCGCCGGCCTCGTCCGCGTACTGCTCGCGGCGCCAGCCCTCGAGCGGAATCACCTCCAGCGAAGCGCCGATGCCGAAGTGCTCGTTGAAGAGCCGGGCCAGCTCGCCGATCGTCATGCCGTGGCGCATCGGGATGGGGAACTGTCCGACGAAGGACGCCCAGGCCGGGTCGAGCATCGGCCCCTCCACGGCCGTGCCGCCGATGGGGTTGGGCCGATCGCACACGATGACCGGCACGCCCAGGCGCGCGCACGCGCGCAGGCAGTTCGCCATCGTGTAGATGTAGGTGTAGATGCGCGCCCCGATGTCCTGCAGGTCGATGACGAGCACGTCGAGCCCGGTGAGCATCTCCGGCGTCGGCTCCCGTGTGTCGCTGTACAGCGAGTAGACCGGCACGCGCCGCCCGGCGTCCTCGCCGTGGGGCGTCTCGATCATGTTGTCCTGCACGTCGGAGCGGAAGCCGTGCTGCGGTCCGAAGATTGCGCCCAGGCTGACGCCTGGCGCGGCGATCAGCGCGTCGACGATGTGCCCGAAGGTGCCGTCGACCGAGGCGGGATTGGAGACGATGCCGACGCGACGTCCGCGGAGACGGTTCGACGCGAGCAGGCGGGTGGATCCGAGTAGCACCGGCACGCCCCGGATTATAGTGGCCGCCCCTACAGCAGGATGAAGCACGCCGCCGCGACCAGCGTCGGCGCCAGTGCCGACGTGGCCAGCCACAGAGGCGAGATGCCGTGGGGGAAGTACCGGCCGAGGATGGCCTGCCCGGCGGGGTTGGGGGCGTTGGCGATCACCGTGAGGCCCCCGCCCGTTACCGCACCGGCAACCACCGCGAACTTCAAGGTGTCACTCAGGTTGGGCACGAGCGTCGACAGGTACGTGATGAGCGCGTTGTCGTTGAACGCCGTCAGCAGCGCGGCGCTCCAGAACAGCGGCTGTTCGGTGAGGCTGCCCAGCACGGGTGCAATCCACCACCCCTGCAGCGCGCCGTGCGTCACCAGCCCGGCGAGGAAGAAGCCCACCAGCAGAGGCGGCTTGAGGTCGATGTTCGACTGGTACGGCGCCGTCGCCTGGGCGAAGCCCAGGAAGAACAGGAAGGCGCCGATGAACAGCTGCGGGAAGTGCGCCTGGGCCACCACGAAGGCCAGGAACGACAGGTTGACCGCGGTGATCCACCACGGGATCGGCGGCAGCGGATCGCCATCGTCCACCGCGGTGACGGCGGCCGTCGTGTCGAGCGCGCGCAGCTCCCGCCAGAACACCGCGAAGTAGATGAGGTTCGACACCACGATCGCCACGCAGGCCTTCCAGCCGAAGTGCGTGGCCATGTAGGAGAGCGACCAGTTCCAGGGGGCCGACACCATCAGCACCGGTGGTGCCGCGAAGTGCGTGAGCGTGCCGCCAATCGACACGTTGACGAAGAGGAGGCCCATCGTGGCGTACCGAAGCCGCCGGCCTGGCTGCAGGGCGTAGAACTGGCGGCCGAGCAGCATGGCGCAGATGGTCATCGCGGCCGGTTCGGTGATGAAGGACCCGAGCACCGGGCCGAGCGTGAGGATGGTGAACCACCACGCGGCAGGCGTACGGCCCCCGAGCGCGGCCACGCGCTGGAGCATGGCCTGCGCGAACGCGACGACGGGCCGCGTGGCGGCAATGGCCATGATCACCACAACGAACATTGGCTCCACGTAGTGCACCCGCTCGGTGAGGTAGGCCCGCGCCGTGTTCCAGTCCAGCGTAGCGGAGATGGCCGCCATCAGGACCAACGCCCAGAGCCCGAAGACGACCTCCACCTCACCGAGGAAGTGCAGCATCTCTGCCGTGAAGCTGGGCTCGGGCCGCAGCCCCTGCTGTCGCCGCTCCTCGTCGTACTGGTGCTGCCGGTGGTGCGCGGCGCGGCGGAAGCGATTCGCCACGAAGGTGTGGAGCACGGCGAGCAGGAAGACGGCCGTGGCCACGGCGTTCACCGGCTGCTGCTCGATCCGCGACCACAGCACGGCGAGGATACCGGCGCCGGCCGGGTCCATGTACTGGTCGAGGGGGAGGGGAAAGGGTAGATCGTGCATCGTATGATCTGGTGACGTGGTGATCTGGTGATCTGGTGATCGATCGGATGATCTGGTGATCTGGTGATCTATCTGGTGATCTGGTGATCTATCTGGTGATCTGGTCCGTGGACGCATGATCTTATGATGACTGCCGTGAAGGCGGAAGCGGCCCTGCACTACCGCGTCATCGACAGCCCGGTCGGGGAGCTGCTGCTGGCCGGGGACGGGCGTGCGCTGCGGCGGCTGGCGTTCGTGCGCGACGGGCGGCCGGAGCCGGACGAGGGGTGGTACGCGGATACGCGCGGCGCGTTGGACGACGTCTGCCGGGAACTGGAGGCGTACTTCGCCGGCCGGCTCATGCGTTTCGGGACGCCGGTGGCGCCGGAGGGCACGGCGTTCCAGCAGCGGGTCTGGCGCGCGCTCTTGGACATCCCGTACGGGACGACCACCAGCTATGGCGAACTGGCGCGCCACATCGGGGCCGAGAAAGCCGTGCGCGCCGTCGGCGCCGCCAACGGGGCAAACCCCATCGCCATCGTCATTCCCTGCCACCGCGTCATCGGGGCGAACGGGTCGCTGACCGGCTTTGGCGGCGGCCTCCCCGTCAAGCGCGCCCTCCTGGACCTCGAGCAGGGCACGCGCCGGCTGTTGTAGCCACGGGAAACCACGAAGACCGAAGGACACGATGACGAACGGGACGCAGTTGGCGGGGGTGTGCCCGGAGCGACGGGGCGTCAGCCCTGTCGGGTGCCAGACGCCTTGAGAGAGCGTGACCCTCCAATTGATGTCTTCGTGTCCGTCTTCGCGTCCTTCGTGACTTCGTGGTCTCTTTGTCACGCCGCGACGGTAGACTTGCGCCCATGCGACGCATCCCACGCCGACTCTTCCTCTCCGCCAGCGCGGCTGCGGCGGCGGCCCTGCCCGTGATCGGCCGGGCGCGGCTCGATGCGGCGCAGAACAGCGACCCGGTGTTCCGCCACGGCGTGGCCAGCGGTGACCCGCTCGCGGACCGCGTGATGCTGTGGACCCGCGTCACCGCGCCTGGGGACGCCGTCAGCGTCCGGTTCGTCGTGTCGCGCGACCCGAAGCTGGCGCGCGTAGTGGCGCGCGGCGAGGTGCAGACGGGCGCAGCACGGGACTACACCGTGAAGGTGGACGTGGGCGGGCTCGAGCCCGGCACGTCCTATTACTACCGGTTCGAGTCGGGCCGTGCGCAGTCACCCATCGGCCGTACGCGGACGCTGCCGGCGCGCGGGGTGTCGCGCATTCGCCTGGGCGTGGTGTCGTGCTCGAACTACCCGTTCGGCTACTTCAACGCGTACGCGGCGCTGGCGAGGCGCGCGGATCTCGACGCGATCGTCCACCTCGGCGACTACATCTATGAGTACGCGAACGGCCAGTTCGGTGACGGCGCGTCCCTTGGCCGTATCCCGCAGCCGAACGCGGAGATCGTGGCGCTCGCGGACTACCGCGCGCGCCACGCGCAGTACAAGGCCGATCCCGACTCGCAGGCGGTCCATCGGCAGCACCCGTTCATCGTGGTCTGGGACGACCACGAACTGGCGAACAACGCCTGGTCCGGTGGTGCGCAGAACCACAACCCGGAGAAGGGCGAGGGCGACTGGTTCATCCGCCGGAACGCCGCGGTGCAGGCGTTCTTCGAGTGGATGCCCATCCGCGAGGACGCCGCGTCCCTCGGGCCGCGCATCTACCGGACGCTCAGGTGGGGGGACCTCGCGGACCTCATCATGCTCGACACCCGGCTGGTCGGCCGCGATCAACAGGCGGCCACCCGCGACGACATCGCCGCCATCGAGTCGCCCACACGCTCCATCCTGGGCCGCGCACAGGAGGACTGGCTGCGCGGCGAGCTCGTCGAATCGACACGCGCCGGCACCCGCTGGCAGCTGCTCGGCCAGCAGGTGATGTTCGCGCCGCAATCGGCGCCAGGCAAGCCGTCGTCCAATGCGGATTCGTGGGACGGCTATCGCGCCACGCGCGAGCACGTCTTCGACATGGTGGAGCAACTGAAGGTGGACAGCTTCGCGGTGTTCACGGGAGACGTGCACAGCTCGTGGGCCTACGACCTGCCGCGCCGCCCATTCGACGCCTACGACCCGGGCACCGGGCGTGGCTCGGTCGGCCTCGAGTTCGCCTGCACCTCCGTGACGTCCAGCAGCAACCTGGGGGCAGGCCCGGACGGAGAAAAGCAGCTCACGGCCATCAGGGCGGCGAGGCCCCACCTGCACTACGTGGATGGCCGCTACCGCGGCTACTACCTCGTGGACCTCACGCGCGAGCGATTACAAGCCGACTTCTACGTGATGAAGACGATTCTCGACCGCACCGCTGAGGAGCGCTTCGTGAAAGGCTTTGCCGCGCCCGCCGGGCAGATGCACCTGACGGAGCAGTCCTCGCCGGTGCCGCCGCCCTCGGCGCCCGATCCGGCTCCGTAAGGCGCGCTCGTCCGGTTCGCGCGTATGATGCGCGAAAGGAGCGTGTGCCATGGGCATCCTCATCACTCTCGTCATCGGTGGCATCGTCGGATGGCTCGCCAGCACCCTCATGAAGACGAATGCGCAGATGGGGATGATCGCGAACGTCATCGTCGGCGTCGTGGGCGCTGCGATTGGCAACTGGATCGGCGCGCAGATAGGCATCGCGGGCGGATGGATCATGTCCATCATCGGCGCCGTCGTGCTCATCGCCATCCTGAAGGCGGTCGGCATCTTCAAGTGACGGGCTGGGCGGCCCCCCGCTCGCCCTCAGAAGCCACCTGATTCTGGAAAAATAGGGATAGCTGTCCTGTTTTTCAACGATGACGGTCGCCCGTGAGGCGAGTCACCCGCGCACCTGTGCACCCCTGCACCTGTGCACCCCTGCACCCCTGCACCCCTGCACCCCTGCACCCCTGCACCCCTGCACCCGTTTGTCTTACCTGTCGACCATCTCGGCGATCCGTAGCACCCAACCCGCCTCGCCTGCGCCGAGGCGGTAGGACACCTCGCGCGTGCCGCCGGTCGGGGCTGCGTTCGGGTCGCCGTCCCTGTAGATCGGGAACCGCTGCACCAGCCGGTCCTCGACGATGACGAACGTGTCGTGGCCCATGTAACCCTTTGCCGCCAAGGGATGGTCCGTGATCGGCGGCAGGTAGATGCCGCTGAGCGACCGCCGGTTGTCCGCGGAGTACGCCACCAGCGAACCGTACGATCCGCTGCCCGCGGACTGGATGTAGACGTACACCTCTGGCGAGCCGTCGCCGTTGAGATCGGCCACCTCGGCCCCGCTGACAGTGCCTTCGACGTCCTGCACCATCGGGGAATTGTCGCTGAGCAGCCCATCGGGCTCGATGCGCAGCTCGTTGATCGACCCGCGGTTGGGGGACGACAGGCGGAACGTGATGCCTAGCTCGGTCAGTGTCCTGTCGAACCCCGCCGGCTCCGCCGTCCGTCCGCCGGCCTCGCGCGTCCCGACCGCACCCCGGCCCGCGACGGCCCTTCAGCCGGTGAAGCCGAACACGCCACGATCAACGCCAGCCCGACGATGGCCCCTGCACCCCTGCACCCCTGCACCCCTGCACCCCTGCACCCCTGCACCCCTGCACCCCTGCACCTAAGCCGTTATCTCCATCGCCATCCCCTGCACCCTGTCCCTGCCCTGCATGCCCTGCAGCCGCACCGTGATCGCGCCGCCCTCGTCGGTCACGTCCATCACGCCGAACTGGCCGTTCTTCCTGACCTCGGGGTGCGAGTACGGCCCGCCCTTCTTCGAGGTGCGCCGGTCCATCGGCGCGGCATGCGCGATGACGAACCCGCGCGCGGGCGCCTCCGGCAGCGTCGAGTACTGGCTGTTCGTCCCGTCGTCCATCGCCAGCATGTGCGCGTCACCGCTCAGCATGACGAGCTTGCGCGTGAGCCCATGGCGGACGATCAGATCCGCGATGTGCCGGCGTTCCCGTGCGTAACGCGCCCACCCGTCCTCAGTCTGCTCGTCCCGCTTGGTGATCCACGGCACGGTGCTGACCAGCACCACGAGGGGCGCGGCCTGCGCGGCTTCGAGCTCGCGCTCGAGCCACGCCAGCTGGGCGGCCCCCAGCATGGTGCGCTCGCCTTCCGGCAGGCGTTCGGGAGAACGCTCGGACCGCGCATCCGTCAGGATGAAGCGGACCCGGCCGATCGTGAACGCCTGGTGCACCGGCCCGTTCTCGGCTTCGGCCAGCGGGTAGTGCGGGATGAACCGGCGATACGCCTGGAGGGCCGCCGGCCGGCTCGGCGAGGTCCGGTCGGAGTTGTTCGGGCCGTAGTCGTGATCGTCCCAGGTGTAGGCGAACGGCACCGATCGGAAGAGCGCCGACTGCGTGGGCGAGGCCAGCACCCTGGCATAGGCCTGCCGGAACCGCAGCACGTCGCTCCGGCTGATGTTCTCGTAGTGCAGGTCGCCCATGTGCACGAACAGGTCGGGCTGCAGCTGCCGCATGGCCGTGAAGACGGGGCTCGTGGATCCGGTGGAGGCGCACGACCCGAACACCAGGCGGAACGAGAACGGGCCGTCCGCGAAGGTCCTGAAGGCACCGTCGAGCGGCGGCTCGCCCGCCGTCGACACGGCGTACCGATAGCGCGTGCGGGGCGCGAGCCCGGTCAGGACGAACGTCGCGACGCCGTCGGCATCAGCTGACACGGCCTGTTCGAGCGCTGGCGTGGCACCGGCCGGCATCGTGAGGCTGACCGGATTGTTTGGCCCGCTGGTCAGCGCCTTGATCGTGATGCCCTCGGACGTGGCCGCGCCCATCCACACGCCCGTGATGGTCTGTCGTCCCTGGGCCCGCGCCGGCAGCGACGCGGCGACCACGGCCACGGGCACACCGGCCAGAAACCGACGCCGCGTAATCATTCGACACCTACCATTCCCACGAGCCCGAGGCGACGCCGACCGGCGCCGACCTGCCACGTCCACCATATTCGTCGAACAGCCGCGGCATCAGCATGCCGATTCGCGGCCCCATCGACGACCACGACGGGCCGTGCCAGGCAGAAGGCGGCCCCACTCGCCGCCGGCGCCCACGTGCACGCATCTGGCCTGATCATTTCACCGTGGTCGAGGGGTGACTATCCACATGCCGCCATGCGCCTTTCGTGGCAGAATCCGCGGGAGGTCGTTGCATGAGACGCGCCATCGCCGTTGCCGCTGTCGGGTTCGCACTGCTTCCCCCCGCCGTCCCGCGGCTGACGGCTGACGATGGCCAGCGCGTGCTGACCATCGACCATTATGTACGGGTGACGTCGACGGTCCCGGCCATTGCGGGACAGGCCGCGCAGATCTATGTGCGCGAGCGCGTCTCCGCCGGTGTGGCGCTGCGTGGCGGGCCGGCACCGGACAAGGTGGTGCTGTTCGTGCACGGTGCCGGCACCCCGGCGGAGGTGGCCTTCGACGTGGCCATCGGCGATCACAGCTGGATGCGGTATCTCGCGGGAGCCGGCTTCGACGTGTTCGCGATGGACACGACCGGCTACGGCCGCTCGACGCGCCCGGCCCCGATGAACGACCCCTGCAACCTGGCCGAGGCCCAGCAGGCCCAGTTCGTTCCCGCGCTGATCCCGGCTCCCTGCAAGCCGTCCCACCCGGGCCAGCTGACGAACATCGCCTCCGACTGGAACGACATCGACGCGGTGGTGGACCACATCCGGAAGATCCGTGGCGTCCAGAAGGTGAGCCTCGTGGCCTGGTCGCTCGGCGGTCCGCGAGCTGGCGGCTACGCGGCCCAGCATCAGGACAAAATCCACCGGATGGTGCTGTTCGCGCCCGCCTACAATCGGGCCGCCGCCGCGAGCGCGCCGAGCCTGCCTGCGCCGGGGACCGTCTTCAATACGCAGTCCCGCGCCGAGTTCGATGGGAACTGGGACCGGCAGCTCGGCTGCGCGGACCAGTCCGATCCCGCGGTGCGAGACGCCGTATGGGCGGAGATGCTGGCCTCCGATCCCGTCGGGGCCACCTGGGGCGGCGGCGTGCGCCGCGCGCCGTCCACGACCACGTGGGGCTGGAACGCGGCGATGATCGGCGCGACGCGCGTGCCGACGATGGTGATTGCCGGCGCGCTCGACAAGCAGGTGCCGCCGGATCGCGTCCGCGCCGCATTCGACGACCTGGGCGCGGCCGACAAGGTGTACGTGGACCTGGCGTGCGCGTCCCACAACGCGCAGTGGGAGCACAATCACCTCCTGATGTTCGAGGCGTCGCGGCAGTGGCTGACGAGCGGTGCGGTGGGCGAGCAGAGGACTGGCGTGGTTCGTCTCGGTTACTGACCGGCCTCTCCTGGCGGCAGGTGGCGCGAAACGGATAGCCCGCGCCGGCGATCCTCGCCGACGATCATGCGTTGGCCCAGCCCATGTCCTCGTCCCGGTCCCATACCGCCGTACCCGGCTCGCCGATCGACCGCCTGCTCCGCGTGTTCGGCGACGTGGGCCCCGGCGAGGGCACGCACGCGCTGTTGATGTTCCTGAACATTTTCCTGTTGCTGCTGGCCTACTACATCCTCAAGACCGTCCGTGAGCCGCTCATCCTGACGACGGGCGGGGCGGAGCTCAAGTCCTACGCGGCCGGCGCGCAGGCCGCGGTGCTGCTCGGGTACGTGCCGCTCTACGGGTGGCTGGTCTCGTCGCTGTCGCGAGGGCGGCTGCTCGTCACCGTCGTCCTGTTCTTCGTGGCCTGCATCGAGCTGTTCGTCCTGGCGGGGCGCGCCCGCCTGCCGTTCGTGGGCTTCGCCTTCTACGTGTGGGTCGGGATATTCAGCCTCACGATGATCGCGCAGTTCTGGTCCTTCGCCAACGACGTCTACACGAAGGCCGAAGGCGACCGGCTGTTTCCGCTCATCGCGGTCGGCTCCACGGCCGGCGCGCCGCTCGGGGCGGCCGCGGCGCGGGCGCTCTTCACCAACGGCGTGTCGCCCTGGGTGATGATGCAGATCGCGGCGGGCCTCCTGCTCCTGCACCTGGCCCTGTACACGCGCGTGTGGTCCCGGCCGTCCGTGGCCGACGCCAAGGCCGCGGCGCCGTCGAAGGGCGGCGGCTTCGGTCTCGTGCTCTCCAATCCCTACCTGCGCCTCGTAGCCCTGCTGCTCGTCCTGCTGAACATCGTCAACACCACCGGCGAGTTCATCCTGGCACGGTTGGTCACCGGCCAGGCCGCGGCCCTCGCGGCCGCCAGCCCCGGTTTCGACCGCGGCGCGTTCATCGGCGCCTTCTACGGCAGCTATTTCTTCTGGGTCAACGTCGCGTCGGTCCTCCTGCAGGCCTTCGTGGTGTCGCGCCTCGTGAAGCGGTTCGGATTTCGAGGGGCGCTGTTCGCCCTGCCGGTGCTGGCGCTCGGCGCCTACGGTGTGGCCGCACTCGGCGCGGGGCTGGCGCTCGTGCGCGTGATCAAGACCGCCGAGAACTCCGTGGACTACTCGGTGATGAACACCGCGAAGCAGATGCTGTGGCTCCCGACCACGCGGGAGCAGAAGTTCAAGGCCAAGCAGGCCATCGACACGTTCTTCGTGCGGTCCGGCGACCTGCTGTCGGCCGGCGTGGTGTACGTGGGCACGCACGTGCTGGCGCTGGGCCCCGCGGGCTTCTCGGCCACGAACGTCGCCGTCGTCGTGCTCGCCCTGGTGGTCGCAGCCCGCCTGGTCGGCGAGTACAATCGACTCACGGTTCCGCAGGGCTGACCACGCGCCTCGCGGCGCTCACGCATGACCGATCCCTTCTTTCGACGGGTCCTCGCCGGCCTGACACTCGGCATCGTCACGGGGCTGTTCTTCGGCGAGGCCGCCTGGCCGCTCAAGTTCGCCAGCGACGTGTTCATCAAGTTGCTGCAGGTGACCGTGCTGCCCTACATGCTGGGCTCGGTCATCGTCGGCATCGGCGACCGATCGACCGAGGACGCGAAGTCGCTGGCGCGCCGCGGGGGTGTGCTCCTGCTGCTGGTGTGGGCCGTGGTGCTGGTCTGGGTCATCGTGACGGCCTTCGCCTATCCCGCGGTGGGGAATCGGGGTCTGTTCGCCGGCGACGCGCCTCCCGCGGCGCCGATTGACTGGCTCGATCTCTACGTGCCGGCCAACGTATTCCACGCACTGGCCAACAACCTGCTGCCGGCCGTGGTGCTGTTCAGCCTGCTCGCGGGCGTCGCGATCAGCGGCATGGCGCCGGACGCGAAGCGGCCACTGCTCCTCGTGATGGACGCCTTCAACGAGGCCATGCGGCGGGTGAGCCGCTTCATCATCCGCCTGACGCCGTTCGGGCTGTTCGCCATGTCGGGCGCCGCGGCCGGGACGCTGCGTGTCGAGGAGTTCCTGCGCCTGCAGATCTGGTTCGTGATCTACATCGGGTCAGCCTGCCTGATCGCGCTGTGGCTGTTGCCCGCGCTCGTGGCGCTGCTCACGCCCGTGCCGTACCGCCGCTTCGTCGGCGCGATGCAGACTGCGCTCGTCACCGCGTTCGCGGCCGGTGACTACTTCGTCGTGCTGCCGATGATCGTCGAGGCCAACCGCAAGCTGCTCGAGGAGTACGGCGTGTCGCCGCACGAGTCCGAGGGCACGGTCGGCGTCGCCGTGCCGCTCCTGTTCAACTTCCCGCACGCCGGCAAGCTGCTCACACTCGCCTTCTTCCCGTTCGGTGCCTGGTTCTCCGGCGTGGATCTCGGGCTCACCCAGTGGTTCACGATCGGCACGGCTGGCGTGTTGAGCCTGTTCGGCAACATCAACGCCGCGGTGCCGTTCCTGCTGGACCTGCTGCACCTGCCGGCGGACCTGTTCAACCTGTTCTCGGTCTCCAGCGTGCTCAACGTCCGCTTCGGCGCACTGGTCGCGACGATGCACACGGCGGCCCTGTCGATGCTCGTCGCGGCCAGCCTGCTGGGCCGCTTCCGCGTGCGGCGACGGCAGCTGGTGCGCATGGCCATCATCGGCGGCCTCGTCCTCGGTCTGTTCGTCGCCGGCACGCGGCTGGTGTTCAGCCAGGTGATCCCGCCGGCGCCCACCGGCGTCGCCGCCCTCGAAGGGTTCACGCTCCGATTCGGCCTGCCGCGGCCGGTGGTCCGCCCGCGCGACACCACGCCGCCCGAGCCCGGTCCCCCGGCCGAGCGGCTGCAGCGGATTCTCGACCTGAAGGTGCTGCGCGTCGGGTTCTTCACCGATGGCGTGCCGTTCACGTTCTTCAATCCCGAAGGCGATCTGGTCGGCTACGACGTGGAGATGGCCTACGGCCTGGCGGCGTCGATGGGCGTGGCTGCGGAGTTCGTCGCCATCGGGCGCGATGAGTTGAAGGAGGTGCTCGACAGCGGTGTCTGCGACATCGTGATGTCGGGCCTGGTCCTCACGGTGCCGTCCGCGGCGGAGATGGAGTTGTCGACGCCGTACCACGAAGAGCAGATCGGGTTCCTGGTGCCGGATCATCAGCGATCCGCATTCAGCGATTTCGGAGCCGTGCAGGGCCGGCCGATTGCGCTTGCCGCGCCGTCCGCACGGCTCGGCGAGCGCCTCGAGCGCCTGCTGCCGCGGGCATCAATCTCCGTGCGCCCGCTGCTGGAGGTGATGGAATCAGGTGACCTGGGCGGTGCGGACGCAATGGCGCTCCCGATGGATCAGGCGTACTACGTCAGCCGCGTGCAACCTGCGCTGGCCGCCGTCGCGCCAGAGAACAACCGGGTCCGGGCGGTCGTGGGCTACGGGATGCCGCGTGGCGCCGTCTCGTTGCGTCAGGTGGTGAACGCGTGGATAACCGTCGCGCGCGCGGCCGGTGGCTTCGACGATGCCTACGACTACTGGATACGCGGCAAGGCCCAGACGCCGCGCGAGCCGCGATGGAGCATCGGCCACGATGTGCTGGGGTGGTGGTGACAGGCCAGGGTGCAGGGTGCAGGGTGCAGGGGTGCAGGGTGCGGTACTGAGTGCCGAGTGCAGAGTGCGGCGTGCGGTGCGGAGTGCAGTGTGCAGTGTGCGGTGTGCAGTGTGCGGTGTGCAGTGTGCGGTGTGCGGCGTGCGGTGTGCGGCGTGCAGTGGGCAGAAGCGTCTAGGCCCGGAGGTATTCCGTGCCTAACTGACGGCCCGACAGTCCTGCTTCCTCCTTCCTGCCTCCTACCTCCTGCCTCCTACCTCCTACCTCCTACCTCCTGTCTCCTACCTCCTGTCTGTCACTTCGATGAGCTCGCCGCGGCCGAGCTCGTAGACCTCCTGCCGGGACTCTGACACGCCCGTGGAGGTCGCGCGTGTGAGATCGACCACGACCCGGCGGCCCTCCAGCCTGATCGCGCGCACCGTGGCGTCCGGTCCGAGGAACGTCGTGCCCAGGCTGATGGTGTCGGTACCGAGATGGCGCAGGACCGCGAGGTATTGCCCGTCTTCCTGCCCCGCGTTGGTGACCGACAGGGCCACGACAGCGTCAACCGCACCGTCCCCCTCGAGGTCCCCGACGACGTAGTGCTCTCTCAGCAGGACGACACGCTCGCCCCTGGGCCCGGTGAAGGTGCCGCCGGTGAGCGTCACCTGCCGGGCCTGGCCGCCCCAGTAGGTGGCCATGGCGGCATCGTCGACGGTCGGCGGGGTCTCTTCCAGTGCCGCCGCGACGTGCGGGTTGTCGCGCGCGTCCGGCGACGCGTGGAAGCCCTCGCACGCGCTCAGGGCCAGCACTGCACAGACCGGAACAGCCAGGCGAACTCGTGGGACCATGGTGACCTTCCGTCTTTCAGCTTTGCACGAATCGCATCGGGCTGTCCGTGTGGCAGGAACCGGATAGTGGCCGGGACCCGTGTTCCCTACACTCGATCGACTGCCATGCGTGCCTGCATTGCCCTGCTGATGCTCGTGTCGGTGCTGTGCGCCTCGGGCCCTCGCGGCGTGGCGGCGCAATCCCCCGGCGCCCCGGCACCCGTGCTGATCGAGACATCCGAGGCACAGCGCCGCGAGTACCTGGCGACGGCCGTGATCTGGAGACCTGCCGGGATTCCCACTCGCGACCAGATCCGGGAGGGCCCCCCCGGACGCTCCCCCGTTCAGGGGATGGAGCGCGGCCCCGATGGCGCCATCACCTGCACGTACGAGAAGGGTGGCGCGGGATCGCCCGGGATGACGGCGAAGTTCACCTGCCGCACGGCGGCAGGCCGCTCACTGCGCGTCAAGTACTACGACGGCAACCCGCAGACGGGGAACCGCGAGGTGTTCGGGGAAGTGATCGCCACGCGGCTGTTCTGGGCACTCGGGTTCGACGCCGATGCGGTGTACCCGGTGATCGTGCGCTGCCTGCAGTGCCCTGCCAATCCGATGACCGGCAGCGGGCCGCGCGCGGAGCGACGCTATCTCGGGATCGTCGAGGCCTTCTACGAGGGGACCATCATCACGACGCGCCACGATCCCAACGAGGGCTGGCGGTTCCGCGAACTGCGTGAGGCCGTGGCCGCCCTTCCAGCCGACGACCTGCAGGCGCGCCAGAAGGTCCACCAGGACGCGCTCGCGCTGCTTAGCGTCTTCGTCCAGCACGGCGATCGGAAGCCGTCCCAGCAGCGCCTGGTGTGCCGGTCATCCCTCGACCCCTCGGCGGGCGATGTGCAGTCCGTCGACAACGACGAGGGCTTCCATCTGCCGATCTTCGTCGAGCATCACGGTCGGCGTGCGTGCGGAGAGTCGGCCGTGACCGTGCAGGATCTCGGCGCCACCTTCGGCGGCGCGGGGCAGTTCACGTCCAACGTGCGGGCCAAGGTGCACCTGTCGTCGTGGGCAGGGACCGCCATGTTCGCGCAACGGTCGCTGCGCGACAGTCGGAACGGCGGGCCGCCGCCCTGTCGCGGCAACCTGGCGCCGTCCATCTCGGCAGGCGCGGAACCGAACCCGCCGATTGGTGACGCCGGCCGCCGCTTCCTGCACGAGCGGCTCTCGGCGCTCACCCCTGAGCACGTGCGCGCCCTCTTCGAGGCCGGGCACATCGACGAGCTGCAGGAGCCGCAGCAGTGGAAGGACCGCAAGACCGGACAGCTGCTGACGGGCATCGACGCGTGGGTCGCCGTGTTCCTGAAGAAGGTCGACGAAATCGGCAGTACGAGCTGCCCTGCCTGAGCCCGAGGTCCGACCCCAGATGCGCAACCCGCTCGCTCCGTGTGCCGTTCTCACGCTGGCGGTGAGCCTGCTGTGCCCGCTGTCCGCCGGGGCCGAGCAGGCCCGGACCGCGCAGTTCACGGGCGACTACGTGAGGCTTCAGATACCGGAGCTGTTCACGTACGACGAGCTCGTCACGCTCAGCCAGCTGGCTCCGCTGCCGCAGGCGATCGAGGCAAAGCTGCAACGCCTGACGACCACGCCGTTCGTCAGCAACGAAGCGTTCTACCGTGGCGCGCGCCCGCATCGGCCCGTGGACAAGGAGCTGGGCCGTTCGATGCGCGTGGTGTTCTGGAACATCGAGCGCGGGATGAGCCTCGACGACATCAAGCTGATGGCTCGGGACCGCGAGGCCTTCATTCGGAAGGTCGTCCAGGAACGGCGGGCACAGAAGTACAACGCGCAGCCGGTCGTGCTGCAGCCCGCGCCAGAGGATCAGCTGGAGATCGAGGCGGACCTGAAACAGAACTTCGCGCTCCTCCGCGCGCAGATCGTCGCGCTCCAGGAGGCCGACGTCATCATCGTCAACGAGGTCGACTGGGGTGTCCCGCGCACCCGGTATCGCGAGGTCGTGCGCGAGCTCGGCGAGGCGTTCGACATGAACTGGGCGTACGGCGTGGAGTTCCTCGAAATCGACCCGAAGATGCTCGGGACCGAGACGTGGCACGAGGTCCCGGACCCGGGCGAGCGTGCCGCGCTCGAGCAGCACTTCGCCGTGGACAAGAGCCGGATTCGGGCGATGCACGGTTCGGCCATCCTGTCGCGCTACCCGATCAGGAGCGCCTCCACGACGCCGTTTGCGATCCAGGGGTACAACTGGTTCGCGGGCGAAGGCCACCTGCCGTTCCCCGAGAAGGTCATGCGCTCGCTGTCCGGCGTCTTCGCCGGCGACAAGCTGATTCGCGAGCTGCGACGCGGCGGCCGGACGTCGGTACGGGTCGAGCTGGACGTGCCCGACGTCCCCAGGGGACGCGTCACCGTGGTCACCCCCCACCTCGAGAACCGCGCGAAACCCGAGGCGCGTCGGCAGCAGCTGGCCGAGTCGCTGGAATCGGTACGTGGCGTGGACCACCCCGTGATCGTCGCCGGCGACTTCAACTCGAACGGCACCAACCTCGCACCGGAGAGTTTTGCGCGCATCGCACGCGGCCTGCTGACGGCCAACGGGCTGACGTCGCTCGCGGTGCGGTTCCTGACGCCCTACGGCCTCGCCTACTCCGCCCTGCACTTCGGCGTCCACGCGCTACACGTGCAGAGCGACCCGACCGTGGCCGATATCCCGATCATCGCGGACAATCCCGAGCGCGGCATGTTCGACATGCTCGAACGCTTTCGCTTCGCCGATGGCGGGGCCTTCGACTTCCGGGGTGACCTCGAGCGCTCGGTCGATGGCAAGCACGAAGGCCCGCTGTCGAACTCGAACCAGCGCCGAGGCCGGGGGTTCGCCGCCACGTTCGAGATCGGCACCCATGTCGGCTCGCTGGGCAAGTACAAGCTCGACTGGATCCTGGTGAAGTCGTACCTGAAGGATCCCCAGGACTACGCCGGCGAGTATCGCTTCGCACCCCATGGGGCGTGGACGATGAAGCTGCTGAACTTCGCGCCGGCCGAGCGGCTGTCGGATCACCACCCGATGGTGGTGACGCTGCCGTTTGCCGAGCCCAAGCGCAGGCGCTTGGAGGCCCCGCGCCCCCGCGACGTGGCTGCGACCGAGTCGACCATGGACCTGGGGCACTTCACCTGCGGCGACTACGACGCGCTGGCCGTATCGAATCTGGGGAACGCCGAGATCCGAAGCGTGTGGGGACACGGCTACCGCGCCGGACGCACGCACACCGGCCGTCCGCAGCCCGCCATCACCTACGAGATGATCCAGGCGCACGTCGAAGAGCGGAAGAGAGCCTGCACTGGCCCATCCGACCTGTGGATTGACGCGCTGCGCCGCCTCGGGCCGCTGACGATCGTCGCGCCGGACGTCCCGCACGCCTCAACCGACATCACGCCGGCCACCTACACGTGCCAGCAGTTCCTGGCGCTCCAGAACGACGAGCTCGGCATCTCGGAGGCGCAGATGGTGTGGGGCCACGGCTGGGTGAGCGGCCGGAAGGACCTGGACAAGACGTCGCCGGCCGTCTCGGTGCAGACGATCGTCGGCTTCGCCGATCAGTTGCTGGCGACGTGCCGGGCGGAACCCTCGAAGCTGTGGATGGATGCCCTCGAGGGGCTCACACAGAAGTGAAAAGTGAAAAGTGAAAAGTGAAAAGTGAGAAGTGAGAAGTGAGAAGTGAACACCATCAGGTTTGAAACACGGTCTGTCACCGCGCTGGCGCTGGCGATGGCTGGTGCGATGGGGCTCGTCCAGGCGCCGGCCGCCGCCCAGTCGTCCTGGAATCTGGAGCAGCGCTCGGTGGATGCCTGCCAGCAGGAACTGCAGTTCCGCATGGGCGGGGAGTCGAACGCGCGCGATCCGCAGGTGAGCTTCGACAACCGAAGCCTCACCGTGCGCCAGGCCAACCGCAACGCGATGGCGGTGCGCGGCAACGGGAGCTTCCGGCGCGATCGCTTCGACCGCGGGCGCGCCTTCTCGTTCGACTGCACGGTGGATATCCGCAATGGCGACACGCGCGCCAACTACCGGTGGGGCGGCAGCGGATGGGGAGGCGGGTACGACGAGCCCGGCTACTCGCAGCCGCCTGCGTATCGACCGCCGCCCTCCGGTGGCTGGGGTGGCGGCAGCGGTGGCAGCTCCTATCCCCCGACCGGACGCGTCTTCTACAGCGGCGGCATCGTCAACCGCGCCAGCGGCAAGGGGCTCGATGTGCAGGACCGCAGCACCCGGGACGCGGCGAATGTCCAGCAGTGGGATTTCGCCGGCAGCCCGAACCAGACGTGGGACGTGGTCGATCAGGGCAACGGCCAGTTCTCGATCGTCAGCAAGGGCAGCGGCAAGGCGCTCGACGTGGCCAGGCACGACGCCAGTGACGGCGCCAACGTGCAGCAGTACAGCTTCCACAACGGCGACAACCAGCTCTGGCGGCTCGAGCGGGTGGGTGGTGGCTTCTACCAGATCGTCAGTGTGTCGAGCGGGAAGTGCCTCGACGTGGACGCCGGTCAGATCAACGAGAACGGCGCCAACGTGCAGCAGTGGAACTGCAGCGGGCAGCCGAACCAGCACTGGACGCTTGGGAGATAGAAGGCGGAAGGCAGAAAGCGGAAGGCAGAAGGCAGAAGGCAAGAGGCAGAAATGATGACCGTGCAGACGAAGCGCCGATGGGTGGCCGCGATGCTGGCCGGCGTGCTTGCCGTGCCGGGCGTGCCGCTCGCGGCTGACGGAGCTCGCGAGGGCGGGACCGACGAGCGGATCATCCGCTGCGAGAGCCGCAACTATCGCTACAACTACTGCCGCGTGGACACCGACAACCGCGCGTCGCTGGTCAGCCAGGTCTCGCCGCTCGCACGCTGCGAGCTCGGCCGCACCTGGGGCTACGACAACCGCGGCGTCTGGGTGGACCGCGGCTGCTCGGGCGAGTTCCGCGTCGGCAGGGGTGGCGGTGGGGGTGGCGCGGCCGCGGCGGCGGGCGCCATCGCCGGCGCCGCGATCATCGCGGCCATCCTCGCGTCCAAGGACCACGACAGCCACAAGGACGGCGTGCCGTCCTGGGCCGTCGGCACCTTCCGCGGCTACGACGACCGCGAGCGCACGGACGTCGAGGTGCGCGTCAGCCCCAGCGGCTCGGTCGACGGGCTCGCGAATGGCACGCGTGTCACCGGCCGCTGGACCGGAGATCGCCTGGAGATTGCCCGATACCGCTTCCGCGTGTCGCGCGCCGGCAACGGCTTCAATGCCGTTGACGACAACGACGCCAGCCACCGCATCTACTTCACACCGTCCGGATCCGGCTGGGGACAGTAGGAAAGAGAAAAGAGAGAAGAGAAAAGAGAGAAGAGAAAAGGGAAAAGAGAGAAGAGAGAAGAGAGCAGTGAAACACTCAACACTCCCGCTCGTGATCCTCGCGTCGACGCTGGCTTCGGCCTGGCTGGTGGCGCAGCAGCCGGCTCCCCAGTCTGGAACCTCCGGCTATCCCGGTGCCGAGGGGGTCGCGCCGCGTCCACCGGTGGCCGACGTCGCCCCCGTCTACGCGAAGCCCGCCATCGACACGCTGGCGACCGTGCGTCGCCGCGGCAGGCTCCGGGTCGGCGTGGCCGCGTCGATGCCCTGGGTGATGCACGACAAGGACGGTGAGCTGATCGGCTTCAGCGTCGACCTCGCCAGGCGGCTGGCCGACGACATGGGGGTGCAGCTGGAGATCGTGCCCACCTCCTGGCCGCACATCATCGACGATCTGCTCGACAATCACTTCGACGTCATTGCGTCCGGGCTGTGGATCACGCCGGCCCGCGCGTTGCTGGTGAACTACAGCCAGCCGACATCGATGGGGGCCGTGAGCCTCATCGCGGGGCGTGCACTGGCCGGGACGCGTGCCAACGCCGCGGACTTCAACAGTCCCGACGTCTCCCTCGTCGTCAATGCCGGCACGGAGATGGAGGAGGTCGCCGCCCGGCAGTTCCCGCGGGCGAGGCTGGTGAGGGTCGATATCAACGACGACCCCCTGGTGCCCGTACTTGCGGGCAAGGCACATGGTGCCGTGGTGATGTCACCGGTGGCGCGTCTCACCGTCGCCGCCAGCAAGGACGCGGTGTTCCTGCCGTCCGGCAGCGAACTGGTGACGGCCAGCACCGCCCTCGCCGTGCGCAAGGGGGATCCGGACTTCCTCAACTTCCTCAACGCGTGGCTCACCTATCACCGGGAGACCGGATGGACGCCGGGGCGTTACGATTACTGGTTCCAGTCCACCGACTGGATCAAGCTCCTGTAGGCGGCGACGAGGGACCACACGTGGCGAACAATCACGCGAAGCGCATCGAGAAGCTCCTGAAGCGGGTCACCGTGCCCGAGGGCCGTAAAGTCCGGCTGAAGGACTACGACCCGGCGTGGACCGGCAGCATCACCGAGGAAGAGGAGGCCGAAGATCTGCTCGAGGAGGGCGTCAAGCGGCTGGCGAAGCAGCAGAACGTCCTCTACGCACAGGATCACCACTCGGTCCTGCTGATCTTCCAGGCCATGGATGCGGCCGGCAAGGACGGGACCATCAAGCACGTCATGTCGGGCATCAACCCGCAGGGGTGCCAGGTCTTCAACTTCAAGGCGCCCTCTGCCGAGGAGCGCGACCACACCTACCTGTGGCGCTCCATGAAGGCGCTGCCGGAGCGGGGGCGCATCGGCATCCACAACCGCTCGTACTACGAGGAAGTGCTCGTGGCGCGCGTGCACCCCGGGATCCTGGCGTCGCAGCAGCTGCCGGCGCACCTGAAGGACGAGGGGATCTGGAAGCGCCGGTTCCGCGAGATCAACCACTTCGAGCGCTACCTCACGGACAACGGCATGGTGGTGCTCAAGTTCTTCCTCCACGTGTCCAAGGCGGAGCAGAAGCGCCGCTTCCTGGCCCGGATCGAGGAGGAGGACAAGAACTGGAAGTTCTCGGTGAACGACGCCAGGGAGCGCGCCTTCTGGGACGATTACATGAAGGCCTACGAGGATGCGTTCTCGAACACCAGCACGGCGTGGGCGCCGTGGCACATCATCCCCGCGGACCACAAGTGGTTCACGCGCCTCGCCGTGGCCGCCATCGTCTACAACGCGCTCGAGCAGCTCGATCTGCACTACCCGAAGATGACCGCCGCCAAGAAGGCCGAGCTTCAGGAAGTGCGCAAGCTGTTGATGGCGGAGAAGGACTAACCCCACAGTTCACTTCGCTTGAGTGCCCATCAGCGGAGACTCCCCTCCGTTTGCGCCCGTTCCATCGGATCAGCCCGCGGATGGACTGGCAACTCAAGTGAGCTGAGGGGTTAACCGTCGTCCGACTCGGTCAGAAGCGGGGCTTGTTTCGGTATTCCTCGGACTTCCGGAGCTCGGCCTCGAGCTGCGCCTGGCTCCAGTTGTTCTCCATCACCGTGGTCACCCAGCTGCGCGCGGCCGGATCCGGATCCCGTCCGAGCGTGGAGCGGTACGCGCGCCGTACGATCTGTTCGGCCTGCTGGTACGTCCAGCGGCTGCCGCCGTCGGTGTTGCCCCACCCGCCGTGCGAGCCTCCGCCGTAGGCGCCGCCGTAGCCGCCGCCATACCCGCCCCCGTAGCCGTTGCTGAAGCCACCGCCCCAGTTGCCGCCGCCGTAGGCGCCGCCGCCGCCCCAGTTGCCGTCCGACGAACGCTCCTGGACGCGGAATGACGAGATGCGGTCGTTCCACCCGGCCGTGCCGAGGTTGCTCATGCTGGACGTGAACCGCTGAGAGGCGCCGCGGAAGTTCCCGTCCTTGTACACGGTGACCTCCACGTGCCCGTACACCCGCATCGACGAGATCTGGTCGTTGACCTCGCTGGGGATGACGCCGATGTCCGAGTCGACGGGGAAGCAGAAGTAGTTGCCCCGGTAGTCGGCGTCCTGGTAGAAGCAGACGCCACGAGACGGAACGGCCGACCAGCGCTGGGCGCGCGCATCGGTCCCGCCGATCAAGAGGGTCGCCAGCGCGACCGCCGCGAGTGTGAGATGCCGCATCGTCGTACCGCTCCTAGAGAGCCGATCACGTAAGGGGGATCGACATCGGGATCGGTCTGTGATCTGCTGGGCGCATGCCCACACTGATTCGCTGGCAGGTCCCGGTGGAGTTGAGTCCTGAAGAGCGTCGAGTCGCGGCG
>Ga0268299_1001251_pt1 | contig 48944 bp, 48 predicted proteins | sample NOBtaG_FD_193484 | JGI IMG/M metagenome (GOLD analysis project Ga0268299, IMG submission 193484) | Activated sludge microbial communities from bioreactor in Nijmegen, Gelderland, Netherland - NOB reactor | ecosystem: Engineered > Bioreactor > Aerobic > Activated sludge | place: Netherlands... | reverse complement strand
TCTGACCGACGTGCTCACCAAGATCGTCGCGCGACATCCCATGAGCCGCATCGACGACCTCCTGCCCTTCGCCTACGTCAAGCCGAAAGCTCTCGACCGCGCCGCGGCCTGACAACATCGCTTACGACGTCCCTTGAACTGACTACAGTCTGGTCAGATCTCGGATGTATGCCGCTGCGTCGTCGTTCTCAATCTTGAGGATCTGCTGTAGAGCCGTAGCAAGCGCAAAAGCTTCAGCGTATTCAACATCCCTTGAAACACGGCACGCAACGTAGTCCTGTGGGCTATCCGATGGTCAACGTCCGCGACATTGAGAGCGGTAAGGTGCGAGTGACGCGGGCGCTGTTAGGGGCCGTCGGCAAGCGTTCGCGCGACCCTGAACTCTACTCTTCCCGAACGGTCGCCGGGTTCACCCCATCCGCGGAAGGGCTTTCTGCCTTCCAATTGGCGCCCACCTCGCACGATGTGCGCAGGACACCCCTCTCTGGCGCTAGCAACCAGTTGCGCGTAGTCAATTTGCGCGGGCAGGCGCCGGGGGGCGCAATTTGCCACCCACTCATACTGAGCGCTTCTGGTATTGCCTTTCAATTTCTCAATATACTCCCATTCAAACTCGGTCAGGAGCCGATAGGTCCTACCTGTCATTCGCGACAGCCAATCGGCATACTGCTTAGAATCTGCCCAGCTCACGAACAGTCTCCGATCTCGCGAAGAAAAGGATGAATAGTAAGGCTCAACTCTCGGATGACGCGGCCGCCAGATGTCGGAGCAAGCTCTAGTAAACGTGCAGTCCTGCCAATATGCAAAACTGATGCTAGGTCGCGATGAGACTGCAAACTTCGGTACGAAGACGCTCTGGGAGGCTCGATAATCCTCGTCCTCGTCCTCGTCATTGTATTTTGTATCTCTCGTGAAGAAGCCGGCAGGAACGACAGTCATCCAAGGGCAGACGTTGCCTGCACATTCCTGAAAGTGGCTGCCCGGTTCCAGCACCTTCTCCGCCTCGGGTTTCAGCCCGTGACCGTCAAAATTGGCCCATTTGAGCGGCAGCGACTTGGTGTACCAGTGCCAATGTGGGGCGATGCTATCCCACTCGATTACACCTCCCATGATGATGATGATCCCGACTAGTAGCGCATAGATTTGCGCCCGAACACGTTGAAGGCGCCGCCGTCGCGCATTGTCGCGCCTGAGGCTTGCTTCGATAAACGCTATATCCGCTGTGGCAAGGTCGGGACGCCGGCTTGCGCTCCAACTCTGACTTTGAGCAAGTGCCACGCCCATCAAGAGCGCTTCTGGCTTCGCGGCATCCTCGGTTTTTTCCCACGCCTTACGTGCGATTTCGACCCCACTCCGCCAGCCCAAAAACTGCTGTTCGGCCGCAACCCATTCTTTTAGACGACCCCAACGCTCAAACAGTGTCTCATGCGCTACCTCGGCCTGCGCTTCGCTGCCATCGGAAGCGACAACCGTCAGCAAGCGATAGGGGTAACCGGCTAGTTCCGATACCAACCACCATTCTTCGTCACTGAATTCCGAGCGAGGCGCTCTTCGGCGGGTTGGCCGCTCCCCCTCACGCACTTTGGCAAGCCGTAGGGTCAGAATCCGATGAAGTGTCGCTTCGGCGCCTGGCCGCTCGGCCAGGAAGCGCTCGGCACGCTCGACCAGCACCCCGCTCGGCTCAAAGGACGCGGCCGCTAGCCGTAGCATGCCGTCGCCGCGCGCCACCATCTGCCGCCACATGTCATCCAACGTGTAGGACAACATCGGCAGCGCACCGGCGTCGCGGGCGGCGTCGGCGGCGGTCCTCCGAGCGATAGTGGCGGCAAGGTCCTTGCCGTCGAACCTAGCGCCTAGCCGCTCGGCTGGCAGGCGCACGACTTCGCCTAGTTGCTCTTGGCGTAGCGGTGGCACATTGACTTGCAAGTGGCATTCGTAGAGTCGCGCATCGTTCTGCAGCTCGCCGACGAAATCGGCGCGTAGGCTCATCATGGCAAGCAGGCGGGAGTTGCCTAGCCCGCCGGCTAGCAGTTCGGAAAAGCGCGCATGGGCACCTTGATCGGCGCGGAGAAACAGCTCCTCCCCCTGATCCACATAAATCAGGTACGCAGGTGGACGCTCGCGGTCGGTTGCCTCGTAGTGCTGGTCGGTTGCTTCGATCAGATGCGCGAGCGTCGTGCGCGGATCACGAAGGTTTTCGACCCAACCATGGCGCGCCCGTAGGCGTTCGGGGTCGGTGGCCCCGAGCTTCCAATGCCAAGCCTCGATGAAGCTGGCGGCGAGCGCTTCGATAGGGTCGTCACCAGGCTTCATTGTGAGATAGCACCAGCGGCGGCTGTCGGCGAAGCGCGTCGGCCATGGACCAGCTTCGCTAGCGGCGCCTTCGGGCCACGCCTGGCGCTTTAGGGCAGCGAGTACACCGGCACGAGCAACGGAGGACTTGCCGACGCCAGAATTGCCAAGCAGCAGAGGAAGCCAGTCGCCGCGGCTGCCAAGGAGAGTAAGAATCTCAACCGTCTTGCGGGCGCGGCCGAAAAAGAAATCGCTATCGGCCTCTTCCATTGCGAGGAGGCCGCGGTAGGGCGCCGTGTGCCGCCACAGCGCACCGGCTGGGCCGGCCTGACCTGCGGCAGCCTCAAGTAGGCGACAAATGGCGTGTTGGGCCGTAGGGTCGGATGCGATGATCCAGTGCAGTTGACCGAGGAAGGGCAGGCCCGGCGCGGTTTGCCCCTCCTGCAGCGCGACCACGAGCTGAAAGGTTGGTGACTTGGCCTTACGGTCAAATGCCTCGTTGTATTCGACGACCTGCCAGGAGCCGACGCCGCGTTCTCCGATCAGCAACAGAAAGACGTCCGCCTCGCCGATCTCACGTGCCAGCGCAGTCGACCAAAACCCGGCACGCAGATGCTCAGGAGCGAAGAAAACGTGAGCGCCAGGCTCCGCCTGTTCAACGGCCCGCTTCATCCCTCGGGCCAACGCCTCATCGGCGGAATTGTAGCTCAAGAACCAGCGCCGCATGCCTTGCAATCATGGATTGAGCATCGGCGGCTGTCGAGGGCCTCAGGGCGCTTGGCGCACAATCAGGACCGCATTCCGCTGCAGCGTTATCAGGCCGGCATGCGCCAGCCGAAACGGATCAGGTCGGAGACGCGGCAGCAGTAGCGGCGGAGATCGGCGCTGTGGACGGGTTCGGCGTTCATCCGTTCGGCACCGTCCCGCCAGCCACGGCCGCGGCGCGTTCCATCAAATCCGGCCGGTTGTTGCGCACGTTGCCGACGTCCTTGCCCACTGCCCAAACGTCGATTGCGCCGCCGTAGGGCTTCATCATTTCGGCGGCTGCCTCGGGCGGGAGGCGCATCCAATCCTCAAACTGGCTCTCCTCGAGCAGAACCGGCATGCGGTCGTGGTACGCGGCCGTGCTTGGCGCTGCGGCAGTCGTCACGATCGAGAAGCTCGTGACGTCAGGGGCGGCGCCCTTGCCCCTCCAGGTGTCGTAGACCCCAGCGAAGGCGAACGGCTTTGCGGCTGGCGCGAAGTGATAGGGCTGCTTCGTCTTGGAGTCGATTTTCTGCCATTCGTACCAGCCTGTGGCAGGCACCAGGCAGCGCCGCTGCTTGAACGGCTCGCGGTAGCTGAGGCGCGGCGCGCCGCGCTGGCCTGGGCGTTCAACACAGGCGCCGTCGCGCCCATCGTGCAGGCCTTCGGCCGCCTCTTCGCGCGTCTCGCCGAGCTTGGGCATTGGACGCCGCGCGATGCCGCTCCGGTCAATCCAATGCTGCATGGCGCGGGCCTTCGCCCAGGTCGTGAAGTGGAAGACGAAGTAACCGGCATCCTCGCGCCAGCCGGCGCTTGAGTAGAACTCGGCGGCAGCGGCGACCCTTTCAGTCGAGGTCGCGGAAGCCGACTGGCCGGACCGGGAGCCAGTGCCGCCCATGCCGTGGTTGCGTTGAGCTGCTGCGCAACCGTCATCTTGAAGCCTAAGGGGTTGGCTCCACCAACCAAATCAAGGGCTTAGCCGGAGACGACTAGGCGTTTGGCCACGTCGTTGACGCTGATTCCGCCGTCCGCCGGAGTGACAAAAGAAAAAGCCCCCGTCTGTGCGACGGGGGCCGTGGTCGTGGAAGCTTCTATGCCTTCGCGGCTGCATTGCAGCCGCCGAGGGCTACTTCTTGTGGTCGGCGTCAGTGTCGATGACGTCCGAGAGACCCGGGGTAATGTTGCGGATCAGCGCCTCCGTGGTCCTGTCGGAAATCTTCCCGCTCGCCGCGATCTCGACGCCGGCGGCTACAGGCGAAATCGCCGCTTCAACGGCCTTGGCGGCGCCGTTCATGATCGCGTCTCCGACGCTTACCCAAAGTGGCTTTGACATACTTACCTTCCAGTCCGAGGGGGTTGTTGATCCTCGGGTAGGGTGAGCAAAGCATTTCCTGGAGGACTACTCCTGCGCCGTAATCCGCCAGTGACTTACACCGCCAGTTGCTTCCCTCCGTCGGTGACACCGAGGTACTCAACACCGTACTCGCCGGTTGTGCGGGCCAGGAGAACCTTCGCGAGGGTCCGGGTTCGTTCGCTGGCGAAGCAGCATTGAACAATGGCCCGAAGGAACTTCGCGCGCGGGCAGTTCACATACACCGACGTCAGGAAGCTCTTCAGGGTGTCGAGCGGCACGTTCAGACGACCGTTCTTGTCCACGCCCATATGAGCGGAGGCGGCCTTCAATCGCATCCGGCCATAGATGTCCTGGGCAAGGCTGAGGCGGAGCTCATCAGTCAATTGGCCCAGCTCGGTCGTCCGCTTATTGCGGCGGTTGCGGGCAGGTCTATTGTTGGAAACATCGCCACTCTGAGCCGCGGTACGCATCTGAAGCCTCCCGTTGAGACCGAATGCAGAAACCGCGCGCAAAAGCGCTCAGTATCTGCACCAGTTCACAACGGAGCTTGAGAGTCAGTGCTCTAGTGGCACTTTCGATCTCTTCGGCTACCGTGCGAGTGACCGAGGGGGCGTCTTGTCTGTCACTAAGGATATCACGATCGCTTATGCGGACAACTTCTCTGCGGTGTAACTTCCAGTGTCGGACTGACGCGCCGCTGAGTCGGCCGGGCTGGGTATTTGGCTGAGGCGTCCCAAGGTCAGGCTGGGGTTCGCGAACGGCTCAGGCAGGCTCGTGAGGCGCATGGCGACTTAGATGCCAAGATCGCCCGGCTCCTGTCCCTAGTCGAAAGCGGCGCCATGGAGCCCGGCGACCCCGCCCTGAAAGACCGCTTGGTTGGCCTGCGGGTTCGGAAAGCCGATTTGGATCGGGACATCGTGCGTCTGCAAGAGACCCTGCAGACCGGGCAGCTGACGCTCACTCCCGAGAAGCTTGGCGTCCTGTCGGCGGCGATGCGCAAGCGCCTTGCTGAGGGGCCGCCCGAGCTACGGCAGGCTTACATGCGATTGCTTCTGGTGTCCGTCACCGTCGACCGCCAGACGGTGCGTCTCGAGGGATCACCCGCAGTCGTGGAGCGTCTCGCCCAAACTGGGGTCTCTGACTTGTGCCCGGACGTTCTCTATCTTGTACAGGGATGGCGTCCCGCCGTAGATGAAAGTGAGAACTACATACTGCCTGGAGCACTCTGAAGCTTAACGCCAAGCTGTCCTAGGATGTCGAGCGCCGTCCGGCTTTGACCGGCACTACGCCCTCAGAATATGCGAGGCTGGAGGTACTGGCGCAGCCCAGAACGAAACGCACTGGGAAAGCTCGATTGACTGCCGGCGACTAATCAACGAACACGGCTCAGGACTGCGAGTGGCGTTCCGTGCCATCGCCACCCTCGGCTAATGGTGGTTCGCCATTTTTGCGCGTGCGAAGTCTGAGACCTGCCCATGATTCGACCATTGCCACGGTTGGAGTCGAGGGTTTGAATCCCTTCGTCGCTCCAAGTCTTCCACAAAAATCGGACATTCAGGGGGGAGTCCTCGGAGGCCATCTGCTTACATTTCTTGTTCAGCAGGGAAAAGCTGAATTGTCGTTGCAGGAAGCGTCCGGAGCCACTGACTCTCAGCTCCCACTTCGGCCCATATACGCCGCTAGCTTCGATGTCGATTCCCGGCGTCAAGATTGAGCAGGCAAGAAAAGACAGCTTGGCACAATCAGTGGGCTTCCATCCATTTCGTCGATCAGCGTTTGAAAACAAATGTGGATCTGCGAATCGGGTGACACTCGAACGACGAAGCGCGCCGGGATTTCGATCGGGCGGTCGCCGACAACCACCGTCATGTTGCCCAGCCTGTCTGTGACGATGGAGTTTGCACGTGTACAATCGTGCCCCGCACAACATTCTACCGGGTACCACTCGTGCGCACGCACCGGCGCACAGGTGGCGCTGAAACCGCCAACAGCCAGCAGAATGGCAACTGCCGGGGCGGTCACAACAACAGGTTTCATGGCTTGGCCCCCTTAACGGAGATCGCGCTTGACGGCCGCCGGCGGCGGCAGGTGGCAATTGCACGTCAGGGCTAAGCGTCCGTCGCAGTAAAGTCCCGATGCGGCGGTGGCGATTCGACGATTTTTTGCCTACTCTTTTCACATCGGCATGCGGGTGCTTGGCGGGGGCAAGGAATGGGCAGCATTGTCCGCCGGACGTTGTGGTTCGACCGCTATGCGCTTGACTTGGCGCGCGGCAGCCTTCGTTCGGCCGACCGCGAGATCGAACTGCGACCTAAGGCCTTCAAGGTACTGAAGCACTTGGTGGAGAATGTCGGTCGGCTTGTCGCAAAAGACGAGCTGCACCAGGTCGTCTGGCGCGATGTCATCGTGACAGACGATTCTCTTGTGCAGTGCATCGGACAACTGCGGCAGGCGCTCGACGATCGTGAGCACCGATTGATCAAGACGGTTTCCCGTCGAGGTTACTTGCTGGATACGGAGGTCCACGATCACGACCCGAGCAAAGCGGTAACCGGCGGTACATGCGGGTTCAAGGACCTCGGGGGAGCCTTTGGGGAGCTTGTCGCGCCGCCTCATCAGGCAACGCCGAGCAATATTCGGGAGGGCGAGCGCAAGCTGGTGACGGTCCTCTACGCGGACATCAAGGAATCTCTGGAGATCTGTGCCGAGCACGACCCTGAGGAAGCGCTGAATGTCTTCGAGGCAGTCCTGAAGCTCATGACCCAGGCCATCCACAAATGGGATGGAACGGTCAATCTGGTGCTGGCTGACGGCCTCTTCGCCCTGTTTGGTGCGCCGCTCGCCCATGAGGATCACGCGGTACGGGCGTGTCTGGCTGCCTTGGAAATCCAACGGATAGTCGAACTTCATGCGGGGGAATTGTCGCGAGCGACGGTCCGTCCACTCCGTGTCCGCTTCGGCCTCAACTCCGGCGAGGTCGCCATTCGGCCGATCGATAGCGGCCGGCAGATCGAGACACGGGCAATGAGCCCAACGCTCCATGCCGCCAGCCGCATCGGGCAGCGCGCGCTTCCAGGGCAGCTGCTCATCAGTCGCGAAACCTGGCGCCTGACGGAGGGCCACTTCGAGGTCAAGGCGATTCCACCAGTTGAGGACAATGCAGGTGATGGACCCATCTTCGAGCTCGTTGCCGCCGGACCCGCACGAACGCGCTTCATGGCGCGAGCGGCTCACGGGTTGACCCGCTTCATCGGCCGCAACGCCCAGCTGGAACAACTCCACCGCCTGCAGCAGTTCGCCGGCAAAGGTCGTGGTCAGGTCGTGGCGGTCGTAGGCGAGGCCGGCGTGGGCAAGTCGCGCCTGGCTTACGAGCTTGTCCATTCTCCGAGCACCGAAGGCTGGCTGGTGCTGGCCTGCGGCGCGGCCTCCTACGGCCAGACCATGAGCTACCTGCCGGTGATCAATCTGCTGAAAGGCTATTTCGATATCCATGACCAGGACAGCCTCGACGTCGTGCGCGATAAGGTGACCGCAAAGCTCCTCGCACTCGACCGCGCGCTGGCCCCGACGCTGCCGGCTCTGCTGGCTCTGCTCGATGTACCGGTGGATGATCCTAGCTGGCAGGCGCTCGACCCCAGGCAACGTCGCCGATGCATGCTGGATGCCGGCAGGTACCTGTTGCTGCGGCAAGCTCGCGAGCGACAGCTTCTGCTGATCTTCGAGGATTTGCACTGGATCGACAGCGAGACCCAGGCGCTGCTCGACAGCCTTGTCGAGAGCCTGGGATCGTCCCGAATCCTTCTTCTCGTCACCTATCGGCCCGAGCACCGGCATGGCTGGGGCGGCAAGACGTGCTACAGCCAGAGCCGGCTGGATGCCCTCGCGACCGAAGGAGCCGGCAGGCTGCTGGATGCGCTGCTGGGTGAGCATGCCTCTCTGGCGCGGCTGAAGCGGCTCCTCGTCAAGCGGGGCAACCCGTTCTTCCTCGAGGAGACGGTGCGTACGTTGGTGGAGACGAAGGCGTTGGAAGGCTCCCCAGGGCTGTTTCGCCTGACCCGGCCGGTCGAGACTCTCCAGCTTCCGGCCACGGTCCAGGTGATCCTGGCGGCTCGCATCGACAGGCTGTCGCCCGAGGACAAGCGCCTTCTGCAGGTCGCGGCCGTCGTCGGCAGGAGCGTGTCCTTCTCGCTGCTGCAGGCGATCACCGGACTGCCGGAAGAGACTTTGCGCAAAGCGCTCGACCGCCTGCAGGCCGCCGAGCTCGTCCATGAGGTGGGCCTGCCACCGGACGTCGAGCACCGTTTCAAGCATGCTCTGACGCAAGAGGTCGCCTACGGCAGCATGCTGCAGGATCGCCGCCGCGAGCTTCACGCACGGATCGTCGAGGTCATCGAGGCGCTGCATCGCGATCACCTGGGCGAGCATGTCGATGTGCTCGCCCATCATGCCCAGCGAGGCGAGCTTCCCGAGAAGGCCGTGTCGTACCTGTTCCAGGCGGGCGAGAAAGCAGCCCGCCGGTCGGCTCCGCGAATAGCCGAAGGATGGTACCGCCAAGCACTCGATCAAGTGCAAACCCTGCCGGAAACTCGGGACAAGTGGGAGCAGGCTTTCGCCATTCTGGACGGTATGAACGGTGTGCTGGCCAATCTGGGTGAAACGCGGAGTGGCGCACAATGCCTGCGTCAGGCAGACGTCTTTGCCGGGAAGCTGAGCGACGATCGCCGGCGAGGGCGCCTCCTAGCCATGTTGGCATCCTATTGCGCGATGCATGGCGAGCTCGATGAAGCCGTAGTAAAAGGCCAGTGCGCGCTGGCGATGGCGGAACGCACCGACAATGCAGCCTTGCGCATCCAGACCCAAGCCTACCTTGAGCAGGTTCACTACTATCGGGCCGATTACGAGCAGGTTGCCGACCTGGCTGCGGCCAATCTCGGGACAAGTGCACCTGATTCGCCCTACTACGGCGCCAGCGTCCCAGGTCCGGTCTTCATTCGTCTCTTTCTGATCAGAAGCCTGGCGGAGCTGGGTCAATTCTCTGACGCTGCTTCCCATGCGCACGAGATGATCAAGCTTGCCGAGTCGACGCAGTCCCCCTTTGCCGTGGGGGCGGCCCAACTGTGCTCAGGCTGGAATCTCCTTGCAAAGGGCGACTGGGCACGAGCATGGCCGCACTTCGAGCGGGGAACCGCGGAGTATCGCAAAGGAAGCATTGTCCTTGCTCTACCTCACGCGCTTGCTTCGTCGGCCTGGATCCTGGCTCAGCTCGGCGAGACCGGCCAGGCATTGGGCTACCTCCGGGAAGGAGAGGAGTTTCTCACACAAGGAATCGCGCGTGGAACCATCGACCAAGCCGGCATGGATTATCAATGGCTGGGACGCGCCGCACTTCTGCTCGGCCGGCTCGACGATGCCCGAAGGCTAGCCGATCTTTCCCTGCAGTACTCCTCATCGCATCCGGGTTTCGCGGCTCACGCTTTGCACTTGGTCGGCAACATCGCAGCCCATCCCGACTGGTTCGACGCCGAGCAAGGCGAAGCCCACTACCGAAAATCCCTGGCGCTCGCCAAGCAACGCGCCATGCGACCGCTCGTGGCTCACTGCCATTTCGGCCTCGCCAAGCTCTATCGCCGCATTGGCAAACGTAAATCGCTACGGGCGCACCTGAATGTTGCCACTAGCCTATACCGTCAGATGGGCATGGGCTTCTATGTGGAGCAGACAGAATCTCTCGCTGCTCAGGTCCTCTCGCCTTGATGATCAAGCATGAGACACAGCCTAGTGATCGCAGCTGGGTCGTGCCTCCCTCGAAACCGAGCGCGCAATAGCCGGCTGCTACCTCCGCCTTCGCCCGCTCGCCGTACTTCGCGCCGCAGACTGCCTGCTTGGCATCGTTACTCATCCTCAAAGATGTCGAAGCCGTAGCGATGCAGCAATCGCACGAAGGCCAGCGATTCGCGAACAGTTAGCCGATGTTGCCATAGCTAACCATGCCGTAGTGCAAGGCTATGCCGGCGCGCAGTTCGGCATCCGGTACACTCAACCCTCTCAAGCTGTCGAGCGCAGCCAATGCGCCCTGCAGAGCGGCAGCGCAAGCTGCCGATGCATTTTCACGGTAGAAAAAGGCGAGCACGGCATCTCCCATGAACTTTATCACCTCGCCGCCCACTTCATTGACCGCAGGAATCACGCAGTCGAAGTATGCATCCAGCAGCTCGAGGACACGTTCGCTGGGCAGACGATTGGAGAGCTCAGTGAAGCCACGCAGGTCGCAGAGCATGAGCGCGGCTTCGAACGTTTCGACCTCGCCTCGACGCACGCGGCCTTCGAGGATGCGGCGCCCTGTAAGAGTGCCGAGGTAAGTATCCAGAAGCGTGCGCTCTACCTTTCGCAGGGTGCGAAGCTCACAGGCATTTCGCAGTGCTGGAACGATCCGATACAAGGCGTCCCGCTGGGCTGCAGTGAATCCATTGCTGGACGTCATGGCGAAGGACACAGCGCTTGGCAATGCATCTGAACTGCACAATGGCAGCATGACGAATTCTACCAAATGGCGACCTTTGAATATATCGATCTGGGTCCATGATTCGTCCTTCTGCGTCCCCACCCGCAGAACGAGGGGCTCCTTCGTCTCCAAGACCCGCCGGACCGGATTCTCGAGGTAGGCGGCCGAGCGCACAATGTCGTATCGTCTAGCATAGATTCGCGCCGGCTCATTGGGCGCCCACACAATCGTGTGGCCGATGATCTCAGGATGCAGCGTACGCAAATACAGGCCAACGTGGTTTAGCGGTAGACCAGCTGCCCTGAGCCGACGACCGAGCTCGTCTGCCAACCCGGCGTCGTCGAGTGCGTAACACTCGTCTCCAGCCAGCCATTCAATCAGCGTCGACGGGCCGGCATCAGTATCTCGTTCCATCGTGCGTTCTCAACAGCAAATGGACGTAAGCGGCGCTGACAGTAGTCCCACCCTGGCAAGCGGGTGGCCGCCATGCGCTTTACCCATAGCTCGTCGCCCCTGGGCCGACATGAGAGTTTCGACCGACCGCATCTTGTCCCCATCGATGACGGCGATGGTCGCCAATCCCGTTGCCGCTGCCCTTGCTCGTCGACTGGCTCGTGTCGGATACAGCTCGGATGTGCCCCACTTCCACTCGGGCCGAGTTCGTCGAATGAGTTGGAAGTGGTGTTGTCCCCTTCCATCGCACTTCCTTGTCGTCCCGCAGATGCGCGTGTTGGTCGTGCTCCTGTTCCACCATCCCTGCAGACGTAGAGACCGCGGAGGCTCGAGGGCTCGCCAATAGGCCGCTCAAACCGCGACGTTGTCGATCAGCCGCGTGCGGCCGAGCCGGGCCGCCGCTGCAATCCGCGCCGGGCCCGCGACACGTTCGATCGGCGCCAGGCTCTCGGCATCGACGACATCGAGATACTCGACCTTGTCGAAGCCGGCAGCGAGCAGCGCCTGCGCCGACTCTGCCGCTGCCTTGGCGCAGGGCGTGTGGCCGTCGCGCACGTTGGCCGCGAGCGCGGTGAGCTCGCGATACATCGCACTGGCGGTCTTGCGCTCGCCAGGCGACAGGTAACGATTGCGCGACGACATGGCGAGCCCGTCGGGCTCGCGGACGGTCGGCATGCCCACGATCTCGATGGGCATGGCAAAGTCGCGCGCCATGCGCTTCAGCACCTGGAGCTGCTGGTAGTCCTTCTCGCCGAAATAGCCGCGGTCCGGCATGGCCATCATCAGGAGCTTGCATACGACCGTGGCGACGCCCTGGAAGTGGCCGGGCCTGAAGGGCCCGCACAGCCCGTCGGTCAGATCGGCCACCGTCGCCGTCGTGAGCTGCGGGCTAGGGTACATCTCCCCCACACCAGGCGCATAGGCGATGCGGCAGCCCGCCGCCTCGAGCTTGGCGAAGTCGCCCGCTTCGTCGCGCGGATAGGCGGCGAAATCCTCGCTCGGTCCGAACTGCGTCGGATTGACGAAGATCGAGGCGACCGGCACGTCACCGTGATCGAGCGCACCCTGCACCAGGCTCGTATGGCCCGCGTGCAGCGCGCCCATGGTCGGGATCATGCCGATGGTGCGGCCGGCAGCACGGAACTTGCCGACCGCGCGGCGCAGATCGGCAACGGTCCGAACGACTGCGAGATCTCTCATGCCGTCGATCCTCGTACGCTACGCCCGTAGGGGCATGCTGTTCGGTCCTGTCGCCTAACCCGTCCGAGGACGAGTTAGCTCACGGCCCTGCCGCCCCTTCCCAGCAGCGCGCCGGACAAGGATGGCGCCGCGGAGGTGAGGACGATCCCCTCGTAGCCTTTCTGCTCGACCTCGATGATGCGGGCCACGTACTTCGGAGCGCCGCCGTTGTAGACGAAGTAGCGGATCCTGCCGTACTCGTGGCCGGGGACGTTCGAGTTGTAGCCGGTGAACCAGGACTTGGCCTTCCGCATCAGCATCGTCGCGTACATCTGCGTGACGTGGGCGGTCCAGCTTTCTTCCGCCTCGCGTGTCGCCTCGGCGCGCACGTAGCCATGCCCCCACATGTGCTCGAGCAGGTCGGTGCACCAGTTGACGCCGGTCTCGATGCCACGCGGGTAGTTGGTCGAGGCGGAGCCGCTCTGCGGCCCGGCCGGCATCAGAAGATTCGGGAACCCATGGATGAGCATCCCGAGGAACGTCGACGGTCCGTCCTTCCACTTGTCGCGCAGCGTCTCGCCATCGACACCCCGGATGTCGATGTGATCGAATGCGCCGGTGATCGCATCGAAGCCCGTGGCGTAGACGATGATGTCGAAACCGTAATCGCGCTCGGTGGTGCGCAAACCGGTCTCGGTCACGCGCACGATCGGCGTTTCGCTGATGTCTACGAGATGCACGTTGGGCCGGTTGTAGGCCTCGAAGTAGTGTGTCTCCATCGGGACCCGCTGGACGCCAAAGCCGTGATCCCGGGGGATGAGCTTCTCCGCGACCACGGGGTCCTTCACCCGCCGGCGGATGCGGTCCGCGATGTATTCGGAGAACTCCGCGTTCGCTTCCTCGTTGGTGAAGATCTCGCGGAAGTTCCGCAGCCAGATCGCAAAGCCGGGTTGGTCGTAGAGCTGGTCCCAAAGCTTCAGCCGCTCCTCGCGCGCGACCTCGTAGAAGCCGCGCCGGTCCGGCTCGTGCTCGAAGCCGCCCGGCGTGCGTGCGCAGGTCGCGAAAATCTCTTCGTAGCGCGCGCGGATATCAGCCATCTCCGCTTGGGTGATCGGCCTGTTGTTCAGCGGCGCGCTCCAGTTGGGCCGCCGCTGGAACACTGTGAGTTCACCGACCTTGTCTGCGATTTCCCCAATCACCTGGATGCCCGTAGCGCCCGTGCCGATGACCGCGACCTTCTTGCTGGCGAGTTCGACCGGCTCGCGTGGCCAGTACAAGGTATGGAACGAGCGGCCCTTGAAGCTGTCCATGCCCTCGAATCGCGGCAGGGTCGGAATCGACAGCAGGCCCAGCGCCATGATCACGAACCGGCAGGTGACTTCACGCCCGTCCGCGATTTTCAGCCGCCAGAGATTGTGCGCCTCGTCGTAGTGCGCCGCCTCCACCTTCGCGTCGAACTGCATGTATTTGCGCAAGTCGAACTTTTCCGCGACATAGTTCAGATAGCGCAGGTTCTCCGGCTGGCCCGAGAACCGCTCCTTCCAGTGCCACTCGTTCAGCAATTCCTTCGAGAACGAGTAACCATAAGTGTAGCTCTCCGAGTCGAAGCGGGCACCGGGATACCGGTTCCAGTACCATGTCCCGCCGAGATCCGGCGCGGCCTCGAGCACCGTTGCGCGCACCCCAAGGTCGGCCAGCCGCTTGATCTGATAGATCCCGGCCACGCCAGCACCGATGACGATAGCCTCATAGTCCGGTTCGTTCCTGTCCCTCATGCGCCACTCCCGTTCCGCCGCGTTGACAAAATCGACGCCGCTGCTTCGGCGTCACGCCACCGGCGCGCCTTGCCGGGTCAGCCTGAACCCTTCGTACCCGCTCGCGGCGACGGCGTCGCAGCGCCGCTTGTAGGCGTCGAAGCCGCCGACATAGGGCATGAACACCCGCGGCTTGTCCGGGATGTTGGCCCCGAGATACCAGGAGTTGGCGAGCGGATAGAGCGTACTGTCGGCCACGGCATTGACGTGCTGCACCCAGGCGGCTTCGGCTTCGACCATCGGTTCGATGCGATCGAGGCCATGTCGGCTCATGTGATCGAGGCAGCCGGCGATCCAGTCGGTGTGCTGCTCAATCGAGGCGATCATCTGCGTCTTCACGCCAGGGCTGCCAGGGCCAGTGATGATGAGCATGTTGGGGAAACCGGCAACCATCAGCCCGAGATAGGTCAATGGGCCACCGGCCCATCTGTCCGCCAGCGTGGCGCCGTCGGTGGTGCGAATGTCGATCTCGCGCAACGCGCCCGTCATGGCATCGAAGCCGGTGGCGAAGACGATGGTGTCCAGTTCGTACGCCACGCCGCTGGCGGTACGCAGGCCGTTCGGTGTGATCTCTCCGATCGGGTCGCTGCGCACGTCGACGAGCGTGACGTTGTTGCGATTGTAGGTCTCGTAGTAACCGGTATCGAGGCACAGCCGCTTGGTTCCGATCGGATGGTCCTTCGGCGCCAGCAGTTCAGCCGTCCTGGGGTCCTTGACGATGCTGCGAATCTTCTCGCGCACGAACTCCGAGGCCGTGTCGTTGGCCTCCTTGTTCACCAGCAGGTCGGTGTAGCTGTAGAGGAAGCTGATGCTGCCGCCTTCCTGCCACTTCGCTTCATAAGCGGCGCGGCGCTCCGCGGGTGTTGCTTGCAGCGCCGACCTGGTCGGCTTCGGATAGCCGGCGATAGCGAACGGTGTGTCGTAGGCGGCGCGCCGGCGGGCCGGATACTCGGCCTTATGGCGGCGCTCGCGCTCCGGATCCATCGGCGCGTTGCGCGCCGGCAGGCTGAAGTTCGCCGTGCGCTGGAAGACATGCAGGTGACTCGCCTGCCGGGCGATGATCGGAATCATCTGGACGCCCGACGAGCCGGTGCCGATGACGCCGACTCGCTGGCCGCTGAAATCGACGCCCTCGTGCGGCCAGAGCCCGGAGTGGTACCACTTGCCCCGGAAGTCGCGCAGGCCCCTGAATTCGGGCACGCGCGGCGTCGAGAGATTGCCAGCGGCCATGATGCAGAAATGCGCCCGCACGACGTCACCCCTGTCCGTCGTCAATGTCCAGTCGTTGGCTTCGCTGTCGAACAGCGCGGACATCACACGGGTGTTCAGTTGCACATCGCGGCGCAGGTCGAAGCGATCGGCAACGTGGTTGATGTAGCGCAGGATTTCTGGCTGGGTGCCGTAGCGTTCCGGCCATTTCCACACCTGCTGCAGGTCGTCGGAGAAGGAATAGGAGTACTCGAGGCTTTCGACGTCGCAGCGCGCGCCGGGATAGCGGTTCCAGAACCAGGTGCCGCCAATGTCCGACCCGGCCTCGAAAGCGCGCACGCGCAGGCCCATGCCGCGCAGGCGGTGGATGGCGTACAGCCCGGCCAATCCGCCCCCGACAATGGCGACGTCGAGCCGGGTCAAGATACGCCCATCAGGAAGGGTCGACGCGTCGGGCATGCTGGATCCTCCGAAGGTTACAGTCCGCGCATCACTGCGTTTGCAGGAACTGCATATGAACGATCATTCATTAGAATTTATATTAGCGCCTACAGCGAGGTGGTGCTATTCGGCTGACGCATGGCAGCACAGCGCGATGTTGCGAGGGGCGCCACGAAACGCGAATTATTCGACGATCCGAAAATCGTCGTGCAACCGTCGCAGCGCAGCCGCCGTCGTCGCCGATCAGGTTGGACGGCGGCAAAGGCGGTGGGCCTTGCGTCCAATATGATGCACCGCGCCGGTCAGTGCGATGTAGTTGAGGTCGTGCCCGGCGGGCGCGAACGTCCCCTCTTGCCCCCAACCCGTCATGCGCCCGTAGGCAAGTCGCGGATCGTGCGCGAGGCATTCCTCAGGCCCGAGGCCGAGCCGCTCGGCGACACCGGGCCGGAGACCCTCGATCAGCGGCCACCAGCCGCAGCGCGAGTCCGCGTGCGGGCGGCAGCTTGAGGTCGAGCGCGAGGGCGCGCCGCCAGCGCAGGGTGAGTTCATACTTGAACGGCTGGCGCATGCCAGTTCGGGCGGATCCGGCCGGTCGATGCGCAGCACGGTCGCGTCCGTGTCGGCCGGCAGCATCGCCGCCATCGGCCCCGGGCCAATGCCCCCAAGGTCAACCCACCTTCAAACCGGCCAGCGCCAATGGACGAGATTACGAGCGACGTTCGGCAGGAACCCACGCAGCGGGCGTCTCGCAGTGACGCCGGGGCCTTTGACAGCGACCGCACGCCGCGTTCAGCATACCGAACACGCTGCCAGATACGGCACACTAGGCAGCGGCCAGTCACAACGAGGAGGAAACGGGCGTGTCCTTTACCCTGACCGAGGAGCAACTCCAGGTCCGAGACCTGGTGCGTCGCGTCGCGCGCGAACGCGTGGCGCCGCGCGCTGCGGCCATCGACGCCAGCGGCGAATACCCGCAGGACATGTTCGACCTGCTGCGCGAGCTCGGCTTGTTCACCCTGCCCTTCCCACCCGAATATGGTGGCTCGGGCAGCACGCTCGCGGGCTGCCTCGCGGTCGAGGAGTTGGGCCGGGTCTGCTACAATACTGGTTATCTGCTGGTTGTGCAGTGGGTACCGCTCGGCACCATCCTTGCCGGCGGGACGCCGGAGCAGAAGGCGCGGCTGCTGCCCGGCCTCGCCTCCGGCGCGCTGCGCGCCGCCTTCTCGCTGACCGAGCCGCAATCCGGCTCCGACGTTGCCGGCATCCGCACTCGCGCGCGACCCGACGGCGACGGCTTCGTGCTGAACGGCGGCAAGATCTGGTGCACCAACGCCGCGGTGTCGGACTTCGTTCTGGTCGGCGCGCGGCTCGAGCGCGATGACAGCCCGGCCGAGGTCAATTTCTTCATCGTCGAGCGCGACCGCCCGGGCTTCCGCGTCGACCGCAAGGAGGAGAAGATGGGCGCCCGCGGTGTCCCTTCCTCGGCGCTGTTCTTCGACGACGTGCGGCTGCCGAAGGAGAACCTGCTCGGCGGTGGCGCGGGCGGCTTCCGCTCGGTGATGGAGGCGCTGAACAAGTCCCGCCCTATCGTCGCCGCCCGCGCGGTCGGGCTGGCGCAAGGCGCGATGGATCACGCGATCGAGTTCGCCCGCGGCCGCCGCGCCTTCGGCGAGACCGTCTCCAACTACCAGGGTATCCGCTGGATGATCGCCGACATGGCGATCCAGATCGAGGCGGCGCGGCAGCTCACCTACGCCGCTGCGGCGGCGGTGGATACCGGCAAGACGGGCGCTGAGATGGCGAGCCTCGCCGCCTCGGCCAAGTGCTTCGCCAGCGACGTAGCAATGAAGGTGGCGACCGATGCGGTGCAGATATTCGGTGCCTCCGGCATCTCGAACGAGTTCCCGATCAACCGCTATTTTCGAGATGCGAAGGTGGTGCAGATCATCGAGGGAACTAACCAGATTCAACGCAATATCGTGGCGCGCAACCTCATCGGCAAGGCGGAGTGACGAGCATGGCGAAGGACGTGGGCGGGCTGCCCGATGTGGGGCTGGCCCTCTGCTACGAAGAACTGACGATTGGGCGACGCTTCCGCACCATCGGTCGTACGGTGACCGAGGCCGACATCGTGAGCGTCATCAACCGCACCGGCATGGCCGAGGTGCTGTTCATGAACCTCGACTTCCTCATCCGCGAGAGCGACATCAAGTGCCGCGTCGCCCCCGGCGCGTTCGGTCACACCTTCGCCGATGGACTGCCGACGCAGGCCACCATGCAGCACACCGGATTCGCCTCCCTCGACACGGACCTGAAGACCGAGAACCCGCTCTTCGTCAGCGACACCATCCATGTCGAGGTCGAAGTGATTGAGGCGCAGCTGTCGCAGAGCCGCCGCGGACCCGTGCGCACGCGCAACCGCGTCGTCGGCAGGACGGCACCGTGGTTGTCACCTACACGCGGTTGCGCATGGTCAAGTGTCGTAACGCCGGCGCGGCCTGAGGCATGAGCGAGGCCGGCGGCGGGCCGCTGGCCGGCGTGAGGGTGATCGACCTGACGAGCGCCGTGCTCGGCCCGGTGGCGACGCAGATCCTCGGCGACATGGGCGCTGAGGTGGTGAAGGTAGAGCCACCGCAGGGCGACACCATGCGCCAGGTCGGCCCGACGCGCGGGCGCGACATGGCGGTTATGTTCCTCAACATCAACCGCAACAAGCGCAGCGTCGTGCTCGACCTGAAGCGGGAACAGGCGCGTCGTGCGCTGCTGCGGCTTATCGACGGCGCCGACGTGCTCGTGCACAACATGCGGGTCGGCGCCGCCGAGCGGCTCGGCCTCTCCTATGCCGCGCTGGCGCCGCGCAACCCGCGGCTCATCCACGCCAGCGCCACCGGCTTCCGTAAGGATGGGCGGCATCGAGACCGCCCGGCCTTCGACGACGTGATCCAGGGCATGAGCGGCCTCGCCGCGCTCAACGCCATGCGCGACGGTGGCGAGCCTCGCTACGTGCCGAGCGCCATCGCTGACAAGTTCTGCGGCCATGTCCTCGCCTCCGCCGTCGCTATGGCGCTCTACCGGCGCGAGCGCACCGGCCGCGGGCAGGAGGTGCATGTGCCGATGCTTGAGACCATGATCTCCTTCAACCTCGCCGAGCATCTCTGGGGCGGGGTGCTGGACGACCCGTCGCTCGGCCTCGGCTACGGGCGCATGTTCACACCCTATCGGCGGCCCTTCCCGACCAGCGACGGGCATTTGTGCCTGATGGCCAATTCCGACGACCAGTGGCAACGGCTGCTGGTCGCGCTCGGGCGGCCGGACCTCGCTGAGGATCCGCGTTTCGCCCGCCTCGCGCAGCGCGCGCTCAACATCGGCGCCCTCTATGCCATCGTCGAGGAGTTGATGCGCACCCGCAGTACCGCCGAGTGGCAGGCGCGCCTCGATGCCGCCGACGTGCCGAACGGGCCGGTTCACGGCCTCGCCGACCTGCTGGAGGACGACTACCTCGCAGAGACCGGCTTTTTCCGGCGTGTCGAGCACCCTTCAGAAGGGCGGATGCTGGTGACGGCAGTGCCGGTGGATTTCTCCGAGTCGCCCGGCGCGGTGCGCCTGCTGCCGCCGCGCCTTGGCGAGCACACGGGGGAGGTGCTGCGCGAAGCGGGGCTGCCGGAGGCAGAGATCTGCGATCTCATCGGACGGGAAACCAGCGGCGGCCAATGACACGCGGCCGCCAATGCGGGGAGGCCGGCGCGCAACAGGGAGGGAAGTGTTCAGGCGCCGTTCCTCGAGCCGCGGGAAGTAGTGATAGACCTTCTCAGGGTCGTCGGCGATCTGGCGGCGCTTACGCGTGGATGAAGGCGCCGTTCAGCAGGTTCTCCTCGACCGTGAGATGGCCGAAGCAGTGGCGGCCCCCCATCACCTGGATGACGCCGCGCCGCGCCAGGTCGTTGGGCGTCAGCCCGTCGACGCGCTCGCCGCGGCACAGGATCTTGTCCTTGGTGACCTCGCCACGCTCGGCGAGGAACAATTTCAAGATAGCCTTCAGGGTCGTCGACTTGCGCATTCGCGCAAGCGGAGCTAGCGCGTCCGGCGACTCAGCTTCGCGATGCCGCGGTTCAGGCGGCCTGGCCCGGGACCAGGTAGGGCAGGGTCAGACCTTCCTTCACCGTCTCGAACGCGACGCGTACAGGCAGGCCGATGCGCAGATCCTCGAGCCGAGTCCCGCGCAGCTGCGCGTTCATGCGCACGCCTTCCGCCAGGTCCACGGTGGCGAGGGTATAGGGCAGATCATCGCGGAAGCCGGGATGGAAAGGGTGGTGTGTGACCGTCCAGCTATGCACCGCACCGCGACCAGACGATTCGATCCACTCCACCTCCATGGAATGGCAGACAGGACACATCGGCTGCGGGTAGTGCCGCATCCTGCCGCAGCTGCGGCACCTCTGCAGCAGCAGTTTGTGCTCGTTCAGCCCTTCCCAGTACGGGGCGCTGTGCGGCGTGGGCTCGGGTACAAGCTTATTGTATGTCTCGGTCGCGCTCATCATCCCCTCCGCATGATGGCGACGGAACCGTCGCCCATGTCGCCATAGCCGGTGACGAGACCGACCTCGGCTCCGGCCACCTGTGCCTTCCCGGCCTCGCCGCGAAGCTGGCGCACCAGCTCCGTGATGTGGTTCATCCCGACCATATGCGCCTGTGAGAGCAGACCACCATGCGTGTTCACCGGGAGCTTTCCGCCGAGGCGTATGGCGCCGCTTTCGACGAAGGGGCCGCCTTCCCCCTTCTTGCAGAATCCGAGATCCTCCAATTGACAGAGCACGATGTAGGTAAAGCAATCGTAGATCTCCGCGACGTCGATGTCGGCGTGGGTCACGCCAGCCATGTCGAAAGCACGCGCCGCCGCCTTGGCGAGGCCGAGGCGCGTTATATCCGGACGTTGTGTGATCACGCTCGGCGAGTCGGGATGCCCTTCGGCGATACCCATAACCATGACCGGCGTCCTGCGCAGACCGCGGGCGCGCTCGATGCCGCTGACAACGATGGCGCAGGCACCGTCGCTCTCCAGGCTGCAATCCAGCAGCCGGAGCGGATCGGAGATCATGCGCGAGGCTTGGTGGTCCTCGATGGAAATTGGTTTCGTCATGATCGCGTTGCCATTGAGGATAGCGTTGGCGCGCGTCGACACGGCGATCTCGCCGAACTGGCGGCTAGTCGTGCCGTAGAGCTCCATGTGCCGCCGCGCCATCGGCGCATAGAGCTGCGCCGGCGCGATGGCGCCGAGCGGCATCTCGAACTCCCCCACCAGCCGGAACTGCGGCATCTGCTGCACTCGGGCGCCGATGCGACCCTGGGAGGCGCCGTTCCGACCTACCGGGATCAGCACATGATTGCAGATCCCGGCCGTGATGGCGGCAGTGGCGCACTGGACCGCGGCGACACAGCTTGCTCCGCCAAGCGGCGTGGTGGCGGAGAAGCGGAGATCGCCGATGCCGAAATTGGTGACGAACTCTTCGGCAACGACGGCACTCCCGTAAGGGATCACTCCATCGATGTCGGAGGGGCGGAGCCCCGCGTCCTCGATCGCCCGGAGCGACGCTTCGAGCTGCAACGATAGGACACTGCGGCCCGAACCGCGGGAATAGGCGGTCTCGCCTATCCCGGTGATCACCGCTTTCTCCCGCATTGACATGTGATCCTCTCCTCCTGTGTCGTCCGCGACGCTCAGGTTCCGATCCAGCCCTGCGCCACCGCTGCGTCATGCCGGCACCGCTCGGAAGTGCCCAGCACCTGCCGGTCGAAGGTGATGCGCTTGAACTGGAAATGCAGGCCGAGCAGGTCGGTGAATCCCATGCCGCCATGAACCTCGGTGGCCAGCCGGGCTACCTCGCGCGTGACCTCGGCCAGGTGCGCCTTGGCATGGTTCGCCGCAATCGCGGCTTCCTCCAGGATCGCATCCTGCGCATAGGCCGAGTACCAGACCATGGCGCGGCACGGCTCGAACATGGCCGCCATATCCGCGCACATGTATTTCACTCCCTGAAAGCTGCCGATGACCCGGCCGAACTGTACGCGCTCCTTGGCATAGGCGACGGCGCGGTCGAGCATGGCCTGCGCCGCCCCCAGCATGTCGGCCGCCAGCATCACCCGGCCCGCGTCGCGGACGCGCGCCGCCACCTGGAGCGGAGCATTGGACGCCTCCAGCACCTCGACGGCCGGCGTCTCCGCAAGGTCGAGGTCCACAAGCGGCCGTGTGCGATCGACGCTGCGACGCAGGGTGGCAGTGATGCCCGTTGCGTCAGCGTCGAGCAGCGCGGCGCGGCCATCCGCGAGGTAAACGAGGAAGTGTGTGGCGCCGCCGCCATCCAAGAGCCCATCCACTGCGCCGGAAAGCCGCCCGCCCTGGAGCCTGAGCGCAGCTCGACCGGTTTGCCCCGACAGCCCGCCGAGGCCAACGCCAATCCGCGTCTCGCCAGCGGCGATCCGGGGAATCCAGATCCGTCGCTGCACATCATCAGCGGCTGCCTGGAACGCCCGGACTGCCATCACCAGGGAGGCCGCGAAGGGCGTCGGAGCGGCGTGGAAACCCAACGCCTCGGCAACCAGCGCCGCGTCGAGAAGGCTGAGCCCGGCACCGCCATATTCCTCTGGCACCAGCATCGCATGCAGGCCGAGCTCGCCGAGCCCTTTCCACAGATCTGCATCGAATCCGTTGCCAGGTTCGGCCAGCCGGCGCAGGACGTCGAGGGGCAGCCGCGCTGACAGGAAACCCCTGAGAGAATGGTCGAAGAGCTTCTGATCTTCGGTCAGTCCGAAACGCATGTTCAGGCTTCCCCCGCTTTCGGTTCGCGCGGCAAGCCAAGTCCGCGCTCTCCGATGATGTTCTTCTGGATGTTCGAGGAACCGCCACCGATGATCAATCCGATGTCGTACATGTAGTCGATGTGCCAAGTGGTGGCCGGGTCATCCTCCGCCGCCTCACCCTGAGGCTCGTAGGCGAGCCCGGCGGAACCCAGCACGTCGACCGCCAGGGAGGTCAGCCGGTGCGCGAGCATCGTGCCGTGATACTTCACGATCAGGCGTCCGAGGCCTGAATCGACTCCCTCCGCCTGATCGGTCAACAGACGCAGATTGTGGTAGCGGGCCGCCATCACCTCGCCTTGCAGTCGCAGCAACCTGTCGCGCCATTCCGCGCAATCCAGAAGGCGGGAGCCGTCCGATCGCGGCTCCTGCATCATCCGGCGAATGGCTTCGAGACGGTGCTGCAGCTTGTTGGCATCACCGAGAAGCAGCCGTTCGTATTTCAAGGTGATGTTGGCAACCCGCCAACCATCGCCGCGCCCCATCACGATCTGGTCCACGGGCACGCGAACGTCGGTGAAGAAGGTCTCGTTGAACTCCGCCCGTCCTGTCATGGTGCGCAGCGGTCGAACCTCGATCCCCGGCGTGTTCATCAGAACCAGAAGGTAGGACAGACCGGCGTGCTTCGGCTTGTCAGGCTCTGTCCGGCAGAGCAGGAACATCATGTCGGCATAGTGGGCCGAGCTTGTCCAGATTTTCTGGCCGTTGATGACAAACTCTCCGTCCTGCACCGCCGCGCGCGTGTGCGCGGCGGCGAGATCCGAGCCGGATCCGGGCTCCGAGTAGCCCTGGCACCAGATAACCTCGCCCCGAATGGTAGGACCGATCCAACGCCGTTTTTGCTCCTCCGTGCCGACCTCCAGCAGTGTCGGCACCAGCATGCTGATGCCCTGGTTGTGGATGCCCGGCGAAACGCCGCTCCGGCCGAACGCGTCGGCGATGATCGCCACTTCGATGAGATCATGAGGGGCGCCGAAGCCGCCATACTCACGTGGTATGTTTCGGCCGAAATAACCGGCCTCGAGCAGCAGCGCCTGCCACTCCAGAACCTTCCTGTCGGGTCGCTTGCGCCCGCCGCCAGACCGGGGCGCGCGGTCGCGGTGCCGGGCAATGAAGGCATCCACTTCATCGCGTAGTGTCCGATGCTTTTCAGTCAGTGTCAGATCCATGGACATCCTCGCTGTGCGACCCTCTCGCTGGCCCACCTTGAACGAATACTCTTGCGCGCTCTGCCGCGAGGGATCTGCTTCCGGAACCCCACACTGTACGGACCTGAGCCCGGAGCACGCGCAGGCCCGCCAGGGCGTTTTCGGGCGCTACGAGCTTCGCGTGCCAGCATCGAGCTTGTGTATCCGCGCATTCTTGCCGGAGCCGCTCGACACGAGAAACTCTCCGGCGCCATACCCCGCTTCGATGGGAATACGGAGGAGCCGCCCACCCTCCGCCGTACTGGCTTCCGGCCGGACGGTGACGATCCGGGATGCCCGAGCGGCGCCGAGTGCTTCAGCCACGGTTCGGTGTTGTCCGACCTTTTCCAGGTTCAACCGCGTTGGAAACAGAACCGTGTGGCGGCCGGCATCGGCGTCCTCGCACGCTTGACGTGGTGTCACCCAGACGGAGTCGACCGATTCTCTACCGTCGTGCCGCAGTAGGTGATCGAGCGGTGCCTCGGCGAGGAAGAAGTGGGTATCGAACCGCTTGGGCATGTGCAGCGGCGTTATCCAATGGGCGAAATGCACGAGCCGGTCGAAGGCCGCAACCAGATCTTCCCGCTCGATCATATCGGCGAAGCTTAGACTGCCCGCCTCGATTGCCTGCCGGTAGGTCGCTCCCAACGCCTCCGCCCGGGCGCCGTCCAGCAGCGGCCCACGAGTGGCCGTTCGGGCGAACAGCACGCCGCATTCCTCGAAGGCTTCCCGCGCCGCGGCCGCCATCACGTTCAGCATCTCGTCGCTGATTTGGTCAGCACCGTCCGCCAAGCGGCGCCATCGGGGATCGGCGTCGCCGGCGCTCGCGGAGCCGCCGGGGAACACCAGGGCTCCTGACGCGAACTCAATCTCGTGATGGCGAACCACCATGAAAACTTCCAGCCCATCTGCGCCGTCACGCGCAAGCATCAGCGTCGCGGCGGTGCGCGGCGTCACAGGTTCGGTCACGAGCACACCTCGGCGTCGGAAGGATTGGGTCTGAACAGGTCAGCCATGGTGAGCCACGGCCGGGACCTGATCGGCGAGGGTGGCGGATAGTCTTTCAACCGCCTCGGCGTAGTCCTTCATGAAGTCATACACGACCGACCTGACGGATTGTTCCGTGTTCATCAGGCCGACGCACTGCCCGACAAAGTAGGCAGCGATCTGCTTGGCGCCTTCGTGACCCGCCTCTGCGAGCTTGTCCACCTTGGCCATCGCCGGGCGCGTAAGAATGCCTTGCAAAGGCATCGGCAGGGGATCGGGCGCCCCCTTGGCGCCCCATGCGTCCGACCAGGCGGACTGCAACTGCCGGGTCGGCTTGCCGGTCCTGCTGCGGGAACGCACCGTGTTGGCGGAGAACGCTTTCAGCATCTTCTCTTTGACGGCGGGCGTCGTTTCTGCCTCCGTCGTCGTGAGCCACACCGACCCGCACCAAACGCCGGCTGCACCCATCGCCATGCATGCGGCCATTTGGCGGCCGGTGGCGATCCCGCCCGCCGCCAGCACGTCGATGTTGTCGTAGTCCTGCACCGCCTCGATCACTTCGGGGACCAGCACCATCGTCGAGATCTCGCCGCAATGGCCGCCCGCTTCCCCGCCCGCGGCGACCAGGACATCGACGCCGGCCTGCGCATGCTTGACGGCGTGGCGCCTGGATCCGGTCAAGGCGCCGACGACGATACCCCGCGAATGCGCCTCCGAAATGATGGACGCGGGGGGCACGCCGAGCGCATTGACGAACATCTTGATCGGATACTGGAACGCGATTTCCAGCATCTTGGCGGCGCCGCTCTCGCGCATGAAGGACGAGTCACGATCGTCGTATTTGCCTGTCCAGACGTCGGAACTATCGATGCCGTGCCGTTCAAGCAGGTTCGCAACGAATTTGCGATGCTCCTCCGGGACACTCCCCTGAAGCTCCGCGTCGTCCGAGTCCGAGTCCTTGCCTACCATGTTCTGGGGAATCAGCAGGTCGATGCCGAACGGCTTTCCGTTGACACGCTCGTTGATCCAGTTCAGCTCGACAGCCAGCTTCTCCGGATTCAGGCCGACCGCTCCGAGGACGCCGAACCCCCCAGCATTCGTCACCTCGGCGACGACATCCCGACAATGCGAGAAGGCAAAAAGTGGGAACTCGATCCCAAGTTTCCTGCAGAGTCTCGAGTTCATCATGTCCTCACCCCCGTCTATTTCGTGTAGTTGGCCGCCGTCCGTCTCAGCACATCTCCAGTTGCCGGTATCCTTCCGTTGCCACGGCGTTGGCCCTCGCGCGAAACGCGGGCGCGCTTCCGCTGTAGCGTGCAATGATCCGCGTCTGCTTGCCTTCGACGTTCTGGTTGATCCCGGTCATCCAACTATCGACGTCGTTCGAAAGCAGGCCTTCCCCAGCCTTGAGCACGAAGCTGGTCCAGTCCTCGACCGCCTCGGGCCGCGGTACGACATACGTGTAGCCATGTTGGCGCATGTACTGGATCAGGTTAGTGATCCAGAGGACGTTGTACTCGGCAGATCGCGGTATGTTGCCGAGAGCCGTGTGCGGACCGATGCACATGAACATGTTCGGGAAGTCCGCGATCTGGACTCCCAGGAATGTTTCGAGCGCGGCCCGCCATTTCTCCTTGAGCTTTGCTTTGCTCGCGCCGCGGATGTCGATGCGCTCGAAGCTTCCGGTAATGGCGTCGAAGCCGGTGGCGTAGACGATCAGGTCGAAGGCGAAGTCGCGGTCTGCGACCTCCAGGCCAGTCGGCGTGATACGCCGGATCGGATTCTCGAGAATGCTGACGAGTTCGACATTCGGCTGGTTGAACACCTCGTAGTAGCCGGATTCCTGGGGAACCCGCCGTGTGCCGAACCCGTGATCCTTCGGGATCAGCAGATCGGCGACCTTCGGATCATGCACCCGTTCGCGAATCTTGCGAGCGACGAATTTCGATACCTCGTCGTTGGCGGCACGATCCGTCATCATGTCCTTGAAGCCACCGACCCACATGGAGAAGCCGGGAGTCCGGTATTGTTTTTCCCAGAACGCCTCTCGTTCATCGGGCGGTAGATCGAAGGTCCGGCGACCATCCGGGGTGTGCAGGAATCCAGCCGAGGTCTGTTCGCAGAGCTGGAACATCTCAGGATACCACGCGCGCAGCCGCTTCATTTCGTTCTTGGAAATTGGCCGGTTGTGCAACGGCTTGCACCAGTTCGGGCGGCGCTGAAACACCGTGAGGGTTTTCGCCGTCTTGGCGATCTCCGTTATGACCTGGACGCCACTCGCTCCGGCGCCGATCACGGCGACCCGTTTGTCCTCGAAAGTAACCGGATGTTTGGGCCACAAACCGGTGTGATAAGCCTCGCCGGCGAAGCTTTCCCGTCCAGGAACTCTCGGAAGGGTCGGCGCGGAAAGCGGGCCGACCGCTGTTACGAGGAAGCGGCATGTGTGCCACGAACCGCCCTCCAACCGGACAGCCCAGGAGCGGGAGTCATCGTGGTAATGGCACGCGGTCACTTTGCTCGCGAAGCTGATGCTGCGGCGGAGATCGAACTTATCGGCGACGTGGTTCAGATATCGCTCGGTTTCCGGCTGTCCCGCGAAGTGTTCGCTCCAATCCCATTCGTCCAGCAGTTCCTGGCTGAAGGAATATGCGTACGAGTAGCTTTCGCTGTCGAAACGCGCCCCTGGATAGCGGTTCCAGTACCATGTCCCACCGACGCCGGTGCCCATCTCAAACAACCGCACATTCATGCCGAGGCGGTCGCGCAGGCAGTGCAGCTGAAAAAGGCCGGATATGCCGGCGCCGATGATGATTGCGTCCCATTCCGGTATGGGCGCCGGATCTGCGCGACGCAACGTTTCAGATGTCTGGGTTTGCATTGATGCCGCTCCGGGGTCCGCGAGGTTGCGTTTGACGTGCGAATGGCCTAGCGGCGGAACATGACCGTGGCCCGCCCGGGCGTCATGATCTCGCCGGCCTCCGACTTGACGAACACTGACACCTCCACCTCAAGGTCGGCAGGCCTGACCGTCTCTATCCTTCCTCCGGAGATCAGCGTTTCGCCGAGGTAGCTTGCCCGCCGGTTCGAATACTCGAACTCGATGAGGTCGCCGTCATCACCCAGCCAGTTGATAACGGCTTGCGTGAGCCAGTCGCCTTGCAGCGGACCATCCACCACGATCGCGGGATGCTTCTCCACCTCGGTGGTGTAGCCGGCGTCATAGTGGATGCGATGCGCGTTCCAGATCGCGGCATTATAGAGAAACAGGGATACGTTGGTCGGTGCATGACGACGCTCGGGCAGGCAGTCGCCGACTTGGATGTCTTTGATACTTCGCATGGTAAGGTTCCTCAGCGAACAATGCGCGTTTGCATTTCTTCGGCCACCCGTTCTCCAGTTTCGGTTCGCACGTCAATTGTATAGACGAGGAAAATCAGGTCGCCCTTCGAGCCGCGCTTTTCATAGATATCCGAGAGGGTGCGAACGGCCACGAGGACGTCGCCGGGTTTTATCCGGCGGAAATAGCGGGTCTTCGTGCCACCGGCCATGACACGCTTCAGCGGCAGGTCAGGCAAGAGCGAGGTCGTGGCGATTCCGTCCGGCCCCAGTTCGTTCACGGGCACGAGCGGACGAAGCGCACCGAACAGAAACATTGGCGGAGCCTCATCCCCGTCGAGGAATTTCTTCAATCGCTGCTCCGTGGCGATCGAATACTTGGTGATCTCGCGGCGGCTTACCTCGACCCGCATCGGCGGATCGGATGCGCCGATCATAGCCCGTGCCTGGTCCGGTATCAGACCCATATCCCGATCTCGCCTAGTATCCGTCTCTCGCCGAAATTCTGGTACGACAGATTTCTGGTTCATCGATGGCACCGTCCTCTATCCAAGCCGCAACAATCTGACGCTTTCGGAAAGCCGTCCCGCCGCAGATTGCATCGCGCGGCTGAGCGGCCCGAGAGCATCGTCGCCGAGGTCGTACGAATGCCCCGCGGCCGTCAGGATCAGCAGCAGCTCCCAGGAGGGGGACAGAACAGGCACCGAGACCTGCGTGATGCCTTGGAACATGGTTCCGCGATCCACCGCGAAACCAGATTGCTTCGCGTCCTTCACCCGCGCTACGAACTCGGGAAAGGAAGGCTTTCGGTACCACCTGACCTGCGCCAGGAGCGCCTCGAGCTCGGGTTCGGTGCTGTTTCCGAATGCAGCCATAATCACGCCCGATGCGCCAGCCGGGCCGGGATATTGGCGCCCGACCATCACGTATAAATCGTTGCGAAACGCGGTGCCGACCCAGTCCAACAGAAGCAGCGAGGAGCGGCCGAGGACCTTGGACAGGTACACCGACACGCCGTGTGCGTCGGAAAGCGCATGCATCGGCGGGCGCGCCAAGTCCATCAGCCCGCTGCTCTGCAACACCCCGTACGCGAATTCGAGAATGCGCAGGCTCATCGAGTAGCTGCGCGTCGCTTCGTTATAGCCGACAAAGCCCTCAGCTTGAAGCGTGCGCAGGATGTTGTAGGCGGTGCCGCGATGCAGGCCCGCGGCGCGGGCGACCTCGCTGGCGTTCAAGGGCCGCTCGGAAGCATGTAGCGCCCGGAGGACACTCGCCGCCGCGACGATCGCGCCGACAGGCTTCCCGGGCGTTCCCGTGGTCCTACCGGTCGCCGCCGGTCTCCGGCGCCTCGCACCGGTCGGCTCGCCGTCGAGGTCTTTCCCTTGAAGCGTTCTGGTTGAGCTCGCCGGCTCCCGATCCATTCTTCTGACCTACCAAGCACGTTGACGCATGCCGATGGGCATGATAGTCACGCGCTCTGTCGGCGCAATAGAAATCGTATGTCTTCTATTGAAGACATCGAGGAACGATATGCCATTAGATCCGCAGATCCAGGCATTGCTCGACAAAGGCACCGGTGTGCCCGCTACGCACACCCTGCCGGTCGACGTGGCGCGCGCGCAGTACGAGGCCCGGATTGCTTTGATGGCGCCGCCGGCTGCGGTCGCCGACGTGTGCGAGCGGATGATCGACGGACCGGGCGGGCCGTTGCGACTGCGCATCTATAAGCCACTCGGGACCGGCCCCTTTCCGCTGCTCGTATTCTTTCACGGCAGCGGCTTCGTGCTGTGCAGCCTCGACACGCATGACGGCATGTGCCGCAATCTGTGCGCCGGGGCGGCGGGTGTCGTCGTGTCGGTCGATTACCGACTGGCGCCCGAGCACAAGTTTCCCGCCGGAATCGAGGATTGCCTGCACGCTGTCCGCTGGGCGGCCGCCCACGCCTCCGAACTCGGCGCCGACCCAACGCGCGTCGCCGTCGCGGGCGACAGCGCCGGCGGCAACATGGCCGCGGTTGCCGCGCTCAGGCTGCGCGACGAAGGCGGCCCGGCCTTGTGCGCCCAGCTGCTGCTCTACCCGGTGACGGACTACCACACGCCCGGCACGCCTTCATACGAAGAGAACGCCGAGGGCTATGGGCTCAGCCGCGACACGATGAAGTGGTTCTGGGAGCACTACCTGAGCGATCCTGCCCAGGGGGCGCACCCGCATGCCTCGCCGCTCCGCGCCCGTGATGTGGCCGGCTTGCCGCCGGCGCTCGTCATCACCGCCGAATACGACCCGCTACGCGACGAGGGCGAATTATACGCGCAGAAACTGCGTGCAGGCGGCGTCCGGACGGCGCTGAGCCGGTACGACGGTGTCAACCACGGATTCATGTTCTGGGTCGGCGTCGTCGACAAAGCCGGCGTTGCAATGAAGGAGACTTGCGCATGGCTGCGCGGCGCTCTTGCCGCTCCGCATCATTCCTGACCGATGTGCCGCTGATCGTCGCCCGCGAGCTCGGCCTGCGCTGACCGCAAGAGCGAAGGAGATCACATGACGTCAGCAGAGCAACCCGGCCGCGGCGGTCCCCTCGCCGGCATGAAAGTCCTGGAGTTTGCCGGCATCGGGCCGGCGCCGATGGGCGCCATGATGCTGGCCGACATGGGCGCCGAGGTGCTGACGATCGATCGCGTCGAGGCGGTCGAGCTCGGCAGCCCGCGGACACCGGGCTTCGACCTGCTGCGCCGCAACCGGCTGGTCACCAAGCTCGACCTCAAGAGCAAGGATAGCCAGGCCTGCGCGCTCGACCTCGCGGCGCGCGCCGACGTGCTGATCGAGGGCTTCAGGCCGGGCGTCATGGAGCGCCTCGGCCTCGGGCCCGAACTCTGCCACGCGCGCAACCCGCGGCTGGTCTATGCGCGCATGACGGGCTGGGGTCAGACTGGCCCGCTCGCCGATCGAGCGGGGCACGACCTCAACTACATCGCGCTTTCGGGCGCGCTGCACGCCATCGGCCGCAACGGCGGGCCGCCGACGCCGCCGCTCAACCTGGTGGGCGACTTCGGCGGCGGCGCCCTCTATCTCGTGGTCGGCGTGCTTGCCGCCCTGCAGTCGCGCCACACGACCGGCAAGGGTCAGGTCATCGACGTCGCCATGGTCGATGGCGCCCTATCGCTGATGACGGCCTTCTACGGCAACTATGCCTCCGGCCGGATGTCGCTTGAGCGCGGCACCAACGTCGTCGACGGCGGCGCGCCCTACTACGACGTCTACCAGTGCGCCGACGGCGAGTACGTCTCGGTGGCCGCGATCGAGACGCGCTTCCGCCGCGAGCTCTACAAGCGGCTCGGCCTCGATCCCGACAGCCTGATCGGTCAGGACGGTGCGGCGCAGCGGCACGCGCTGAAGCCGAAGCTCGCCGCGATCTTCATGCAACACACGCGTGCCGAATGGTGCAGGGTCTTCGAGGGTAGCGACGCCTGTTTCGCCCCGGTGCTGTCGATCGCCGAGACGGCGGCGCATCCGCACAATGTGGGGCGCGGCGCGCTGCAGGTGATCGATCGCATCACCCAGCCGGCCCCGGCGCCGCGCTTCCAGGGCACGCCCTCGCCCGTGCCGCGGCCACCGCGCCGTTCCGGCACCGACACCGACGACGTGCTACCGCGCTGGGGCGTCGATGCCGACACGATCGGCCGCCTGCGCGCCGCCAACGTCCTCGCCTGAGCCAACGGAGCTGCCATGCAGCCTTACGCCACCTATCGCGATATCGGCGTGTCGCCGACCGCGTCGGATGACCTGCCGAGCTGGCCGAGTTCCCGCAGGTCGCCCGGTCCTGGCGCGACTTGCCCCGCCGTTGGCTCGACACCCGCACCGTCGCGAACTGCTCTTGCCCGCTGGAAACGCCAGAGGGAGCCGTGTCATGACACTTAGGGATGCCAATAAGGCCGCTGGCTTCGCTGAGGGCGATCTCACAGGTCTCGCCGACGCTGTGTTTCACGATCTCCCAGATGCTGTGATTTGTACTGACTGTGAGGGGCTTATTCGGTTCTGGAATGCCGGCGCGGAGCGCATCTTCGGCTTCTCGCGCGATGAGGCGGTTGGTCAGTCTCTCGAGATCATCATTCCCGAACGCCTCCGGCAGCGCCACTGGGACACCTACCGCCGCATGATGGAGATCGGGCGATCCCGGCATCCGTCGAACGAACCCCTCTCGGTGCCGGCCCAGACCAAATCTGGGCAGACGATCTCCATACACTTCACGGTTGCCCCGCTGCCCGGTCCGTACGGCGTAGTGGCGGGTATCGTTGCGGTGCTGCGCGACGCGACCGCGACGTTTCAGGAACTCAGGAGACTATGTGCGGACAAACGCGGGATGTGATCCCAATAAACTCATGCCGCGCGCCCGACGAGACAATATCCGTCGCGAATGTTGAGCCCGATCAGCGTGCGATTGATAGAGCCTGCGACAAGCTCAATCGCCTGGACGCCACGGAACATGGCCCGACTACGCCGCGGACAGTGAGCGCAGAGAAACAGACCGCTGCGAGTAACTCGTCAAAGAGAATTTGACGAGTTGCGGCGCAACTTGAGGATCGGCAGGCTTGATGCGAGACGATAGATAAATGTCGATACTTCATGCGGCGCTCGGCTGTCGTGTGATGGGGCCGTCGGGTTCCGAGGACCATCGAACCGAGCCAAGCAGAACGCGCCGAGCTTGAGCTTGTGACGCCGCTGAGCAGCGGCAAGCATGCGGCTCGCGAGCTGAAGCGGCTGCAGATCCTGCTGGCGGCCGACGCGCGGGCCGGTGAGGAGGACATCGCCCGCGCGATAGGGTGGGCGGCTCCATGGTGTACTGGACCATGGGGCGCTTCGTGCCGGCCAACCGAGTGGCGGCGCTGGGCGAAGAGGCGGTGCCGTGGGCGAGGATGGTGGCGGTACGGCTGCGCGAGTCGCCGAGCGAGCTGCCCTTCGCCGCGCACTGGTAGGTGCTGGATGATCTGCTGCAGCTCGGTGCCGATCTGATCAACAAGAACCAGCTTTATCGGGCACTCGACCTGTTTGTGGAGCACACGCTGGAAGCCCATCTCCCGCGGAGGGGCGGCGAGCCGTTCGCTGGACGCGGTCATAGCCACGATCATCGGCCCGACTACAAGCAGATCTGCATCGCCCTGCTAGACTAGACTAAGACTAGAAACCTTGACGGCTTTCCGCTCGGCCACGGAGTGTTCGAAGCAGCGCAATAGGCAAGCCAACAATTCTTCACGGGTCTGCTGCTAGTCCGCCGGTGCCTTTGGTTGACAGTAAGGGAGCCGAGTTCTAGCCTTTGTCGATCAACCAAACGATTGGTCAAAGATAGTTCTTCTTAGCAGTGAGTGTCCCGTCCGGACTGTCTGGACATTATCGGTACCTTTGTTTTCGGCAGCATGTTCGAGTGTCATCCGAAACTCAAGCTGGCTTGTGTCGAGGCCGATGTGGGCTCGGTGCCACATTTCATGTACCGTATGGGCCACGCTTGGGAGCGCCACCGTTGCCACGCCGCATTCCAGGATGGCTGGGTGGCCTTCAAGAAGAACGACCTCTGCAACGTCTGTCGACTGATGTGGGCGAACAACTTCCCTCACACTCCTTCTGGCCGAAAGCACAGGTCGTTTGTTGGCAAGGCAAACCGCGTACATGACAAAGGCGGAGCGCGACCTCGCGCGCCGCTACAACGTGCCAGAGCTCTATGGCCTCGAGCGGCCATAGGGACCGGTACCTGCATCCAGCAAGCTTCGAGGAGGACTCGCCATGTATGAGCTGGTGATTCGTGGAGGCGAGGTCGTGGACGGCTCGGGACTGCCTTCCTATCGCGCCGACATCGGCATTCGTAGCGGCCGCATCTTGCGTATCGGGCGTATCAAGGATCGAGGGCGACAGGAGCTAGATGCACGCGGGCTCGTGGTGGCGCCGGGCTTCATTGACGGACACACCCATATGGATGCGCAAGTCGCGTGGGATCCGCTCGGCACCTGCTCATGCTGGCATGGTGTGACCACGGCCATCATGGGCAATTGCGGCTTCACGCTCGCGCCGTGCCGCCCGGACGAGAAGCATCTCGTGCTGCGCAATCTCGAGCGCGCTGAAGACATCCCCGCTGAGGCCATGGAAGCCGGGATCGATTGGACATGGGAGACGTACGCTCAGTATCTCGATGCGCTGGAGGGCTTGCGCAAGGGTATCAACTACGCGGGGTACGTCGGACATTCGGCACTGCGCACCTATGCCATGGGCGAGCGCGCGTTCTCAGAACCAGCGACCGTCGACGATCTCATGACCATGAAGCGTGAGCTGTCGAACGCGTTACACGCGGGGGCGATCGGCTTCACCACGTCGCGTACGCGAAACCACGCGACGCCCGATGGCAGTCCCGTGGCGAGCCGGGTCGCGGCGTGGAGCGAGGTTCGCGAGCTGGTAGGCGTGATGAGCGAGCTTGGAGCAGGCGTCTTCGAAATCGCGAGTGAGGACACAGGCCGCGATCCTGAGCGGATCCGCGACTACCTCGACCGTCTCCGCGATCTCGCTGTGGAGACCGGGGTGCCCGTAACCTGGGGGATGTTCAGCTCCCGGGCGCTACCAGACCACTGGCGGCAGTTCTTCGCGTTGCTGGACGAAACCGCGCGAGCGGGCGGGCGGATGTTCGCGCAGGTGCACAGCCGCGCCATCAGCGTGCTGCTATCTTTCGAGACAAGCCTGCCTTTCGATGGCCTGCCAGAGTGGGGACCGCTGCGTGCCCTTCCGCTCGCCGAACAGCTTGCTGCGTTACGCGACCAAACGCTACGGACGAGACTCATCGCGGCCGCGAACCGCATGGATTCGGCTCAAGCGGTGGGCGCCGAGGCGCGCCGCCCGGACTACGAATGGCTCTTTCTCATGGAACAGCCGGTTGGGCCGCACCGCTCCATCGCCAGCATCGCACGCGAGCGCGACGTCGATCCGGTCGAGGCGATGATCCAGCTTGCGCTTGAGCGCGACCTTCGCTGCTTCTTCGTCCAGCCGCTGTCGAACGGACAGGACGACATCGTGCTCGAAATGATGCGCCATCCCCGGTCCGTGGTGACGTTCTCGGACTCCGGCGCGCATGTCTCACAGATTATGGATTCCTCGCTTCAGACGCACGTGCTCGCGTATTGGGTGCGGGAGCGGAAGGCGCTGACGTTGGAGGAAGGCGTTCGCCTGCTGACCCTTGAGCCGGCATCCGCCTGGGGACTTCATGATCGGGGCCTGCTGCGCGAGGGACTGGCCGCCGACCTCGTTGTGTTCGATCCCGACCGAGTGGCGCCGCTCATGCCCGAGGTCGTCGACGACCTACCGGCGGGAGCGCGGCGGCTTCGCCAGAAAGCGACGGGCTTTGCGGCATCCATCGTCAACGGCGTCGTCGTGCTGCGCGACGGCGAGCATACCGGCGCACATCCCGGCAGCGTGCTCCGCGGCCCCCTCGCCGCGGCAGCGCTCCGCTAGCGGCGAAGCGGGGGGATACAATGCGAGGCAGCAGATGATCTCCCATCCGCTGGCTGGCGTGCTGGTCGTGGATTTCACGCAGTACGTTGCCGGTCCGGTTTGCACTCGGGCAATGGCCGAGCTGGGCGCCGAGGTGATCAAGATAGAACTGGCACCGCAGGGCGACTTAAGCCGGGCCATGCCAGTCAAGCGCAACGGACGGAGCGCTTATTTCATCCAGCAGAACCTCGGCAAGCGCAGCCTGTGCGTCGACCTGCGCGACAAGCGTGGGCTCGATCTGGTCAAGCGGCTGATCGCCAAGGCCGAGGTAATGGTGGAGAACTTCTCTCCTGGCACGATTGCGCGTCTGGGTCTCGGCTGGGAAATCGTGCACGCCTTGAACCCTGAGCTGATCTTGTGCTCGGTTTCAGCCTTCGGCCAGTCCGGCCCACTTTCCCAGCAGCCCGGTTTTGATTTCATCGCCCAGGCCTACACCGGCGTGACGGCAATGATCGGCGAAAAGGACGGCACCCCGCCGATGGCCGGCGTCGCCATCGGCGATGTTGGCGCCGGCGTCACGGCGCTGGCCATGATCCATGCGGCACTCTATGGGCGACTAAAGCACGGCGACGGTGGACGCTGGCTTGACGTCGCGCTGATCGACTTCTATTTCCACAGCCACGGCTTGGCAGTGGAACTGGCCAGCGCGTCGGGCGGCACCATCAAGCCGACCCGCAACGGTAGCCGGCACTTCTCGGTGGTGCCAGCCGGCATCTACAAGAGCCGCGAAGGCCATATCGTGCTGGTGCCGGTAGGCGAGGACATGTGGCGTCGCCTGGCCCGCGCCGTGGATCGTGCCGATCTTTTGGACGATCCTCGCTTTGCCGACAGTGCCGGGAGGGTACGTCATGTCGGGGTGCTGGAGCAGATCATCACCGACTGGCTCCAGGCGCAGCCCTCCGATGCTGTGGCACTCGGCGTGCTGCAGCAGCATCGCGTGCCTTGCGCCCCGGTGCTCTCGGTCGAGGACGCCATGCGCCACCCGCACCTGGTCGAGCGCTACACCGTGCGCGACGTCGAGGACGCTGCACTAGGCCTGTTTCAGGTGCCTGGCCCGCTCCTGCACGTGGTCGGCCAGCCGCCAGTCAAGACACCGACCGCGCCCTCGCTGGGCGAGCACAACACGGATGTGCTGTCGCGCCACTTGGGATTGGGCGCAGCCGAGATTGCAGTGTTGGAAGGTGACGGCGTGTTGAGGCGCGACGTCGGCTAGTCGTGGACGCGCTCGCTGCTACAATGGCCATCCATGGCGGACATTGAGGAGATCATTGCCGCGGCGGCGAGGGTGTTTCAGCGGAAGGGCTATCACGCCGCTACCGTCCAGGACATCGCGGATGCTGTCGGGATCCTCAAGGGCAGCCTTTACCATCATTTCAAGAGCAAGGACGACCTGCTTTACCTCATCGTCAAGGAACCGAGTATTCCTCCGGGGAAGGCCGCCTAGTGAGAGAGGAGATTTGTTGAGAGAGTAGGTGTCCACTTGAGACAGATGGACACTTGCGATGACGGGTTTATCGGCGTCGGCAGTTGGCAAGGTTCGACGGCGCCGGAGGTCAGAGGAAGAGCGGCGCCGGATCGTTGCGGAGAGCTTCGAGCCTGGAGCGTCGGTGTCGGTGGTGGCCAGACGACACGACATTAATGCGAACCTGCTGTTCACGTGGCGTCGCCGGTACGGGACCGATGTCGAAGGGTCTGGCGGGTCGGCGAGTTTCGTACCTGCGGTAATATCGACCGATGCGATGGCGCAAGCGCCGGCGCCGGTGCAGGGCGTTGCGGTATCGCTTTCGGGGCGGATGGAGATCGAGCTGCCCGGTGGCTGTCGATTGATCGCCGGCAATGACGTGGACACAGCAGTGCTGGGGCGCGTGATCAAGGTTCTGCTGCATCGATGATCCCGCTACCGTCTGGCGTTCGAGTGTGGCTGGCGACGGGCTACACGGATATGCGCAAGGGCTTTCCGTCGCTTGCGCTGCAGGTCCAGGAGGTGCTGCGGGGTGATCCGTTGGGCGGGCACCTGTTCTGCTTCCGCGGTCGGCGAGGCGATCTGTTGAAGGTGATCTGGCATGATGGGCAAGGCGCTTGCCTGTTCACGAAGCGCCTGGAGCGCGGGCGCTTTGTGTGGCCGAGCGCGGCCGATGGCGTGGTGACGATCTCGCCGGCCCAGCTTGGTTACCTTCTGTCGGGCATCGATTGGCGTCATCCCCAGGAGACATGGCGGCCGAGTTCGGTGGGATGAGGATTTGCCTTTGAGTCGAAGAGAGAATGTGATTCTGTTGTCGCGTGAGTTCAGCGCTCGAGGCACTTCCTTCCGACCCTGCTGCAGTGCGCGCGATGCTGGTTGCGGAGCGTGCCGCCCGGCAGGAGGCGGAAGCGGCAGCGGTGCAGGCTAAAGCCGAGGCAGCCAGTGCCGTAGCAGACCGGTCCAGCCATGAAGCCTTGATCGCGCATCTGAAGCTGGAGATCGAGAAGCTGCGCCGTCAGCTTTACGGCCAACGTGCGGAGCGCAAGGAGCGGCTGCTCGACCAGCTCGAGCTGCAGCTGGAGGAGCTGGAGGCGTCGGCGACAGAAGACGAACTGGCGGCCGAGGCGGCGGCCAAGCGGCCCCAGACGGTTCGATCGTTCACGCGCCGACGGCCGGTGCGCAAGCCCTTCCCGGAAGACATTGAACGCGAGCGGATTGTCCTTGCCGCCCCGACGGGCTGTCCGTGCTGCGGATCGGCCAAGTTGTCGAAGCTCGGCGAGGATGTGACCGAAACTCTGGAGATCGTGCCGCGGCGGTGGAAGCTGATCGAGACGGTGCGCGAGAGGTTCTCGTGCCGTGCCTGCCAGACCATCACGCAGCCGCCGGCGCCGTTCCATGCCACGCTGCGCGGCTTCATCGGGCCGACGCTTCTGGCGACGATCCTGTTCGACAAGTTTGGCCAGCATCTGCCGCTGAATCGGCAGAGCGAGCGCTTCAGGCGCGAGGGCATTGACCTGAGTGTTTCGACGCTGGCCGACCAGGTCGGGGCCGGGGTGTTCGCCGCCTTGCCGCTGTATGACCTGATCGAGGCGCATGTTCTGGCAGCCGAGCGTCTGCATGGCGACGACACGACGGTGCCGATCCTGGCCAAAGGCAAGACGGTGACTGGCCACATCTGGACCTACGTCCGCGACGATCGACCGTTCGCCGGTCGAGCTCCGCCGGCGGCCGTCTATTACGCCTCACGGGACCGGCGCGGCGAGCACCCAGCCGGTCATCTGGCGAGCTACACCGGCATCCTTCAGGTCGATGCCTATAGCGGCTTCAATGGCCTGTACGCCGGTGCGCGCAAGCCCAAGCCCGTCACGCCGGCCCTGTGCTGGGCGCACGCCAGACGGCAGTTCTTCGAGTTGGCCGATATTGCGAAGAATGCCCGCCGGGGACGGTCGGCAACGGCGATCTCACCGATCGCGCTGGCGGCTGTCCAGCGGATCGATGCCTTGTTCGACATTGAGCGCACGATCAATGGGCTAAGTGCCGACGACCGTCGGCAGGTGCGGCAGCAGAAGAGCGCACCGCTGTTGGCCGAGTTGGAAGCGTGGTTGCGCGAGCAGCGATCGAGATTGTCCCGCTCGGCCCACGTGACCAGGCCAATCGACTACATGCTCAAGCGTTGGAGTGACTTCGGCCGATTCATCGAAGACGGTCGGATCTGCCTGACGAACAACGCTGCGGAACGTGCTCTGCGAGGCCTCGCCTTGGGCAGAAAGGCATGGCTGTTCGCCGGTTCCGATCGTGGCGCCGATCGGGCGGCGGTAATGTTCACGCTGATCATGACGGCAAAGCTGAACGACGTTGATCCGCAGGTCTGGCTGGCCGATGTCTTCGCCCGCATCGCCTCGCTGCCGCAGAGCCGCCTGCACGAACTGCTGCCGTGGGAATGGAAGAAGCTTCAACCGCTGGCAGCGGCAGCCTGATCGTGGCAGCCATCACTTGCGTCTACACAATCCCAATGGTCACGAGATTCTCGGCAGAACCGAAGACCTGTTGTGGGATCTCCCTGCGGCCTTCCTCGTATGCTTACGGAACCGATCTCTCGGTTGTACGGCAGGATGGGCGAGATTGCTGCCAGCGATCTGCCGGCAAGCGAGAAGCTCCGACACGCCATCCTCGCTCACCTCGATGGCTTCGACCAGCACTACCCCCACCTGTTCGTCTATCTCCGCGAGCGAGAGGAGATGAAGCGCCTGTTCCGCCAGCAGCTCAATCTCTCACCGAAGCAGTATGAAGGCTATTGGCAACGGATCTTTCGTGAGGGCGAAAAGGCCGGCGAGTTTCGAGCGGATCTGGACGTGCCGGTGGTCACGTACGGCCTGCTCGGGATGCTGAATTGGGCATACAAATGGTACAAGCCTCGCGGACGGCTCGGCGTGCGCGAGGTCGCCGAACAGTTCTCCACGCTCGCACTCGCCGGTCTTTCTGTTGCGTCGCCGAAGCCGAGAACCTCCCGCAAGCGGCGGCGCCGATGCTAGAGTGTGATAGCTTTGGATCCGCTCATCCTGAGTAGGCTGGGAAGTTGCCGTATTCGCTCCCTATAGATCATCGCATCGGCGCAACGCTGAGCTGCATTATCGGGCAAGGAACGCTCACTCTCGGCGCCGGAGCTGCCCACCTTCACGGAATCGGGCTTCCCGACCTTGGCCGGGGACGGATGGCTTGCCCTCTACGCGCCAGCGAGCACGCCGTCCGCCGCGGTTTCGGCGCTCAGTGCCGAACTGGTCGCCATTCTTCCGCTGCCGGACATCCGCGAGCGCATCGTGCAGCTCGGCATGGAGCCGCGCGGCAGCACGCCGGCCGGCTTGGCGGAATTCGACGAGGGCGAACTGAAGCGGTGGCAGCCGATCGTAGCTGCTTCGGGTTTTAAGGTCGAATGACTGGTGCAGTATCCGCCTACTCGGGCTTGAGCCCGGCGTCCTTGACGACTTTGCCCCACTTGGCGTGGTCGTCACGAATGAAGGCTAGAAAGGCATCGGGATCGAGTGTCCAGGAATCGTAGCCCTGCGTACGGAGCACTTCGGCAAGCTCGGGCGCGGCAAGGGCCTTGACGAACTGCGCGTTGAGCTGATCGACCACGGGCCTCGGCGTCCCGGCCGGCGCGAAGATGCCGAACCACGGCTCGTTGCCGGCCTGGGTGTAGCCCGCGACTTCCGACTCGACCATGGTCGGTATGTCCGGCGCGAAGGGACTGCGCTTGGCGCTGGCGACGGCGAGCGCGCGCACCTTGCCGGCATGGATCTGGGGCAACGCCGTCACCAGGATATCGAACATGCAGGTGACGTGGCCCGAGATCACGTCGATCATCGCGGGACCGCTGCCGCGATAAGGGACATGCACGATCGGCGCGCCCGTCACCGTCTTCAGGAGTTCGCCGGCGAGATGATTGGACGTGCCCGTGCCGCCCGAGGCGAACGTCACCTTGTCGGGATTGGCCTTGGCATAGGCCACGAACTCACCGACGGTTTGCGCCGGCACGGCGGCATTTACCACCAATACGTTCACGTAGGTAACGATCGGCGTGATCGCCTCGAAGCTCTTCAGGGGATCGTAAGGGATGTTGGCTTGGATGTAGGGATTGAGTGAATGTGTGCCGGTCCCGCCGAGCCCGATCGTGTAGCCGTCGGCCGGCGATTTGATTAGTTGTTCCATGGCGAGGCTGCCGCCGGCGCCGCCGCGATTGTCGACGATTACTGGCACCCCCAGTCCCTCGGAGAGCTTGGGGGCGATCGCCCGGACCAGCGCGTCTGCCGGCCCGCCAGCCGCATAAGGCACGATCCAGCGGACCGGCTTGGACGGATAAGCTTGCGCCGAAGCTGGCGCCGCCGCCAACAGCGGTGTAGCGAGGAGGAGGCGACGCGACAGGGTGTTCATTGCGTATGCTCCTTGATCAGTTCACGAGCGATGATCAGCTGCTGGATCTGGCTGGTGCCCTCGTAGATGCGGAGCAGTCGGGCGTCGCGATAGAGTCGCTCGACCGGATACTCTTTGATGTAGCCGTAGCCGCCGTGAATCTGAAGCACGCGGTCGGCGATGCGGCCCAGGGCCTCGGTGGCGAAGTACTTGCAACAGGCCGACTGCTTGGTGATGCGGCGGCCGCCGACATAGTCACGGGCCACGGCTTCGACCATCGAGCGCGCGGCCAGCGCCTCGGCGGCACAGTCGGCCAGCATACCCTGGACGAGCTGGAACTGCGCGATCGGCCGGTTGAACTGGCGGCGGTCCAGCGCGTAGGCGGTGCCCTCGTCGAGCAGGCGCTCGCACATGCCAACGGCGACGGCCGCCATGTGCACGCGCGCATGATCGAGCGACTTCATGGCGCTCGCAAAGCCGATACCCTCGCGCCCGCCCAGCAGCGCCGCGGGCGGCACGCGGCAGTTCTCGAAGATCACGTCGGCCGTGTGCGAGCCGCGGAAGCCCATCTTCTTGTAGGGCTTGGCCACGGTAAGGCCGGGCGTGCCCGCCTCGACGAGGAAGGCCGAGATGCCGGCGACGCCGGCTTCCTTGGGGGCGGTGCGGGCGAACACCGTGAACAGGCCGGCATGCGGCGAGTTGGTGGTGAAGCGCTTGGATCCGTCGATCACGTAGTGGTCGCCGTCGCGCACGGCGCGCGTCACCAGCGAGGCTACGTCCGATCCGGCGTCGGGCTCGGTCAGGCAGAAGGAGGCAATCAGCTCACCGGTCGCGATACGCGGCAGGTAGCGGCGCCGCTGCTCCTCGGTGCCGTCGACCGTGATGCCCAGCGTGCCGACGCCGTTGCTGGTGCCGAAATAGGAACGGTAGACCGGCGAGGCATAGGTGAGCGCGGATACGACACGCGCCTCCTCGTACAGCGACAGGCCGAGCCCGCCATAGGTTTCGGCGATCGTCATGCCGAACAGCCCCAGCTCTTTGATCTGGCGAATGATGGGCTGGGGGATGTCGTCGACCTCCTCGACCTCCTGCTCGGCCGGGATCAGCACCTCGCGCGCGAAACGGCCCACTGTCGCGACCAGCTGGTCGATGGTTTCGTCGCGGTCATCCATGTGTTCTCTGCCCTTTCAGGTCATGTCGTGGTGTTGACGTCCTGAGCGCAACGAAGGACCCCATCACCGCTTGCCACAGGCATGAGATCACTCGCTACGCCCGGGATAGTGGGGTGGACGGCCCCCACCCGGCATCGGTGTGCCACGCTGATTCTGGGAAACAGCAACCAGCGAAAGGGAACCGTCCATGGAACAGGCTAGCATGATTGGGCTCGATATCGCGAAGACCGTGTTTGAAGTGCATGGCCGCAGCGCGGCTGGCACGGTGGTGCTTCGGCGCAGCCTGAAGCGAAGCCAGGTCGAGAAGTTCTTCGTTGACGAGCCGAGAAGCTCGCTCCGAGCCCACCGGGTCCCGAGCCCGCATTCGAGGTGCACCGGTTCCGGAATCGGAGCCGCCGAAGGCTCGCTCTTTGGGCGTTCGTCCGCCGGAGGAGGGGGCGTCTCAAGCGCGCCAGCGCGCGGAGCAGCCCAGGCACCCAAATACCGCTGCTGCATGCCCGATAGGCCTGCCGCTGAACTCGTAGCCGGTATTCGCGTCCGCCCGCGCAGAGAGCGCCAATCTGGATATTTGTTTGTTCGCTATAAAGAACGATCGTTTTCTATTGACGCACTTCGGCGGAAAGTGCAGCGTTTAACCACAAGGATAGGCGGATGCTCGGAATGGGAAGACGCAAATGGTAGGACCTGTGGCGGCATCAGTAAGTACGGCCAAGGACAACCAGGCACGACCGGCTACGCTCGCTAGTTCTGCCGGGATCGCGCAGATCGGTCCTCTCGGAAAGCCCGTGGGTGCCGTCGTCGCAGCAGCCACTGTCCTTCGGGTACTGCACGCATCCGAGCGTCCGCTGAGTGCGAGTGAGGTCGCGCGCGACGCGGACCTGCACCGCAGCACGGCGTACAACATCCTTCGCACCCTGAAAGCCGTAGGTTTTGTCGGCTATGACGAGGCGACCCGCACCTATGCGGTGAGCTTGCATACTCTCGAATTGGCCTACGGGGCGCTGCGGCGCAGCGGCTTGCTAGACATCGCGCGTCCGCTGATGCACGCGGTGTCCGATGACTATGGCGTCGCTGTCTATTTGTCGAAGGTATTGGGGCCTTCGTCGATGCTGCTACTAGATTGGGTTGGTGTCGCGCTGCGGCCCGGTCCACTCATCACCGTTGGGCGGCAGTATCCCAGCCCAGCGGGTGCTTCGGGCATCGTCATCGCCGCCTTCGGCTCTGGCAGCGAAGAAGAACTTAAAGCAGCGTTCTCGCAGGTTCACTGGGACGAGAAGCCTTCCTTTGCAGGGTTCCTGACGCGGGCCGAAGAAGCGAAGCAGTCCGGTTTTGCTATTGATCGCGGCACCATGTTTCGCGGCGTCACGCTGGTGTCGGTGCCGGTCCTTTCGCCGTCCTGGGAGTTGTTGCTGATCCTTACGGCGACGGGAGACTCGCGTGATCTCACTGCCGAGGCGGTCGATGCGCTGAGCCGCGTCTTGCAGTCCATTGCGGCCAGGCTCTCGGACAGTTTGCCGTTGCTGCGGCTTGGATGAGTGGAGCAGTCTGGCCTGCTGGTCGCCGGACGAGGAGGAAAGAATATGGATGGGGTACAAGCGGTCCCGCATATACGAACCGAGCCGCGGCCCGATTTTGACGCGATCATCGTCGGCGCTGGCATCTCCGGCATGTACCTGCTGCACCGACTGCGCCAACTCGGCATGACGGCGCGGGTGTTTGAGACCGGCACCGACGTCGGCGGTACATGGTACTGGAACCGCTATCCCGGCGCGCGCTTCGACTCCGAAAGCTGGACATACGGGTATTCTTTCTCGAAGGAACTACTCCAGGAATGGGACTGGCGGGAGCATTTCTCGCCGCAACCCGACACGCTCGAATACCTGAACCTTGTCGCCGACAAGTTCGGCCTACGCCGCGACATGCAGTTCAACAGCACGGTCACGGCGGCGCATTGGGACGACGATACTGACACATGGATGGTCACTCTCGAAAGTGGCGAGCGGGCGCGGTCGCGGTTCCTGTTCACAGCGGTCGGCATCCTCTCGGCCCATACGCTCCCCGCCATTCCCGGCCGCGACAGCTTCCGGGGTCCTGCCTATCATCCGGCGCGCTGGCCGAAAACACCAGTCGATTTCACCGGCAAACGGGTTGGCGTCATCGGCACCGGGGCGACCGCGATCCAGGCGATCCCCGAGATTGCCAAGCAGGCAGAACATCTCACTGTGTTCCAGCGTCGGCCTAATTGGGCCGCACCGCTGCACAACTCAAAGATCAGCAAGGAAGAAATGGCGGCGATCAAGACCCGCTATGACGAAATCTATGCCCGTTGCCGGGAGACGCCGAGTTGGTTCATCCACAGCGCCGACCTGCGCAAGACGCTCGAAGTGCCGCCGGAGGAGCGCGAGGCGTTCTGGGAAAAACTCTATGCCGAGCCGGGTTTCGGCATCTGGATGGGCAATTTCCGAGACACCCTGCTCGACGAAAAGGCCAACGCGGCGGTCACCGAATTCATCGCCAAAAAAATCCGCCAGCGGGTCAAGGACCCGAAAGTCGCCGACAAGCTGATCCCGAAAGATCACGGCTTCGGCACGAGGCGAGTGCCGTTGGAGAGCGGCTATTTCGAGGCGTACAACCGCAACAATGTGCTGCTGGTCGATGTTAACGAAACGCCAATCGAGCGGATCACCTCGAACGGGGTCAAGACCAGCGCCCGGGAGCACGAATTCGACATTCTGGTCTACGCCACCGGCTTCGACGGCGTGACCGGCGCGTTCGACCGCATCGACATTCGCGGTCCCGGCGGGGTGAAGCTGAAGGATGTGTGGGCCGATGGGCCGCGCACCTATCTCGGCTGGCAACCCGAGGGTTTCCCCAATCTGCTGATGGTGCTGGGTCCGCACACCGCGCGCGGCAACATTCCCCGCGCAGCCGAGCACGGCGTCGAATGCCTCGCCGGCCTCCTGGAGTTCATGCGAGCGAACGGCCATACGCGAGTCGAAACGCGGCGCGAAAAGGTCGCGGACTGGACCGAGACGGTCGTCAAGGCGGCTGCGCCACTGCTGTCGAGCAAGGTCGATTCCTGGCAGACCGGGGTGAACCGCAACGTCGAGGGACGTACCGTGCGCCGGGTGCTCGGCTACAACGGCAATGGCGCGCACTATCGGCGGAAATGCGACGAGGTCGCCGCCAACAGCTACCAGGAATTCCTATTCCGTTAGGGGGTCGCTGATCCGCTGCGCAACCAGCAAGCCCTATCCAACTGAACCTGCGCACAGAGGAGGAGTAAGTCATGCAGTACAAGCGAATTTCCGCCGATTGCCATCTCGACATGATCTGGCTGCCATTCGACCTGTTCACCTCGAATGCGTCGCAGGCGCTCAAGGACCAAATGCCGTTTGTCAAAGATCAGGAAGACGGCTCCAAGCGCTGGATCGACAATAACGGCGCGGATTTCGGCACGGCGGGCCTCGTCGGCGCGTCGGGCACGCCCTACATCCCCGGCAAGCAACTGCGTGTCGATAAAATGGCGGAAGCCGGTCTTTACGACGACTTCAAATACAAGGGGCTGCGCCGTCCCGGCGACCCTCATCTGCGCGTCAAGGAACTGGACCGCGACGGCATGGATGCCGAGGTTATCTATGGCATCCTCGCCGCCTGCGCGAAAATGAAGAACCCGAAAGCCGCCAATGAGATGCTGCGCATCTACAACGATTTCATTCACAATTTCACCAGCCATTACCCCGACCGGATGATCGGCCTCGCCTGTCTGCCGTACAGCGACATCAATGCCGCCGCCGCCGAGGTTCGCCGCGTCGCCAAGATGGGGATGAAAGGCGTCGAATTGTCGTGCTCCTGGCACATGACGCCGATGTGGCACCCGATGTGGGACCCGCTGTGGGAGGCTGTCAACGAGACGCAACTGCCGCTCCATTTCCACACCTTTCCGGCAATCGACCCCGAACTTCGGAAAAAATATGAGGGACTGGTGCAGCGCCAGATGACCTATGCGGGTCTCTGCCTGTTCCAGATGACGCTCGGCAACATCCTCACCGCCATGATGGGCGCGGCGGTGTTCGAGCGCTTCCCGAATATCCGCATGGTGATGGGCGAGAGCGGCATCGGCTGGATACCCTACGTGCTCGACCGCATGGACTTCGAGTACAAGGATCAGTACCAGGACCTGAAGCTGAAGAAGTTGCCGAGCGAATATTGGCGTGGCCACTGCAAGGCGACGTTCCAGTACGACCGCATCGGCACCAAGCTGATCGAGGACATGGGCGTCGAGACCCTAATGTGGGGTTCCGACTACCCGCATCCGGACGGCGTCTGGCCGGAATCGGCGAAGTATATCGACGACCAATTCAAGCACCTGCCGCCTGACGTGGTCCACAAGATGACTTGCGAGAACGCCGCCAAGTTTTACGGGCTGGTCAACTAATCGCGGCCAAACGCCAGGCGCTATTTTCGGCGCGCCCCCCAATCGGGCGCGCCGTCTCTGGCACATGCAACAATAGTACACAATTCCGGGGGCTACAGGCCCTTCATCTCTGGACGGCGGGGTCTTTGGCGGTCGAGCAGATGCGATGATCGTATACTTCCTCCTAAATACGCCATTATGGTGAAAGTAAAACTTGTCGATGTCGGTAGACTCAAGGTTGAGGTGGCGAATCTGAAAATAGAGCCATTACCGCTGCCGGCACCTCCTCCAAGAATTTTCGTAGAAGGTTATGTTCGAGGCCGTAATTGTCGTCCAAGTCGTCGCCCCACGGCGTGGGCATGCATACGGTTGCTGTGCCGCCGTCTGGTCGCACGATTTCAAAGCAGAACGTTGCGACTTCTGGCAGGGCGTCGTTGACCGTGACCTGCTCCCCGTATCTCACACGTCGGCTGATTGAGTCTGTTCCGCTTTTGCTCTCTCGCTCGGTGGTGCAACGGGACGGAGCGCGAAGCCATCGAGAACACCCTCACAGATGCCTGTGCTGAGCGCGTTAAGCTTGCCCGGTCCGTCCAGCGTAAGAATGGCGATCTTCCCTTTGGTTTCATAGTTGACGCAGCCTAGTCTCATCGCAGTGTCCCTTACGCTATGGCGTTATCGCTTTAGCGAAACGCGCTGAAATCCGGTTTGCGTTTCTCGAGGAATGCATTGGCCCCTTCCTGCTGTTCTTGTGTCGTGAAATAGGCAGGTGCTACCTCGCGGACGAGGTCATCCATATCGCGCTCCATGATCGGAGCCATGTGATAATAAAATGAGCGCTTGAGAAGCTTCAGGCAAGTCGGGCTCAAGGCCAGGAGTTCGTCGCAATATTTCCTCACCTCGAGGTCGAGTTCGGCCATCGGAACGACGGAATTAGCTAGCCCCCAGTCGAGTGCTTGTTTGGCGGTGTAGCGTCGCGCCAGCATCCAGAGCTCGCGGGCGCGCTTGTGACCAAGCACATTGGCGCTGTGCGAGACGATGTAACCCCCCGCCGGGGAGCCAACACGCGGACCATTCTGGCCGAAAATCGCATGCTCTGCGGCGATCGTGAAATCGCAAAAATGGGCGATGTGGTGTCCGCCGCCAATCGCGTAACCGTTGACACGTGCGATCACGGGTTTGGGACACTCGACGATGTGGCGATTGAAGTTGAATTTCAGTCCTTCGAGCCCGCTCTTGCCACCGGCATCCTTCTCCCAGTTGACGTCGCCGCCGACGCAGAACGCGCGATCACCGGAGCCGGTGAGGACAATGACGCCAACTTTCTTGTCTGCGGTTGCCTCGAGGATCGACCGCTCCATCTCTACGATGTTATCGCCGGTAAAGGCATTGAGGGTCGTTGGCCGATTGATGGTGATGGTCGCGACGTAATCCTTGACGTCATACATGATCTCTTTTTCGGGCACGATGGACTCCATTTTGTTTTGACGGATTACTAATCAGTCAGTAATATAGGCTACATAAGGAGCCTGGAAGAACGACTTGACGAGAGCGGGATTGCGCTGAATGGCCAGCATGTCGGCCTCGATGTTGTCCTGGAGCGATTGGCCTTTGGCGA
>Ga0268299_1001250_pt1 | contig 48966 bp, 36 predicted proteins | sample NOBtaG_FD_193484 | JGI IMG/M metagenome (GOLD analysis project Ga0268299, IMG submission 193484) | Activated sludge microbial communities from bioreactor in Nijmegen, Gelderland, Netherland - NOB reactor | ecosystem: Engineered > Bioreactor > Aerobic > Activated sludge | place: Netherlands... | reverse complement strand
GGTGGCGTTGAGCGACATGAAGAGCTCGAAGACCTGGTCGAGCACCTTCTTGGGCTGGGCGTTCTCGCGGTCAATCTTGTTGATGACCACGATGGGCTTAAAAACCAAATTCCTATCAGTCGGACTACGAGAACGTGCTCACCGACTGAAGTCTGCTCAGCCGGTGCACGCCGGTCTGCGAGCGACACCCTAAAATCGGTTGGTGTACCGGGATCTCTGCCCCCTCTGGCGTCATCCGACAGCCCCCCGACCCGCTGCCGTTGTGGAGAAGCCTCGCCGCAGGCGAGAATCGGCAGTTGACACGGCCAAAATCGCGAAGTGGACTCGCAAAAGCGCTGGGGCGGTGGAACCAAATCTCCCTCTCCCGGCGAAGCGCAAAAACCAAATTCCTATCAGTAAGCGCAAAAACCAAATTCCTATCAGTAAGCGCAAAAACCAAATTCCTATCAGTAGTAAAAACCAAATTCCTATCAGTTGGAACCAAATCTCCCTCTCCCGGCGAAGCGTAAAAACCAAATTCCTATCAGTGCCCATGAACACGTATTCCAGACGGTATTTCCTTCTGCTTTTTTGGGCTTGCTTGGTTGGTCTGGGTCTCCAGGCGCAGATCTCGGGCCTGATCCTGACCAATCCGGCACCCCAAGGTAACGGAGCCTTTGGGTTCCAGACGGTCGCTTTGGGTGAATTGCTGGTGATCTCCCATACTGGCGCCTCGAATAATGCCGGCGCTGTCCACCTATTCGACCAGCGCGGAGTACTGATCCGCACGTTGAGCAATCCCACTCCCGAGCACGGCAATTTCTTCGGACACGCCCTGGCCCCAATCGGGAGAGACCGGATTCTCGGCGGCGCACCTCTGTCTGCACCGCCTCCCGCTGGCCAACCGGGCGCCGTCCACCTGTTCCACACCAACGGGACATTGCTTCGCACATTTTTCCACCCCCGGAAGCAGAAGACCGCCATTTTCGGCGCCGCCGTGGCGGCAGTGGGAGACGACCAGGTCTTGATCGGTTCGACGCTGGACAATTTGGCGGGAACCAATGCCGGCGCTGCCTACCTGTACCGCATTGACGGAACGCTGCTGGCCACCTTCATCAATCCCGAACCGGCTGGGGGATCGGATTTTGGATTTTCAGGTTTCGGATCTGCCCTTGCCGTGCTGGGGCCAGACCGCCTGTTGATCGGTGCGCCAGGCGATCCTTTTAGGTCGGTCGCGGGAACCGCCTATTTGTTCGCCACCGACGGATCGCTGCTGCGCACCTTCCGCGATCCCAACGGACTGGTGGATTCCAGATTTGGCGCCACGTTGGTTCCGCTGGGGAATGACCGCGTCCTGATCGCAGCGCCGAACGCTAACATAGAAGCCCCCGGCGCCGGCGCCGCGAACATCTTCGACACGGAGGGCCGAATCATCACTCCTTTGTTCAATCCCGAACCCGGCTTGAACGACGGGTTCGGAAGCCCCGCGGTGGCCGTGGGTGACAACAAAGTGCTGATCGGCTCCACCGAGCGGAACCCGGAGTTATTCGGATTTCGCACGCAAGCGTACTTATTCAGCACCAACGGCGTGTTGCTCATGACCCTTTCAAATTCGCAAGTTTCCATCAGCTACAACAACTCGTTCGCCAGCCTGGACGCGGATCGTGCTCTAGTGGGGGTGCCCGGCGGCGATCCCACCGGTGTTTTCCCCAACAGCGGTACCGCTTACCTCATCGAACTGGTCCCGATGTTAGGCGTGGTTCGGACGGCATCTGGTCCCCTCCGGATTGCTTGGCCCTCTCCGTGGACGGGTTGGGCGCTGCAACGTCAGACGACTTTATCCCCGACCGGATGGGAAACCGACTCCGGCGTGTCCGAAGATGACGGCATCAGCAAGTCGGTGCTGGTGGATCCCTCCGAATCCGGACGCTACTTCCGATTATTCAAACCGTAGGAGACGACGTTCGGAGAGTCCATTCTCCCGCAGCGAAAGTCTCATCGAACTTGGCGCTGTGGGAGAGGAGGCCAGCGTCTTGTCCCCCGCAAGCACGAGGCGGGCGCCTTCGAGATTGTTGCGATGCGCCACCCTGCTATCGTTCATGCGTGGGCGAATTCACACGCATCCTTAACGAAGCCTGTCCCGGCGACTTCAAAACCGCCGAGGAACTGTGGTCGCTGGTCTATCTGGAACTCCGTCAACTCGCCGCCCATCGAATGGCCGGTGAAGCCCCGGGCCACACCCTACAACCCACCGCGCTCGTTCACGAAGCTTGGCTTCGTCTCGTCGGCACAGATACGCCGCGGTTTCAAAGTCGCGCCCATTTCGAAGCAAAAGTTTGCATCCATCGCCTCGCCTTCTGCCAAGATCCGCGGCGGCGCTGCCGCGAATGGAAGTTAGGGCCGCACGGCAGCGCAGCCCCACCGATCGGCGGATGGAGATTACGGGCGCCGCCATCGCCAAACGAGGGCTCGCCTCGTGGACGGCTGCAACCGATACCGTCCACCGGGCGAGCTCGTTGGTTGCCTGAAGGGAGGTTGTCTCGGCGTCTTCGAGAGATAGCGCGGGCGCGGGATCTTGCCCACCGCCACCAACACCGATCCATCTCCCGGCGAAGCGTAAAAACCAAATTCCTATCAGTAGTTTTCCAACTCTGGCTGCACTGCGGGCTCAAACCTCGAAAAGGGTGTGGTTCGACCTTCGAATTTCAGCCCGATTTCCTGCCGACAATTGCCGACAAAATTTCTTCGCAAAGGTGCGTTTTTCTTCCTTTCCGGCCTTCCGATACTCACCCCAAGGATATGCGTTCTGATCAATGTTTACAGAGCTTCGACGCGCTTTTGCGAAAGAAGGCGAAGGCGCCTCGACTGGTTTCGAGTCCCGCCATCGGCACCAACAATGATCGAGGACGGCGTCGAGCAAAAATTCCGGCAAGTGCAAGCCGGTCCACCTTTGTTCGGAGGCACAGAGGCCCGGCATTGGATCACTCAGAAACCGGTCTTACGCGACGATGCAGTTGGATTGAGAGCGCATGCGCCCTCGCGTGCTGGCCGGGGAGGTCTCGCCCCGGCCTCCGCGCGCACCCCATCGGTGAAAGTCCCGACAAGGAATTGTGGGGGCGATACTCGTGGCAGTCCCGCCCCCTCTTCTTAATTTGCCACGACCCGAAACCACGGACCCCACCCCTCGCCCACCGGCAGCAAAAACTCACGCTCACGGCCATCCCCTACCAGAGAGTCAGGAGCGGTCTCCCACGAGCCCAAGCTAAGGTTAGTCCGGCTTTGCAACTCATAGCGAGCTCCGGCCGCGGACGGAAAGCGAACACTCCAATGCTGCGGCTGTGGAAGTGTCAGCGTGACAACAGGCGCGGGCAGCAAATCATCGTTCACCAACCCAAGGGAAACTGTGATCTGGTCGAGTCTCGCGCCCGCAACATCGTCAAAGACGACGGAGAGAGTTTCCTCCGGCTCATAGTCGTCATCACCGATCACCGGAACGGAGACATAGTTGGTCAAGTTTCCGGGCTCAATACGCAGACGGCCAGAACGAACGAGAAAGTCCGTGCCAGCGGAGGCGGAGCCCGGCTCCAAACGATAATTCACCTCCACGGGATCGGAGGAAGCCGCCGAGAGCCGCACTGGCACACGAATCTCCCTCAAACCGCCATTGCCCTCGGGGATTCGCGCGACAGTCATCCTCAACCGCGGTTGATCGTCATCAAGAATGGTGATTGTAGACGAGGGGCGGGCAGGTCGCACCGGACCGGAGTGGAACACGAGGCGGAACGTTTCGTCGCCCTCCGGAAGGCTGTCGTCTCCGATCAGATACATCGAAGAACGCTGGGATCCTTTTGCGAAAACGAAGGCCACCCTCGGGCCGTTCAAAGGACCGTTCAAATCCGGAGCCTGGGCGGTGAGAAGTTCCACATTGAAGGAAACCTCCAAAATGGCGGGCGCGGGTGAACTGAGTGAAGCCTGGATACCCAGCCCCAATGTGGAACCGACGCTTTCGCGCAGCGCTTGGTCCGGCAACAGGAGGAAGGGTGGAGCGGGAGTGGTCCAGGCGATCTCTGTGGCGTTGTCGTCCGGAGCGGAATCCGGCAGCTCACAAAAGGCGGAAATCCTCACCGATTGAGGACCCTCCGCGGTCGTCTGGAGATCCAGAACGAAATTGGTGCCACCGATCAGCGTCCCCAGTTCAAACCTCAACGGGCTCGGACGGAGGTCTGTCGCCTGGACTCCCGACGAAAGCGTCACTTCGAGCACGGCGCCCGCGGCACTCCAAACGCTGCGATTGGTGACGGTGACATTCAGACTGAGGAACTGGTTCGTGCCCAATACCTCTTCCGACAGGGTGGCAGCAACGGCGAGGTTAGCGGCGCGAGATGCAGGATCTGGCGCCGCGATGATTTGCAGGGGATCGAGAATGGCGACGACTCCATTGGTCCCCATCGGAACCAAATTGGGCACGCCCCCCGACGGGAACGGGAGCAGTTGCTGCCAAAGAGGCTGCCCGGTCGGCAACCTCGCCGCCGTGATGGCCAACACGGGTTGGAGCATCGGCAGGTCGGTTCGCATGATGTACCCAATCTGAATCGCCGGGTCCACAAACGGGATCCCGGATTCAATCCGGGTGCCGCTCACCAGGTCCGCATCCTGTCCGTTTCCGAAATAGAGTATGCTGCCCGCCAGCTTAAAGCCGCTGTAGGCATAACCAGCCGCCGCGTCGAGATTTCGGGACTCGATGACTCCGTCAGGGCCAATCTCCAATTCGCGGAGCTCGCTGCCAGTGGAAACGTAGGCGTGACGGTCCGGACTGACGGCAACAGCCACCCCGTTTCCAAACCAGTTCAGGTTATCGTAGTACAGCGGCCTCGGAACGGAGCGGTCATACACGGTCACACGCGGACGCCCTGCTCCTGGTCCGGCCGCCACCAGAACGTCTGGCAGTCCCGGAACGACGGCCATCATCCCGCCAAACGGGAACACGCTCTCGAAAATCGTGAAGTCTAAATCCACCAAGTCGCTTTCCAGATTCAGGCGAAGCACCCGGTTAGCGTCATAAGCAATCCACAGATAGCGGCCATCGAACGAGAAGATCAAGAATCGAGCCCCGACGGGGACAGGCAGGACGCGATCCAGCGTCAGTTTTTTGGAGACCAGGACCAGTCGGCCCTCGACGAGGGCGGCGAATTGTTGTCGGGCGTCACTCCAGGTGAGCAAACCGGCCTGAGTCACGGCCACTTCCCCGGACTTCTCGTCCTTGACCAGAACGAGGCGGGACTGCTGGCTGTTCAAGTAGTCCGGGTCGTTGAGCACCCCGGTGGCAAATGCCGTCAAGTCGAGCACCCCGGATCTCGCTGTGGCCAGACGCATCTCAAATCGGGCCGTCGCCCCAGGCAGAAGAGTCTGCGGTGAATGAATGACGAAGGCGCCCGAACAGCACTCGGTGGATACTGTTCCGCCCGTGACGGAGATCAGGGCAAGATCCGGTCGCTTCGAAAGATCCACCTCGACTCCCCGAACTTCGTCGGGGCCCTGATTGGTCACCACCAACTCGGCTTCGAATTCCTCTCCCGCCAAGGCGTGTGCAGGAACGTTCATGGACAGGATGGCGAGATCGGCGAAGGACGGTGAAACCTCGATGAAGGTCTCGGCGCTGTTGTCGACCGGACGAGAGTCCATGGCTCCGGCAGACACCCGGCCCGAAAAATACAATGGCCCCGAGTGATAGCTGCCGTGCAGCGCCATTTGTGTCGAGCCTCCCACGGGCAGTTCGTCCACATCGAGATACCAGGCACCGCCAAACTGAGTTGCTTCCGGTGAGGTCAACGCCAGGTCGGCGGGTGCCCCGGGATTCTCGACGCGAACGCGCACGCGACGGGCCACATCCGTCCCGCGGTTGGTCACCGTCAAGTTAAGGGTGAAGGGTTGTAGGGGACGAACGGGGCTGGTGGCGCTGAAACTGAGCGCCAAATCAGCCGCGTTGCCTTCCGGGATCAACGACGAGCGGTAAACCAGCACTTGCGATGCCGTCCTCATCGCAAAACCGTCCGTTCCCCAGCGGACCACGTCATCCGTGTAGCGCCAAGGCACCGCAGGCAGCGCCTCCTCCGCATCGAACTCCAGAGTCTCCTGGCGGTACCGCCGAAGCCCGAAGTTGAAGACTCCATAAACCAGATTGTGCGGGGAATCGGGCAGGAAGGAGTTATCCGGGAGTGTCGCGAGGAATGTTCGTTCCGCCGTGTCGTAGATCGCACCGGGGAAATACAACCGCCTCGCATCCGTCGAGAACTTGTACAGGTTTGAAGGCAGATTGAGTTGAACAGGAGAGCCCACTTCGGCGAATCCGGTGGCGGTGATTTGGTAGGAGCGCAGTTCTCCCGGCCGCGCGACCCACAGCCTCGTCCCCACCAGTCCAAGGTAGCGCTGATCGAAACGCGCCGTGGCCATGGAGGCTCTGAGGGTCACTCCATCATAGATTTGCACCGCAGTTCGTGTCGCCACGACCAGACCACCGTCCGGCCCCGGGACATCCAGAAAATCGAGAATTTCGAGGTCGCCCACCTCCAAGGGAATCTCCAGCCGGCCGGCCGCCAGATTCCATCGGGCAATGCGGTTGCTGGCGGTGAGAGCCAATAGCAAATCGCCTGCGGCAGAAAACGCCAGCTTGCGCGGCTCGCCTCCCACATCGAACAAGGCCTCGACGGCTCCGGATTCGGGATGAATTACGGCGACTCCAGGGAGACCGCTGCCCGGCCTTCGCTCAAGGGCGACATACAGGCGGTTTCCATCCGGCGAGGCGATCAAATGCCGCGCAGCGAGCCCCAATATCCGCGCGTCCTCCCTCGTGGCTGATACAATTCGGGTTTCCAGTTCAACCGAGTTGTTGGAGGCATCCGGGTCACGGGTTCCGGAGGAGACGCGAAATGTCTCCCGCAAAACACCGGGCTCCGCGCTCCAACCGTGTTCGCGCTCAATCAGAAAACGCTCTCCTGCCCGCAACGTGCCCACCCGAATGGACCCTTCATGATCGGTCAGGACTTCGACGCCATAGGCCGTGGCCGGTCCGGCATTGGTGACCAGGATCGTGCGCATCCATGGCGGCACGAAAAGAAAGCTTGAGTCCGCCGAGAAGGAAACCTGTTCGGGACTGGTAACTCCGATCCGCAGATCCGCGGCGTCATCCGTGAGCAACGGACTTTCCCAAACGCGGAGAAAGTTGCCTTGGTTCAACAAGTGCGCAATGCGGCGCGGCCCGCAACGAACGATTCTCCCGGGGGCCGCACTCGGCGCGTCCGGGGTGGTCGGCAAGGCGTGAGATCCGACCACGGATCGGGTGGACTGATCAAAGACCTGCCATCGGTTCTGGGTATCCACAAACCCGACACGGCCGGCTTCAGGGAAAGGTACCACGGAAGCAAGCCACCATGATGCGTTTTCCCCAAACTGCCCGACTGCTTCCAGCGTGTCGGCCGACACGATCCGCCCATCGCCCAGGAGGAGGGTGTCTCCCTGCACCTCAAAATTTGGGTAGCGGGTAAAATCTCCCATCCCTGGACCTTGGCTAAGAATCTCCACTCCCTCGGCGGTGACTCGCAAACGAAGCAATTCCTGGAAAGTCCCGGCGAATGCTTCTTCGGAGCTGCGTCCCGGCTGGATGTCATTGAGACTCAACCCGGCGTTGACCGCGGGCGCGCTCATCAATCGACGCCCCCCGTCATACGCCACCGCCTGCACCTGCGACCAGGCAGAGTCCACGAGAGCCACGACCCGTTCGGTCCCCCCTGGAAGAACGGCCAGAGCCAAGACGCTGCTTTCACTGGAGGCTCGATCCACCGGAAACTCGTCCGTAACCCGCCAAGCGCGCAGGTCCACTCTCTGCAACATTGCCTGAGCCGAAGCCAGCCAGGCGACTGAACCGTCTTTCGAGACCGCAATTCGAGCGGCGAGACGACGCAGCGGAAGTTCACGAATGACTTCACCCGTCTGCGCGTCGAGTTCGCGAAGCAACCCCTCAACGTCCGCTTCAGCCCCAACGGAAACAAGCAACCTGCCCTGCGACGGAATCCCGGCGATGTCCCGAAATGAACCCGATTTAAAAAACCCGGGAATCAGATCCAACGGACGGCTCCTCTGGTTCAGTCCGGCGGCTTCCAGGTCCAGTGGCAACCCGAGCGCGACGCCATCCAGGGTCACTTCACCGTGAAAAATACTGTTCGAGAACGAAAGCGGGTTCGAGCCGGAACGGACCGACGCGAGCTCAGGCGAAACGCTGAGCGACAGGAAGCCACTGAAATTGGTCTGCTGAGGGACGTTATTGGCGGCAAGGGCGAACGCCTGCAGCGAGAAAGATTGTCCGCTGAAAACGGCTTCGGGTGGATAAAACTCCAGGTGATCGAGCGGTGTCACCTCGTCGTCAGCGACATCGAAGCGTTCGCAGGCAATCCCATTCCCGTCGAGTGCCACGCAAATCATGGCGCCGAAGGGGCCATCCGTGACGGTGTTATCCGGAGGACGCCAGGAAAAGGTCATCGACTGGACGCCTGCCGGGAAGGTCACCGGCAAAGGCGCAGGGAATCGTTGGTTATCGGATGAAAAAGTCAGCTGTCCGTCGTGATCGCGGGGAACCTGCAGGGTGACTCGGCCCTGCGACTCCGCTCCCTCGACCAAGTTCTTGGGCCAGTCCACCAGAATCCTCTGGCGCTCGTCGTCGGTTATCAGCAGAGCCGCCTCGGCGACCGCACCGCTGGCGAGGGACACGGTGATTCGCGGCGTGCGTGCAGGAACATTCGCCAGGAAATCGCCTCCAATGCGGATGGGGAAAGACGCACTGGAAGCGCCCGCCGGGATGGTGACCGCGGGCGGAACTTCCAACGGCGGCTCAGCGCTCAGCAAGGCTTGCACCGCATGAACCGTCGGCCGCTCCAACAGGATGAACCCCAATTCGGATTGAAATCCGCTGTCCTCGATGCCAGTTCCGGGAACCTGAAGGAAAAACCGCCCCGTCTCATCGTCGTCATTGTAAAGCGTCAAACGCGCGGATCGGTATCCCTCTGTCGTCGCAGTCAGGTTCACCGCTGCCCGCCCATCGAAAATAGAGTCATCCAGATTGGTGACGGTGATGATGGCTGATAACGGCAATCCGCCGGGAATCAGGGCCTCCGCCGGAGTTGCGATTTCGTCGGGACTGTCGCTGGAAAGAATCACACGCAGGCCTGTGTCCGGCACCACATTCGCCGAGACCATCACGGAATGGACCCCCGGTGTTCTCTCAGAAAGAATTCCCGTTGCAGCGTCGGAAGTCAGCTCGAGTTGGAGTTGAGGCAGTTCGCCGGTCACCGGGTCAGGGGCGACCTCCAGCACTGGAAACACCGCTGACTCGATCAGCGGACCTCCCGGTTCATTGACTGCCAGGCTCGCCGAAGGGCCGGCTTCTTCCAAAATCACCTCACCCGACCAGGCGCCCGCCGTCATTTGGATGCGTTCCGGTTGGACTCGCACCGGCTTCCGTTTACCAAGCCAAGGCAGGACCAAATCCGGGTTGAGCTCACCGAAGCCGCCGACCCCGCGCCGCCAGTCATCAAGAGCAAAGTGATTCTCGCTGCCCCGGCGAATGCGATCGCCTCCCGTTCCCAGACAATAGCCCTGGCCCGCCCCGGTCCACAGTCTCTCCCCACCGAAAGCTAATGAATCCGCCAGGGCAACCTGGTCCACCACCCGACCCGACGGACTCCGAAGTTGAAACCCAAGAGCTGGACTGCCACGCGGATTGAGCGGAAGCGGTGCCACCAGCCAACGAAACGACGGTCGTTCCCGAGGCAGGCTGGACCACACAAAGACTTCTCCCGGAGCCAAAATCCAGGCGGGAATAGTCTGCCGCACGGCGGGAACAACCGTAATATTCTGTGCCAGAGCCTCGAGTTCCCAACCTTCCAATGAGACTGGCTCCCGACCTGGATTGGTAATCTCAATCGACTCTCCGTCTTCAGCGATCTCGCTGATGACGAGGTCCGGCGGTTGGCGATGGTAAGCATGGAAGTCCAGGCGACCACTAAACTGCATATCCGCCGATCCGTCGTCACGCCAGGCAGTCACGCGCTGCGAAAACGGCGTTCCTGCTACAGTTCGCAGCGGGATGGGATCAAAAACAAATCGAGGCTGCGCTGCTGTCTTCCAGACAAAGAGCAGCCCAAGACAGCCCAGGAGGAAACGAGTCGAGTGGGTCATGAAGACCACGAGACCATGCCCAAACAACCGCCGATGGCAACTGTCGCCTGCCTCCTGGCACCCGCGTCCAGGAACGCTGGAGGGGTAAATCATGAAAACGACCGTGGAAAGCCCAGATCGCCTCTTCCGGGAAGCCAAGACGGCGGCGGCTGGCCGCGGCCTCTCACTCAAGAGCTTTCTGACCGAAGCCCTGAAAGAGAAACTGGCCGGCCGGCGTCGCCGGCCCACCGAATGGCCGGTACCACCGCCCCAATTGGCCCAGGGCGAAATGCGACGCGTCCTGTCCACGATTGGCGGGGAGTTTTCCCACATTGATGCCGAAGACTGGCAGTGATGCTGAAGAGGGTGGCGTGGTGATTCAACCGAGGTCGTGAACCGGTGCTTCGGCGAAGCGTTCAAAGCAGATTCCTGCCATCAGTTGCCCGACCAAGGATTGAGAAGCGGCACGCCCGCAACCCTAAAGTCCGCCAGGTTGCGCGTGGCCAATGTAAGGTCGTGGGCTAGGGCAGTGGCGGCGAGCAGACTGTCAATCAGGGGCAGGCGTCGTCCCGTTTTCGCGGTCGTGGATTCGAGTTGTGCCCACCGTTCCATCACGAGGGCATCCACGGGAAGGATGCGGCCTGCGAAGGTTGCCTTGATGCCGGTTTCGATCCAGCGCAGCAGCGCCTTACGCTTTTTTCCCGCGGCAAGAAGCAAGGCGCCTCTTTGCAATTCTCCGAGGGTGATGGCGCTGATGAAAAGCGACTCGCCGTTTTGGGCGGCAATCCAATCGAGCACCATCGCGTTGGGCTGCGGTCGTGTGGCTTCGCTGACGACATTGGTATCGAGCAGGAAATTCATAGCGCGAGGTCGCGCGGAAGTTCCTGGCTACGAGTGAGGTCGAGTTCGGTGAGATCGACGGGGCACGAGCGCAGCATTTCGAGCAATGTGCGCTGGGGGGGCTTGGATTTCCGCCAGTCGGCCACGCTCACGATGACCACGAACGGCTTCCCATGCTTGGTGACCATCTGTGGCTGGCCACCGGCAGCCCTTTCGGCCACCGCGGAAAACTGCTGCTTGGCTTCCTGAAGCTGGAGAGACTTCATGCCGAAGACGGTTGAATGATCTGTCCTGTCTGTCCAGAAATTTTCAGCTTCGGCTGGGCCACGGGCTCAAACATCGAAAACGGTGTGGTTCGGCTTCCCGCCGTCCACCTCCCGCAGCAGGCGGATCTTCTCTTCCGTACTGTGTCGTTTCCCTGTCATCGCCTGGTCCTTTCTTCAGCCCAGACTCTCACTCTCCCTGGCTCACTTTGGCGAGGTCACGTCACAATGTTTGCAGGCTTTCGACGCACTTTTGCGACGAAACGCGAACGAGCCTCGACTGGATTCGAGTCCCGTCATCGGCACCCATCGAGCCTCCCTCCGATTCCAAAGCCCCAGGCGGAGAAGCTCATACGACGGTGGATCCATCGCTGGTTCGGGGATTCCGGCGCGAAATGGGGCGCGCGTCCGACAACACGCAAGGTGGCGATTCAACTAAGAACGCACGACTTTCCATGCTCTCCAGAATCCATCCACGAACGCCGCATGGAATTGCACAGGCCGCAAACAAAACACGCCCTTGCCCGCTTCAGCCAAGCGGTTCAAGCAGCCCGCCGACAGGAGTACACCCACCCGGCGGGCTGCCCCGGGCCGACCTCGGCTGGCCCGTGGGTGAGATCACCCATTCATGCATGACACGCACTCCAATGCAGGGCGCATGCCACGACGATCGGACAAACACTCAAACGGGCGAGCACTGCCGGACAACGGTTCTCTCCGACTCCATCGGCGAGCCCCAACCGATGGAGAGCTGCTGGCACGGGTAAAGCTCGGAGGTATCCGACACCCCGTTGAAGGCTTATGTACTCGCATCCAGACGAAGACAATCGTCGCCCGAAAGACTACTGCCAGGTGCGCCTCGACCGCTGGGAACCATGGCAACTTTGCGGCCGGAATGTGCGGTTTCAGATTTCGCAGGGATTCGCGCCTCCGGAGCCGCGCATCGGATTCTTCTTTGTGTCCGGGCCCAAGGAATCCGCACGGGTGATGATTTTCACCCAAGAGGGTCCGATCACCCAATGCATCCGGCTCCGGCAGGAGGATGTGGACCATATCGAAAGGGCTTCCGAAAACAGTGGCGCGGATTTCACCTGCTTCCCCTGACCCCCATGCGAGCACCAATCCTGCAGCCCAATCCATGGGAGGCAGGTCAACGGTGCGGCACCGGCGCGGGTTCCTCCGGGGAGGGCGGTAAAGGCGACCATCGGCGTGGAACACTCGAAAGTGGTCCCCTTGGTAACGACCCGTGGGACCGATGGCCGCCCAAACTCGATGTCCGGCGCCAAAGGCGCAGGACTTGGGCAACGACATAACCCAACGCAGTTTCGGTAAGCACCTGGCATGCCAGCACGACCCCGGGTATGGCGTGCGGGAAGGCTGTCGTATCGGCTCCCAGATCGCCCAGTCACGTTTCGATGACATCGGCGTGGCGATCTGTGCCGAGGCCGCATTCCAAGAAATCGCTGGCGCCGCAGACAAATCGGAACGCCCGGGCGCCGCAGCACCCTTCCATGGAGATCACAAACGTCCCACCGGTGGGACGCATCCGTCCCCAGGGTGGGATTCGTCCGGAGGTGTCGGATGCCACCGGAGGCTTGCGAAGGGAATCTCCAATGCCAGCCCCGAGGAGCGGGTAGAGAGTGGGCCATCCAGGGATTGGCGGGAATTGGATGGGGGAACATGCACGTCCCACGTGTGGATCTCGGTGTCCCGCCGAGAACTTCGTGGACTCTTTCCCTGCCCCTGCCCAGACGTCCTTCGCCACGGCGGAATACCCGTGCAGGGAGATCCAGACGTGACGCCCGGCTCCGCACTCCAGGGCCGTGCACTCCCCAGAACACCGCTTCAGAGGCTCTTACGATTCCGGTCTGAGAAAGGCCCGAATGCCGTCCGAAAATCGGACCGGCTCAATGCCAAAAAGACGCCATGCGGGTTCCGGGTCGCCGATGTTGTCCTCCTGTAGCATCAGCACTTGATCGCGGTTCAAAGGCGGGGCCGAGCGAAACACGACCGGGAATACGCACTCCAGGATTCGAGCCTGCAGGGAAGCCATTTTCCACGGCAGGTGGAGTTGAAGGCGGGGGCGTCCCATGACCGAGGCGATGGCCCGCAGCAACTCGTTCATGGTCAACCGTTCGGGACCGCAAAGATCGAAAGTCCGGCCGGCGCTCTCCGGGTGGCGCAACGCGCCCACGAAACATTGGGCGACTTCCTTCACCGCAACCGGTTGGAATTGCTGCCGGCCCGACCCCAGCACCAGAAGCACGGGCGACCATCGGGCCATCCGGGCAAACAAGGTCACAAAACCGTCGCCCGGACCGTAGATCAGGCTGGGGCGAAACACCGTCCACGCCAACTGGCTCGCCCGCACGCGTTCCTCCCCATGCCATTTGGACTGGTGATACCGGGAGCGGGCTCCGGCACGCGTTCCCAAGGCGCTCATGTGTACCAGACGCCGGATGCCCACGACCTCGCAGGCGGCGATCACATGGCGGGTCCCTTCTGCATGAACCTGTTCAAACGTCTGCTTTCCGATCTCGCTGATGATCCCGACGAGGTGCACGACCGCCTCGCACCCCCGGAACGCGGCAGGCAACGATTCCGGTTCCAGCACGGAACCGCAGACCCGGTCCGCACCAGGAACCGGACTCCGGACGCCGCGGGACACCACGCGAACCGAATGGCCCTCCCGGACCAACTGGCCGACGATCTCGCGTCCGACGAAGCCTGTCCCTCCGGTGACTACCACCCTCATGCAGCCCAGCCTAAGGGCGGTGCCGCATTTTCGCATCTGGAGCCTCGGCCCCCTTCTCCGACGGGCCTATGCGCGAACCTCACGCCGTGGGCGCCAAAGTCGCGCCACCGATAGAGGCCAGCTCCCGACTCTCCCCGCGATCCCCGAAGGAGATGCTGGAAGGCTGCGGAGAAGGAATATGGGACTCGGAAACCGCGTCCTTCCAGGTTCGGCATCGTCCTTTTCCTTTGCCCAGACTGTCACATTTTGGCCACGCCCATCAATTTGGAGCCTCCCCCAACCAGGGGAGTTGGGCATCGCGTTGGGACAATTCGGGCTTGGGAATCGGCCACTGAATCGCCACCCGGGGATCGTTCCAGCGGAGTCCCCGGGCAAGGGACGGGTCGTAAAAATCGGACATCAGGTAGGCCACTTCACTGCCGCCGGCCAGGCACTGGAAGCCATGGGCAAAGCCCGCCGGCACGTACACCTGCCGGGATTCTCCGGCGCTCAGTTCAAACGCCTCCCATCGCCCGAAGGTCGGAGAGCCGGCACGCACGTCCACCACCACATCCCAAATGGCACCCGCCACGCAGCGGACCAGCTTGATCTCCGGATGCGGCTCCGCCTGCCAGTGCAGTCCGCGCAGCATGCCTCGGCGCGTCGTGCGGGTCAGATTGGCCTGCGGCCACCGGATGTTGAGCCCGTTGGCCGCGAATTCCCGCTCGCAGAAGGTGCGCGCGAAGAATCCGCGATCGTCCTCACGCCGCTCCAACTCGATGAGCCACACCCCTTCCAGTTGTCCCGGCAGAAATTTCATGGGCGGCTCACAGCAGGCGCACCTCGGGCAGGGGAACGATGAATCGCCCGCCGGCGTTGCGCCACGCCTGCTGCTGCGAGAGAATCTCGTCCGCAAAGTTCCATGTCAGCAACAGCGCATGCCGCGGGCCTCGCGCCATCAACTCCTCCACCGGCAGGATGGGCAAATGGCTCCCCGGCGTCAGTCGTCCCTGCTTCGCGGGGCTCCGGTCCACCACAAAGTCCAGCCAGTCGAGCCCGTTGCGGCCGAGTCCATAGAAGTTGAGCAGGGTGCTGCCCTTGGCGGACGCGCCGTACGCGCAAAGCCGATGTCCGTCCCCGCGCAACCGTTCCAGCAAGCCCAGCAGGTTCTCCTTGAGGCCGAGCACCCGGGCGGCGAAGGCGTCGTAGTAGGCGGCGGACTGCACGCCCTTGGCCCGCTCCTCCTCCCGCAGCCGGCGCACTGAATCGCGGACGGGATGAGCGCCGGCACGGGCCGCGGACAGCCGCAGCGATCCGCCATGAATGGCCAGGCGCTCCACGTCGAAGACCTCCAGGCCGTGCCTCGCGAAGAGCGGATCCAACGCCGAGAGCGCGAAATAGAACACGTGCTCGTGGTAGATGGTATCGAACTCCACGTGCTCGATCAGGTCGCACGCATAGGGGAACTCCAGCACCGCCCGTCCCCCCGCCTTCAGGAGCAAGGCGATTCCCGCGACAAAGTCATTCGTGTCGGGAACATGCGCGAAGACGTTGTTGCCCAGGATTAGGTCCGCGGGCCCCGGGTCTGCCAGCACCCGACGGGCGGTGTCGGAGTTGAAGAACTCGTTGCGGGTGGGGACCCCGCGCCGCAGCGCCACCTCGGCGATGTTGCGCGCCGGCTCGATGCCGAGGCAGGGCACACCCGCCGCGACGAAGTTGCGGAGCAGATAACCGTCGTTGCTCGCGATCTCGACGACGAAGCTGCGCTCGTCGAGAGTGCATTCCCGGCGGTGGGTTTCCGCGGCGGCGGCGGCGTGGGACAAGAGGGCATCGGACACCGAGGAAAAGTAGAGATACTCGGTAAACAGAGCGGCCGGTGGTACGATGTCCGTGATCTGGATCAGCCAACAGTCCCTGCAGACGGCGACCCGCAGGGGGAACCGCGGCTCCTCGGAGGCCACATCCTCCGGCCGCAGCAGATGATTGGCCAACGGCTGGATGCCCAGATCCAGTACGAGATGGCTTCGGGTGGAGCCGCAGGAGCGGCAGCGGACGAGATTCATGCGATCCAGTACAGCCGTTCGTCGAGCCGGCCTGCCGCCCGATGGCCCCGCAGAGCGTGCAGCCGAATCAAGGACGATTGGCGGAATTCCGGATCCGCAAAGGCCATGCCTTGCAGACCGGCCCGCAGGCCCTCGATCGCCTGAGCCAAACTGACCCGTGGCTGGTGGTCCGGCGCCAGCGCGCGAAACCGGGAAAAGTCCACCCGGTAGCTCCGCCGGTCCGGTGGCGCCGCGCTATTGAGAGAAACCTCCGTTCCCGGAAGGGCCACGGCCACCGCCCGCGCCAGATCGCGCACCTGGACGTTCCAGGAATCGGAACCGGCATTCACCACGAGAAAATCCGGGCCGGGCCGCCCAGGTGTCGCTGCCCACTCAATCGCGCGGGCCATATCATCCACATGAATCAAAGGCCGCCACGGACTGCCGTCGCTCAACACGGTGATCTTTCCCGCGGCCAAAGCGCCGGCGACAAAATCATTGAGCACCAGATCGAGCCGCAGGCGCTCGCTCCAGCCGCAGGCTGTCGCGAAGCGAAGGCAGGTGACGCGAAAATCGGGTCCGGCCATCGCTTCGAGATCCCGCTCAAGGAGCACCTTGCTCCGCGCGTAGGCGGTCAGGGGGTCCAGGGTCGAGGACTCCGTGCGCGGGCCGTCCGCCGCGGCACCATACACGCTGCAACTGGATGCGAACACCAACGCCTTCACCCGCGCCCGTCGCGCCGCCTCCGCCAGCGACACCCCGGCGCGATGATTGATCTCCAGCGTGACTTCCTCGAACTGATTCCCCATGGGATCGTTCGACACGGCCGCAAGATGCACCACGACGTCCACCCCCTCCAGCAGACCGGCGGGAAACGCGCGGAGATCGCCAAAATGCTGGGTGTCGAGCCGCGCTTCCGGCAGGGACGTCACCCCGGTCAGGCAATGGGCAAAATACCCGGTGTCATAGCCCAGCAACTGGGACTCCGGCCAAACGGTCCTGAGATGCCGCACCACCACCGGACCTACATAGCCCAGGTTTCCTGTGATCAGAATGCGCACGTCCGGACAGCCTGCCGGAACCTCGGCGAAGCGGCAATACGGCTCCGGCCAGGGCATCAGTCTTTCCAGTCCACGCCCACCGATAGCATCGCGCCGAACCGGTTCTTGTAGAAGAGTTGGCGATGCTGCACGCCAAATTCGTGGACGAGCCGGGTGATCTTCACGTCGAAGCAGCAGTATTCGGCAATCTCGGCGAGCTTGCCCTGCCTGAACCACTCGAGCGCCTGAAGCCCCTCGCTGGTCTTGTTGAGCCCAAACGTCGCCTCGGCGATGGAATCCAGTCCGAGCCGGTGGCCCAGGCGCTCCTTCAGGTCCAGCATGAGATCAAGGTTGGGATTCTGGGTAAGATCCAGCGGCGAGTAGCCCTGCAGCACCTCGTAGTCGAACCGCAGGTGGTTGAAACCCACCACCAGATCCGCCCGCTGGAGTTCCCTGAGCAGTTCCGACACCTGCGGCTCCCCGTAGATCCGATAGCCGCCCCTCGCCGTCGAATACGTCACCGCAATGCTCATGCGCATGTCGCGGATCCGGTCCCAGCCTCCCACTTCCTCCGCCGACTTCTGGGTCTCCAGATCGAAGTACACGATGTTCCGCACCGCCCCGGCTTGCCCTATCCGGGGCCTGCCGGGCAAGGCCGAAGTCCCGCTCATGGCCAATTCACTTTGAGGGCCGCGAGAGCCTCACTTCGTCTCCAATTCGAAGATCGCCTCGATCTCCACGGCAATGTTTCCGGGCAGCGGCCCCATCCCCACCGCGCTACGCGCGCCGACACCGTCATCCGGCCCCCAGATTGCCGCGAACAGCTCGCTGCATCCGTTGATGACCTTCGGATGGTCATAGAAGTCCGGCGCGGAATTCACCATGCCCAACACCTTCACCACTCGGCGCACGCGGTCGAGGGACCCCAGGCGCTCGCGCAGCGTGGCCACGATCGCCAATCCCACCTGCCTAGCCGCCGCGTATCCGGCCTCCAGCCCGAGATCCCGCCCGACGACGCCAGTGATCAGGGTGCCGTCGGCGCGAAGCGGTCCGTGTCCGGACACGTATGCCATCCCACCAGCCCTTACGAGGGGACGGTACACGGCGACCGGCTTGGGAGCCGTGGGCAAGAGGACATTCAGCGCGGTCAGACGAGATTCGGGCGTGTCGGACATCGGGGTGGATGTAACGGAACCGCCCCACCGCGCCAAGCCTGCGTCAGGCGTCGCCATCTACATGGCAGCGGCTGGTCGTACAGTTCTCTCGAATTTGGAGGCATTCTCTGCCTTGGATCCGATGATAGACTCCTGCCCCCTGCCCGACAGTGCTACCCAACAGTTCGAACCTGCAAATCTCTGAGCACGGAGAGTCCCGGCAAGGGCACCCCGCGTATCCTGCGCGCTCCATCCTTGCGATGGGCCCCGAACTTCTCCCGATGCCGTACGAATACCTCGTTCACGAACTCCTTCGATCCCAGCACCAGCCCATCGGTCAAATGCCTCACCCGCAGCCGCAGCACCTGCCCCACCCGCAACTCCCCACCCCGCTTCAACTCCGCCAGGATCGTCTCCCGATCCAACGCCACCTTCTCGCTGTGTCCTGAAGTTCCGGCCGTCACGAACAAACTCCTCCGGTATTCCGCCGCCGCTTCTGCCCAACTCCCCGGCTTCAGACAGCTCATCAACCCCGCCCGCAGCACCTTGTTCCCGTTCAACGCAGCCGCGTAGCCGCAGAACCGGTAGTCCTTGGGATCGGACACTAAACCCGCGCGCACCGGATTCAGATCAATGTAAGCGGCCACCGTGCGGACCGCCCCCGGGGTATCCTCCACCAGCAGGCTCTTGAACCGTTCAGCCCACAGGGTGCCGAAGCGACCGTGCTGGCGGTTGTACCAGCGGCTGAAGCGCTGCTTGAACTCTTTGAGGAAAGCGGACACCTCGCCCATGCGCTCCAGCAGAGACTGGCGAAGGTCTGAATCAATCCCCCCGCGCTTCTCCATCCCTTCGCGAGCCAGGACGGTCAGAACGCCCTTTTTGCCGTAGAAGTCCTCCAACCGTCGGAGCAGTTCGGCGTCGGGGATGTCCTGTCGAGTCGGGACGCGCAGGAGGAGGTGGAAGTGATTGGCCATCATGCAATAGGTGATGACCTCGATGCCACAGAAGCGGGCGAGTTGGAGGAGGATTTGGGCGAGCTTTTCCTTGCCGAGGTCGTCGAGGAGGAACTGGCCGCCGACGATGCGGGAGATGCAATGATAGACGGCGGGCTGCCGATCTGTCGCCTTGAGTCGAGCCATGCGCATAAGCCTGAGCCTGTATATCGAGCCGGATTCTTCCGTTGAAGGTTCAAGGAACCACAACCGCACTCTGGCTGGTATCCCAGTTGAGTCAACAATTATGAACCTGTCACTTTATTAGTTGGCCCCTTCAGCTTCCCATGCGCCGGGCTTGCCAGTACCGTCCTCCCGCGATGTTGCTGGTCATAGACAACTACGACTCGTTCACCTTCAACCTGGTCCAGTACCTGGGCGAAATGGGGGTGGACATGCAGGTCCACCGCAACGACGAACTCACTGTCGACCAGGCGCTCGCGTTGGGACCTGAGCGGGTGCTCGTCTCCCCGGGCCCCTGCTCGCCACGCGAAGCGGGGCTGTCCAACGATCTCATCCAGGCGTTTGCCGGGCGCCGGATTCCTCTGATGGGCGTCTGCCTCGGGCACCAGTGCATCGCGCACACCTTCGGAGCGCAGGTGGAGGTGAACTACCGGATGATGCATGGAAAGACGTCCCCCATCCTTCATGACGGCCGGGATCTTTTTGAAGGGATGCCCAATCCATTCCAGGCCACCCGGTACCACTCGCTGGTCGCGCGCCGCGATTCGATTCCGGCCGAGCTGGAGGTGACGGCCTGGACCCAGGAAGATGAAATCATGGGCTTGCGCCACCGAGCGCTTCCCATCTGGGGCGTCCAGTTCCATCCGGAAAGCATTCTCACCGAGGACGGGCGCCGGATCCTTCAGAACTTCCTGAAGCTCGGCTGAGCCATCCGCCATGAATGGGATCAGCCAATGGCCGGAAGACCGGTTTCATTCCATCCTGCCGGAGCGGGGGGGGGCGGCGTGAACGAGCCGCGTCCCAGAGCGGAACGGATCTTGCAAGGCATCGCCGCCTCGGGTGGCGTCAGCCGCGCCCGGGCGTTCCGCATCGGGCCGATGGCTCCGGAAGTGACGCGGCGCACCCTCGAGGAGTCCGAGGTGCCCGAAGAGTTGGCCCGGCTGCGGGACTCGCTCCTGCTCACCCGGCAGCAAATCCGCGATATCCAGCAACGGGTGTCCAAGGCCCTCGGCGCCTCCGAAGGCGCGATTTTCGACGCGCACCTGATGGTCCTGGAGGATCCCACGCTGATCGAGGAGATCACCGCCGGCATCCGCGACCAGCATTTGAATGCGGAGTTCATCGTCTCCTCGGTGACCGCGCGATTTGCCGCAGCCCTCGGGGCGGTGGACGATCCCTACCTCAGCGAACGGGCGGCGGATGTCCGGGATGTCGCCCACCGACTGGTGCGCAACCTGACCGGCGGCGGCTGCGAGGAAGACCTGAGCCGGCTCACCGAACCCGCCATCATCGTGGCGCCCGATCTGTCCCCCAGCGCCACCGCCCTGTTGGATCGCCAAAAGGTCCTGGGCTTTGCCACCGAAGCCGGCGGCACCACCAGCCATACCGCCATCATGGCGCGCAAACTCCGGATCCCGGCCGTGATCGGACTGGAGAACGTCACCTCCCAGGTGCGCACGGGGGACGACCTTTTGCTCGATGGGCATGGCGGGACCGTCATTCTCAACCCCACCGACGCGACCCTTTTCCAGTACGGTCAGATGCGCGAGCGGCGAGCGGCGCTGGAGTTGCGGCTTCGCGATCTGCGGGCACAGCCGGCGGTCACGCTCGACGGCACGCGGCTGACGGTAGCCGCCAACATTGACGAGCCCGGCGATGTTCCGGCCGTTCAGGAATCCGGAGCGGAAGGGGTCGGGTTGTTCCGGACGGAGTTTCTCTTCCTGAACGCCGCCGTACCCCCAGATGAAGAAACCCAGTACCAGGCCTACCGCAACGTGGCCTCCGCCCTGGCGCCTGCGGCGGTGATCATCCGGACACTCGACCTCGGAGGCGACAAGTTGCCCGGCGAGGAGCGCGCGCATGAGCAGAATCCCTTCCTAGGCTGGCGGGCCATCCGCATCAGTCTTTCCGAACCAGTCCTCTTCCGCACCCAGCTTCGGGCCATCCTCCGCGCCAGCGCCCACGGCTGCGTCAAAATCATGTTCCCGATGATCTCCAGCCTGGAGGAACTGCGATCCGCGCGCGCCCATCTCGAGGCATGCCGCGCGGAGCTGCGCCGGGAGGGGATTCCCTTCGACGAAGCGCTGGAGGCGGGCATGATGATCGAGGTGCCTTCCGCGGCATTGATCGCCGGGGAACTTGCGCGCGAGGCGGACTTCTTCAGCCTCGGCACCAACGACCTCACCCAGTACACCCTCGCCGTGGACCGGCTGAATCCGCGGGTCGCGCATCTCCACGCGCCGACCCATCCGGCGGTGGTCCGGTTGATCCGGATGACTGTGCAGGCGGCGCGGGCCCACGGGCGCTGGGTGGGCATTTGCGGCGAGGCGGCGGGGGATCCCGCGGTGATTCCGCTGCTCGTGGGCCTGGGCGTGAGCGAATTGAGCGCGACGCCTGCGGTGGTCCCCGCGGCCAAGTTCCTGCTCCGCCGGCTTCGGCGCGAGGAATCCGCAGCGCTCGCCGAATCGGTCTTGAACTGCGGTACCGCCGGCGAAATCCTCGCCGCCTCCAAGGCGCTGGCCCGGGAGTCCGCTCCAGAACTCTTCACCGCGCCGCACGAACGTCCCTGATTCCTGATGAAAGTCCTGATTCTCGCCGCCGGATACGCCACCCGCCTCTACCCGCTCACGCTCACCCAGCCCAAGCCCCTGCTGCCGGTCGCCGGCAAGCCGATGATTGACCATGTGCTCGACAACCTGGCGCCCATCCCGGGCATGGACCGGGTGTACATCGTCACCAACGCCAAGTTCGCCGACCACTTCCAGAAATGGGCCGACCACTATCGCGCGAACAAGACCGCCCTCGACTTTACCATTGTCAACGACGGTTCCACCGACGACAGCAACAAGCTTGGCGCCATCGGGGACCTGAACCTGGTGGTCAACCGGGAAGGGGTGGACGACGACCTCATCGTGGTCGCCGGCGACAATCTCTTCAGCCAGTCCCTGCTCGCCTTCGGCGCCTTCTGCCGCGAGCGCCCGGAGCCGGTGCTGGGGATCTACGACATCGGATCGCTGGACCAGGCGCGGAACTACGGGGTGGTGGGCGTGGATGACAACGGATATCTGACTCAATTCGTCGAGAAGCCCGCCCACGCCTTCAGCACCCTGATCGGCATCGCCCTGTACTACTACCCGCGGACGGTGATCCCCTCCATCGCGCAATACCTCGCCGAGGGCAACAATCCCGACCAGCCCGGACGCCTCATCCAGTGGCTCTACACCCGCCAGCCGGTCCGGACCTGGCAGGTGCCCGGGGTGTGGTTCGATATTGGATCCAAGGAGACGCTGGAGGAGGCGAACCGCATCTACTCCCGACGGTGAAGCGGCCGCCCGCCCCACTGCTCGACGTCTCGGGACTCACGATCGTCCGCGACGGAACTCCGATCCTCTCCGGCGTTTCGTGGCAGGTCTTCCCCGGGGAGCACTGGGTCCTGCTGGGTGCCAATGGCTCGGGGAAGACGTCGTTGCTGGCTGCGCTGACCGGATACCTCATGCCCACCCAGGGCGACATCCGGCTCTTGCGGCGCCGCTATGGAGCCGCCGACTGGCGCCAGCTTCGCACCCGGATCGGAATCGTCAGCTCGTCGTTGCGGCAGATGATGCCGGATCACGAAACGGCGCTGGACGCGGTGGTGAGCGGCCGGGAGGCCATGGTGGATCTGTGGGGTCTCCCGACCGCGGCGGAAGCCCGGGCCGCGAGGCGGCTGTTGAAGTCGGTGGATGCCGCCGCCCTGGAACGCCGTCCCTGGGCGGTGTTGAGCCAGGGTGAACGCCAGCGGGTGCTGATCGCCCGCGCCCTGATGGCGAGGCCCCGAGTGCTGATCCTCGATGAACCCTGCGCCGGGCTCGATCCGGTCGCCCGGGAACACTTTCTCCAGTTCCTCGACCGTCTGGGCCGCGCACCGGGCTCCCCCCTGCTCGTCCTGGTCACCCACCATGTGGAGGAGATCACCCCGGTCTTCACCCATGCGCTGCTGCTCAGGGCGGGACGGGTCACGGCGTCGGGACCGGTCCGCTCGGTGCTGACTTCAGGGAATCTCACCGCCCTGTTTGGATCGCGGGTCACGCTCTCCCGTTCCCCGCATGGCCTCCGCCTCGCCGTGAAATCGCGCACGCGACGGTTGATGTAGAACCGGCGGAGCGCCAATGCGCCAATGCGCCAATGCGCGGTTGCGGCGGACCGACGGACGGCTAGCCTGCGGCCATCGCCATGAACTTCATTCGCATCGGAGCCATCGCGGCCGGAGCCGCGTCGTGGTGGATGACTCTCGGCGCCGCCGAAGCCCCCCCCTCGGTGGACGTTTCCAAAATTCCGCTGCCAGTGCCGCGGACCGTGGATTTCGTCAAAGAGGTCTATCCCATTTTCAAGGAGTCGTGCATCTCCTGCCACGGTCCGGAAAAGCAAAAGGGCAAGTACCGGATGGATACCCGGGAAGCCGCGTTCAAGGACACGGACTATGGTCCGACTATCGTGCCCGGCAGCAGCGAGAAGAGTTCGGTCATCCACATGGTGGCCGGTCTGGTGGACGAAATGCTCATGCCGCCGCCCAGCGACAAACCCGGACAGTCCGAACCCCTGACCCGGGAACAAATCGGCATCTTGCGGGCCTGGATTGACCAGGGCGCGCGCTGGCCGGACGGGCCCGTGGACGTTGCCCGGGAGCTGACCTTCACCGCAGACATCCTCCCCGTGTTCCAGGCGGCCTGCGCCCCTTGTCATGGGGCGTCCGACCCCAAGGGAGGCTTCAATGCCGTGGACCTCGCAGCCGTCCTGAAGGGCGGAGAAAACTACGGCGCGGTCGTGAGTCCCGGCGACTTGAAGAAGAGTTCCTTGATCACCATTATTTCCGGACAGGATGAAGACCTGCCCGAACCCGCCCGGCACAAGCTCAGTCCGAAGCAGATCGAACTCGTGAAGGAGTGGATTGCCCAGGGAGCGAAATAGCGCGCCGCTTCAGGCGCACTGTCCCCAGGCCTTCTCCGGATCCACACCCAGGTCACGGATGGCCGCAGCCACGGCGGCCGCGGGAATCGCGCCACGTTTCGAGAGGGCGTACAGCGCCCCAATCGCGGCGCATTCGGCATCCACCTCGAAAAAACGGCGCAGCACCGGACGCGCATCGCTGCGCCCGAAACCGTCCGTTCCCAGCGTGGTCAGTCCCCCGGGAATCCAGGGCGCGATCTGGTCGGCCACCAGTTTCACATTGTCGCTCACCGCGATCCACGGTCCGGCCTCCCGGGCCGCGGCTGCTTCAAGAAAACTGCGGCGCGGGGGGTCCTCGGGATGCAGCATGTTCCATCGAGCCGCCGCCAACGCTTCCGTGCGCAGCCGCTTAAAACTGGTGACGCTCCAGACATCGGCGCTGACGCCGTAGCGTTCCAGGATGGGCTGCGCCTTGAGCGCCTGCTGCAGAAGGGCGCCCGAACCCAGCAGTTGGACCTTGTGCGGCAATCCCTCCGCGCCCGGACGGAACTTGTAGAACCCCTTCAAGACGCCCTCGGCGACGCCCGGATCGGACGGCATGGCCGGATGCGCGTAGTCCTCGTTGTGGAGGCTGACATAGTAGAAGACGTCTTCCTGCTGCTGATACATGCGCCGGAGCCCGTCGCAAAGGATGACGGCCAGTTCGAAGGCGAACGCGGGCTCGTAGGACAAAAGGTTGGGAACCGCGACGGCCGCCAGATGGCTGTGACCGTCCTGATGCTGCAACCCCTCGCCGTTCAGCGTGGTGCGCCCCGAGGTCGCCCCCAGCAGGAATCCGCGGGCCCGGCTGTCTCCCGCCAGCCAGATCTGGTCGCCAACGCGCTGGAATCCGAACATCGAGTAGTAGATGTAAAACGGAATCGTAGGGACGCCGTGGGTGGAATAACCGGTTCCGGCGGCCACAAAGTCCGCCATGGAACCCGCCTCATTGATGCCCTCCTCCAGGAGCTGTCCGGTCTTGGATTCCCGGTAGTAGGCGGCATGGCTGCGGTCCACCGGATCGTAGAGCTGCCCCTTGGAACTGTAGATCCCCACCTCGCTGAACAGGCCATCCATGCCGAAGGTGCGCGCCTCATCCGGCACGATGGGCACGACCCATTTGCCCATCTCGCGGTGGCGCAGCAGGGCGCTCAGGAACAGCACAAACGCCTTGGTGGTGGAGGCGCCCTTCAGTCCCTTCATCAATTGCGGGAAGTCTTCGGGGGCCGGGGCGGTCAATGACGGCGCCCGGGGATCGCGGGAGGGAATCAGGCCGCCCAGCGCGCGCCGTCGTTCCAGGAGGTACTGCACCTCCGGACTCTCCAGGGGCGGACGGAAGAACGGCATGTCGGCGATGACATCGTCGTCAATCGGGATGTTGAACCGCTTCCGGAACTCCCGCAGCTCGCGCTCGTTGAGCTTCTTTTGCTGGTGGGACGGATTGCGCCCCTCACCGGCCTCGCCCAGTCCGTAGCCCTTCACGGTCTTGGCCAGGATCACCGTCGGACGCCCCTGCGCGCGAGTGGTCGCCGCATGGTAGGCGGCATACACCTTCTGCGGATCGTGCCCGCCGCGCATCAGCTTCTTCAACTGCTCGTCCGTGAGGTGATGCACCAGCGGCAGCAGCTCGCGATACTTGCCAAAGAAATGCTTCCGGATGTAGCTCCCCGGCTCGACGACGTATTTCTGGTACTCGCCGTCCACCACCTCCTCCATCCGTTTGGCAAGCAGCCCGGTCTGGTCCCGGGCCAGCAGCTCGTCCCAATTGCCGCCCCAGATCACCTTGATGACATTCCATCCGGCACCCTGGAAGAGGCCCTCCAGTTCCTGGATGATCTTGCCGTTACCTCGCACCGGTCCGTCGAGGCGCTGCAGGTTGCAATTGACCACCCAGATCAGGTTATCCAGGCCTTCGCGTCCGGCCATGGCGATCTGCCCGAGGGTCTCCGGCTCGTCGGATTCCCCGTCCCCGATGAAACACCAAACCCTCGGCTCGTTCTCGGAAGGCACCAGCCCGCGATGCTGGAGGTATCGGCTGAACCGGGCCTGGTAGATGGAGTTGATCGGGCCAAGCCCCATGGACACCGTGGGAAACTTCCAATAATCCGGCATCAGGTAGGGATGCGGATACGAGCTGAGGCCGGGATGCGACTGCAGTTCCTGCCGGAAATTCAGCAAGTGCTGATCGCTCAGCCGATGCTCGACGTAGGAGCGGGCGTAGTTGCCGGGCGAGGCATGGCCCTGGAAATAGATGAAGTCGGGGGTTCGCCCGTCCGCGCCGCCGCGGAAGAAATGATTGTAGCCCACCTCGTAAAGCGTCGCGAGGGAGGCATAGGTGGAGATGTGTCCACCGACGCCCAGGTTACCGGAGTTGGCGCGGACCACCATCGCCATGGCGTTCCAACGCACGTAGGACTTGATCTGCCGCTCCATGGCGAGATCTCCCGGATAGGGCGGCTCCTGATCCACGGGAATCGTGTTCAGATAGGGTGTGGAGGTCACCGAGGGAATTCCATGTCCCCGCGCCCGCAGTCCCGCGATGAAGTCGGTGATCAGAAACTTCTGCTGCTCGGGCGACTTGCCGGTCAGCAGGGTCTCGGTGACGTCCTCCAGGGAATCGCTGAGCCGGACCAGGGAGGCGCCCGGGCGGACAGGATTGGAGGGGCGGACACCGCCGGGAGGGCGGCCGGAGTGGGGAGGTGCGGAGAGCGAATTCACTTCCAAGCCCGGGATCGTACCGCAATGCCGCGCGGTGCCAAGCGGGACTCCAAAATCGTTGTCATTGCGCGAGCCGGCAAGGCCGCAACCGTCCGCAACACCTCCGCAACCGTCCGTCAGGCACCGGGCAATCCGCCATCCATCCCGCCGAGCGGCTGCGGAGAGACCGACCTCGGGCGGTCCGAGGGCGGAATTCCCGGCCTGTGCGGCCCTCCGGTTGTGCGGGCTCCCAGAACCGGGATCCGCCTGTTCGGAATCCCACCTTGAGGGGGTTGCCGACAGTGGCAGAGCGAACAAAGTGCCAGGTCATCAGTACTTCCAGACGCAGGTCATTGAGGCAGTGTGGCTCAGGAAATCGCCTGAGTTCGGCAAGGCCGAGGGTTGAGGCTGGACTCTGTAGCCTGGCCTGGTCTGAGCCAGTGTACAGAGTGCCAGGTCATTGGTTGGTTCGGCCGGTGCCGCTCTGATCCACCAGTTCGGTAAGCGGTAAAAAACTGAGGCGCACTCTGCGCTGATTGGCAGTCCGCCGCCCGGATCTGCCAGGCTGCCGCCCTAAAACACGACAGCCGCCGGATTACTCCCGGCGGCTGCGCGAAAATTGGTTGCGGGGCCAGGATTTGAACCTGGGACCTTCAGGTTATGAGCCTGACGAGCTACCGGGCTGCTCCACCCCGCGTCGAAGGGGCGACAGACTAGGCCTCCGGACGTCCCGATCAAGGAACATTCTGGAAATTCTCAAATGCCTTGCGCGCGGACGTTCCGTTTCCCCCTTGCCTCTGGACGTCCCTTCCCCAACGTCTGCGCGCGTTTGTATGCAACTACCGATCGCCCGCAGGGCCGCTTTGCTATCGCCGTCCGTCACTCTCGCCATTGATTCCAAGGCCAAGCAGATGAAGGCCGACGGCCTTGACGTCGTGGGGTTTGGCGCCGGCGAGCCCGACTTTGACACGCCCCAACACATCAAGGATGCCGCGGTTCGCGCCTTGGCGGAGGGCTTCACCAAGTACACGCCAAGTTCGGGCATTCCCGAGCTGCGCCAAGCCATCGCCGACAAGTTTCAGCGGGAGAACGGACTGACCTACAAGCCTTCCCAGATCATTGTCAGCAACGGCGGGAAGCACTCCTGCTACAACGTGATCCTGGCGACCTGCCAGGAAGGGGACGAAGTGATCATCCCCGCCCCGTACTGGCTGAGCTATCCCGAGATGGTGAAGCTGGCGGGGGCGACGCCGGTGATCCTGGAGACTTCGGACCGCACCGAATTCAAGGTCACTCCCTCGCAACTGCGCGCCGCCCTGACGGAACGCACGCGCCTGTTCATCCTCAACACACCCAGCAATCCCACCGGAACGGTGTATTCGCCGGAGGAAATCCGGGCGCTGGGCGACATTTGTGTCGAAAAGGGCGTGATGATCATGAGCGACGAGATCTACGAGCACCTGCTCTACGACGGCGCCCGCCACCAGTCCGTCGCCAGCTTCAGCCCGGCCCACAAAGACCACACCATCATCGTCCACGGCTTTGCCAAGGCGTGGAGCATGACCGGATGGCGCCTGGGCTTCCTGGCAGCGCCGGAACCCATTGCCAAGGCCATTGACGCCGTGCAGTCGCACAGCACCAGCAATCCCTGCTCCTTCGCTCAAAAAGGCGGGGTGGCGGCACTCACGGGATCGCAGGATCACCTGCCCCGCTGGCTGGCGGAATACGCCCGGAGACGCACCTACGCCTGGCAGCAACTCAATGTGATGCCCGGAGTGAGCTGCATCAACAGCCGCGGCGCCTTCTACCTGTTCCCCAACATCCGCGGCACCGGGCTCAAGTCCGCTGAATTCTGCGCCCGTCTGCTCGATCAGGAAAAGGTCGCCGCTGTCCCGGGCATTGCCTTCGGGGCCGACGACTACATCCGCATGAGCTACGCCACGAGCCTGGCCAACATCGAGAAGGGGTTGGAACGGATGCGGCGATTCGTGGAAGGCCTGAAGCGGTAAGGGGTGCGCCGCCGGCCGGGTTGTCCGTCTTCGTTGCCCGGCGCCGCCCGGACGCCAGGGAGGGTTGCGCTGCATGGCTTCCAAGCCATGATGCGTGAAAGGATTGCCATCCCGGCTCCCGGTCGGGAATCTCACTTCGGAAAACGTCATGAATTGCTCCCCACTGCTTCTGATTGGCCTGCTGGCCGCCGCTGCCACCCCCACCGCCTTTGCCGCGGAGACGCCCCACGGCCAAGCCCTCCGGGCCAAGGCGCTGGAACTGATCACCCCCCTTCCCGACAAGATGCCCGGCACGGAGAATGACACTCCGGACCGGGTGGCGCTTGGCGAAAAGCTGTTCTTTGAGAAGAAGCTGTCCCTCAACGGATCCCAGTCCTGCAATTCCTGCCACGCGGTGGATCAGGGCAAGGGCGGCGTGGACAACGAGGCCACGTCGCCTGGCGCCATGGGCAAGCGGGGCGGACGCAACTCGCCCACGGTGCTCAACGCGGGATTTCATCTGGCCCAATTTTGGGATGGCCGGGCCGCGACGCTGGAAGACCAGGCCAAGGGCCCGGTCCTCAATCCAATCGAAATGGCCATGCCCGCGCCCGAAGTGGTGATCGAAAGGCTGACGGGAGATCCCGCCTATTCAGCGGCCTTCAAGAAGGCCTTCCCCGGGGAGGCAGAACCCATCAACTACGACAACTTCGCCAAGGCCGTGGCCGCCTTCGAACGCACGCTCATCACCCGGGATCGCTTCGACGATTTTCTCAAAGGGGACGATTCGGCGCTGTCGGACAAGGAGAAGGCCGGCCTGAACGAATTCCTGACGATCGGCTGCACCACCTGCCACTACGGTCCGCTGCTGGGAGGCAACAACTACAAGAAGGTGGGCATCGTCAACCTTTACGAGAATGTGTCCGACAAGGGCCGCATCGAGGTGACCAAGGAGGACTACGATGAACTGGTCTTCAAAGTCCCGAGCCTCCGCAACATCGCGCTGACTGGGCCGTACTTCCACGACGGCCAGCAAGCCACCCTGCCCGGCACGGTCCAAAAGATGGCTTGGCTGCAATTGGGCGTGGATCTCAAGCCCGAGCAGGCGGAACAATTGGTGGCCTTCCTCAACAGTTTGACCGACAAGCCCCGCGGCGGCGCCAAAAAGCCTTGATCGCTGCGGAGGAGTCCGCCCGTTCGGAGTCCGGGGTATTGAGTCCCGGCTCTACAGCCGGTTTGGCGCCGGTATCGCACACGCGTTCAAGGTTCTCACCGTCGGAGGGGGGTGCCCACGCGTGACCGCCTCAAGGCGGGACTCCGCGCCATGGCCCCCCGGCCTCTCCATAATTTCAGGCAGCGATTTCTTGCCAAAGCGGGCGTCATTCATAGGCTTTGGCCTCGTTTGTCACAAAACCATGGAGTGTTCGCCCGTTCATTTGTTGCTGTCCTTGGCACCTGCCCCGTCCACTGGAAACCCTGAGGATGCGAAGCGGCAGATGCTGATGCAGTTGGGGATGATCGTCTTCATGGTGGTGATCTTCTGGGTGCTGCTCATCCGGCCCCAGCAGAAGAAAGCCCGGGAGCAGGCCGACCTGCTCAAGACTCTGAAGGCCGGTGACAAGGTGGCGACCACCGCGGGAATCCTCGGGATCATTACCAGCGTTCGTGACGACGCCATCACGCTCCGCTCTGGCGAGACCAAGCTGGAGCTGCAAAAGGCCTCCGTCACACAGATCCTGGAGCGCGGCGCCTAGGCCGCAGAGCTTGTCCGTCCGATCATGAACCGTTCCCATCTTTGGAAGGCGCTATTCGTCGTCTTCATCATCGTCTGGTCCCTGGCCGAGATCCTTCCCCCCAAAGCCGGCAACTTGGTCAGCAAGTTCGACGAACTGGCCTCCAATGTGGATTCCCGGTTCACCAACATCGTGGCCCGCGCCCATGAACTGACCGCGGCCGCGCCCGACCGCGCGTATCAGAACCTTCTCATCGCGGTCGGCACCAACGACATCCGCGGCTACTTTCCGACCAATTTCATCCCCCTTTCCGCCGCGCGCAATGTCACCAACGCCACCCGGGCCATCCTCAACCGCGTGCAGCGAGCCAACGCCGGCCGATTCAAACTGGGCCTGGACCTCCGGGGCGGCACGGAATTCGTGCTGGAGATGGATCTCAGCGGGCGCACCAACGACAGCCAGTTGACGACCGGCAACAATTACCTGGCCGAGCAAGCGGTCGAGGTGCTGCGAAAGCGCGTGGATGCCTTCGGCGTGGCCGAGCCCAACATCCTGCCCGCCGGCGAAAATCGCATCGTGGTCCAATTGCCGGGACTGGAGGAGTCGGCCAAGGAGTCGGCCCGGGAGCAGATTCAGAAGGCGGCCTTCCTGGAGTTTCGCCTCGTGGATCCGGAGAATGAATCCAATCTGCGCAACGGCCTCGTCCCACCCGGATATGTGACGCTGCCGTTGCGGGCGCGGACCAAGGAAGGGGTGGAGATCCCGGCCTCCATCAACGTCAAACGCCAGGCGGAGTCGAACCTGGGCGGCAAATCCATCCGGTCGGCCCGCGTCGCGCGGGATCCGGTGGTCGGTTCCCCGGAGATTCTCTTCGACCTGACCTCCGAAGGCGCCACGGTCTTCGGCGAAGTCACCACGAAGCATGTGGGCCAGCGGTTGGCGATCGTGCTCGACGGCGAGGTGATCTCCGCGCCGACGATCGAGACACCGATTCTGGGGGGCTCGGGCCAGATTCGCGGCAGTTTCACTGAACGAGAAGCCTTCGAGCTGGCCACCGCCCTGGAGAATCCGCTGGAAGCCCCGCTCAAGATCATCGAGGAGAACGGCGTGGACCCCTCCCTCGGGGCCGATTCCATCCGCAGCGGCATTCAGGCTTCGGTGGTCGCGGTGGCGGCCGTCGCGGTGTTCATGCTCGTCTATTACTTCCTGGCGGGCCTCGTGGCCAACATCGCCTTGATGCTGAACGTGCTGATCTTGCTGGGGGTGATGTGCTCGCTCGACGTGACCTACACCCTGCCGGGCATCGCGGGCATCGTGCTTACGGTGGGCATGGCCGTGGACGCCAATGTGCTGATTTTCGAGCGCATCCGGGAGGAACAGGCGGCCGGAAAGTCCGTTCGGGGCGCCGTGACTGCCGGCTACGGCAAGGCGTTCACCACCATTCTCGATTCCAACCTGACCACACTCATCACCTCCGTGCTGCTGATCCTCTTTGGCACGGGCCCCATCAAGGGCTTCGGTATCGCGCTCACCGTCGGTCTGGCGATTTCGATGTTCACCGCGCTGACAGTCACCCGCCTCCTCTTCGACTTCCTGCTGGCCAAGACCTCGCTCCTCAACGGCGGAGTCCGCATGCTGCACATCATCCGCAGCACGAACATTGACTTCATGAAGTTTGCCAAGCCGGCCTTCGCCTTGTCTTGGCTGGTGACCGTGGTGGGCATCGGCTACGGCATCTTCGGACGCGGCGAGGACCTGCTCGGCATCGAGTTCCGCGGCGGCGACCGGCTCACCCTTCAGTTCGCCCAGAAGGTCCCCGTGGACCAGATCCGGGCCGAGGTGCTGAAGCTGAATCGCGGCGATGCCACCATCGGGTACAGCAAGGCGGTGGGGGGCAATTCCCCGGAACTGCTTCGCATTTCGGCGGCGGAGGGGACCAGCCAGGCCATCCAGGATGCCTTGGACAAGGCCTTTCCCCAGGCGGGCTTCAAGCGTATCGAACTCCAGAAGATCGGCCCCAGCGTCGGCCAGCAAATCCAGAAGTCAGCCGTGATCTCCGGCCTGCTGTCGCTCTTCGGCATCCTGGTGTACGTCGCCTTCCGTTACGAGTTCAGCTTCGCCGTGGGCGCCGTGCTGGCCGTGGTGCACGACGTGCTAATGACCGTCGGCGTCTATGCATTGACCGGGCTCGGCAACCAACTGACGGGCGGCTGGATCGAGACGCGGCAGTTCAACGCCACCTTCATCGCGGCGCTGCTCACTATCGTCGGCTTCTCGATCAACGACACCATCGTCATCTTCGACCGCATCCGCGAAGACCTGAAGCTGGGCATCCCGGGAACGTTTCAGGAGCTTCTGAACCGGGCGCTCAACCAGACCCTGAGCCGCACCATCATCACCTCGGGAACCGTCTTCCTGGCCACGATGGCGCTCTACCTGTTTGGCGGCGGCTCCGTAAACGACTTCGCCTTCACCTTCCTGGTCGGCGTCATCGCGGGCACCTATTCCACGATCTACATCGCCAGCGCCCTGGTGCTCTGGTGGCACAAGGGCGAGCGACCGATGCTGGGTCTCGGAACGGCGACCGTCGTCAGCACGCCCGAACCCGTCCGGGCTGGCCCCATCCGGGCGAGAGCTTGAGCGGTGTCCCGGGATGGGCCTGAGGGTCGCCGGGGCCAACTCCGCATGTGCGCCGCCGTCGCCACCCCCTGGCGGGGCCGACGGGAATCTCCGCCGCCTTGACCCCGAGCCCGGCGCCGCCTGCACTCCCGTCATGCTCCGCTCCGGAATCCTCAATCCGCACCTGCTCTCGCTGCTGGCCCGGGTCCGGCACACCAATACCCTGGTGATCGCCGATTCGATGTTTCCCTCCTGGCCTGGATTGGTGGAAGTGGACCTCTCGCTGGTGTATGGCGTGCCCGCAGCACCTCAGGTCCTTTCCGCCGTTCTGGCGAACTGGAAATGCGGCGGCGCGTGGATGGCTTCGGAATTCGAGGTCCACAATGAACCGGCAGTCCGGGAGGAATTCCGCCGCGCCCTCGGCACGACGCCCCTGACCCTGGAACCCCATTTGCAGTTGAAGCAACGGCTCCCGCGGGCCCTCGGGCTCATCCGCACCGGCGAGGCGCGCATCTACACCAACGTGGTGCTGGAGTCCGCCTAATTCTCCGGCAGCGCGATGGTTCCCCCCGACTCGATGGTCTGCTTGGGCATCTTGAGGCGCGACGGGATGGTGGCGGTCGGCGGCGTTCCCACGGCATTGATGTTGTACGTCTCGCCCATGACCTTTGCCGGGAATCGCCCGTTTCCGAAATAGGGCGCGAGGTCAGTCTCCGTCGGGGTGTCGTTGTCCCCCTTCTTTTGGTCGGCCGCCCAGAGCTGCTTCTGGTTATCAATGACCCTCAGGTTGTTGATGATCGCATTGTAGCGGCTGGTGGCGAGGGATCCGTTGATGTTCGGGATCGCGATCATGGCCAGCAGACCGATGATCATGACCACAATCATGATCTCGATCAGGGTGAAACCGGAGCGCATCCGGGACGGCTGGCGGAGCAACGAATCGAGCTTCATGGCGCAAAAATCTGGTTTCGGTGCCGGAGGTCAACACCGGGAATTGGGAATTGTTGCAGTGGCGGCCGACCGCGAGTCTTCCAGTTCTACCGGACGCAACCGCCGCCGTTGGTACCATCCCACGCCGATCAGGTCATGGATCCCACGCCCGAGACGGTTCCACACGCCGTACTTGGAGACACCCGCCACCCGCGGACGATGATTCACCGGCACCTCCCGGCAGCGGAACCCTCCCCCCGCCACCAGAATGGGCAGAAACCGGTGCAGTCCGTTGAACGGAAAAACCCCGTCAAGACATTCCCGGCGAAAGGCGCGGAGGGCGCATCCGGTGTCTGCAAAATCCGCCTTCAACACGAGCTTCCTGGCTGCCCGAGCGATGCGGGACGAGACCTTGCGCACCAGGGAATCCTGCCGGTTCGCCCGGTGTCCGCAGACAAAATCCACCGAGTCCAGCATCGCCAGCATCCGGGGCAGTTCGGCCGGATCGTTCTGAAGATCGCCATCCAGGGTGCATAACAGCGGCGCCGCGGACCCTGCGATGCCAGTCCAGACCGCCGCGCTCTGTCCGCGATTGACCTGATGTCGGATGCCCCGGACACGGGGATCCTCGGCCTGGGCCTCCAAAATCGCCTTCCAAGTGCCGTCGCTGCTGCCGTCGTCCACGAGCACGATCTCCCACGACCGCGGCTCGCCGCCGAACACCTTCCGAAGCTCGGCGGCCAGCGGAGCGACGTTGTCCGCCTCATTGTAAAGCGGCACGACGATGGCGATCTGCACGGACACGCCGGACAGCCTACGGAGAATCCGCGGCGGGAGCCAGCCCCGCAGGAGTACGCAGCGCCACGACCTCGGCATGAAGCTCCCGGGCCAGCGCCTTCCGATCTGGCCCGGCCGGACGTGCCAATCCAAACGCCACCCGGGCATGCACCGCATCCCGGCCCAGCAGGCCGAGGAAATGGGGAAAGAATTCCATGTCACCCCACCAGGCGACGTGCTGGGCGACCGATCCCGGAGTCACGGAATAGTCAATGGCCACCGGCGCGACCGGCCAGTTGCACGCAACCGCCGGCGCCAGAAGGGAGGCCCGGAACGGCAGGACCCCGCTCCCGTCGCTGCTGGTGCCTTCCAGGAATACGACCACCGGAACTCCCGCCGCAGCCACCGGCTCAAACTGTGCGGCGACCGAAACCAGATCCTCCTTGCGCTCCCGGTTCAGAAAGAGCGTGCCGGCGCACCCGGCCAACGCCCCCAGAATGGGCCATCCGCGCACCTCGGCCTTCGACACGAACACCACCGGAGTTGCCGCGGATAGCATGACGATATCGGTGTATCCCAAGTGGTTGGCTCCATAGATGGCGGCGGATGGCGGCCGGCCGATGGCTTCGCAGGTCCAGTCCATGATCCGGCAAAGTCGTCTGGCGTGGCGCTGGGTCCACGCCGCCCGGGCTCGGTAGTCGGGGTGTCCCTGCTCCGCCGGCGCCACGGTCCGCCGGAAATCCCGCACGCTGGTGACGTGGAACCAGAGAAAGGCGGCAAAACGGCGACTGGTGCGAAACGGACGGCGGGGAATCATGCGTGACAACGGCCATGGCGGCCCCGGAAACGGTCAGAATGCTATGGGGATCGCGCACAGAGTGCCAGGTCATCAGTGAGAGAGTGAGTGAGACCCGGGAGGGACGAGGTGGAAGGCAGCGGCACGGGCGGGTCCCTCATAAGGGCGGTCTCCAAGGTCGGGAAGGATTACTCCGGAAGCCGGATCTCCCGTTGAAGGGTGCCCCTCGGGAAGAATGCCCCATTTGGAGAAGCCAATGCCACGCGTTGGCCCGTGTAGTCGGTCAGAACCGAAGGCGAAAGACCGGGCGGGCAATCCGGATTCCCGCCCTGCATGAGAGTGGCCGGCTCAATGCAGTCGAAGGGAGTCGCGGAATAGCGTCCCTACCTGACTTCCGCACTTTGGGCGTGGTCGCGGATTCGTTCTTAACGAAATCACCGCTGGACCGCCCGATAAAACCGCGCGGCGGAGTCCGCGGCACCGGTATCACGGAGGAATCCCGTCAGGGTGCTGCCGTTGAAGTTCCCCACCGGGGTCCAATGCTTCAGATCGGTGCTGACCTGAAGTTCATAGCTCCCGGGCGACGCCGCCCCGGATTCCAGGGTGACGAGGCGGGAGCCATCCTGCAGGTCGTCCACTCCGACCAAGCGTGGCACCGTGTCGTCGAGTGCCTGCACGTCGTCCCGAACGGCCACGCTCTGCCCATCAAAGGACGCCACTCCCCTTCCCGTGCTGTCGCCGGCTCCTCCGGCAATCGAATATCCCAATTCCACCGGAATCTGGCCATAGAACGGCCCCCATCGCAGGACACGGCTGCCCAGGCTATACACCCCATCCGAAATCACCGATACAGGCGCTCCGACGCCCGGGAGAGTTTCCTCCACGGCAAAGGCCCGGACCCCGGGAGCGGGAACCACGCGTAGCGTCACACGACGAGTCCCATCCGCGAGCGACTCTTCCTTCCGCAAGGCCAATCCGCCCAGCGGATTTGGGGGTGGGGACTGTTCCTCTCCCGCATCGTTCGTCCCGCCGTTGATCCAGCAAAATGGAGGTGGCCCCGCGTTCGCATCATAGGCATAGCGTTCGCCTCCCACCCACAAGGCGGCGGCGCGGGTGACATAGTCCACTGGAATCGGATTGGGACCCATCGGCCAAGTCTGCTCCCGCTGCCAGGCGGCGGCATAGGCGGTCAACTCGGTTGCGGACAGGGAATCATCGCCGGGATCGCGGTCCGCAGGGTGCCGGACGCTGGCGCGCAATTCCCGGTCGCCGCCGGTGGGAAATGCCACACCATCCGCAATGCCCGCGCCCTCAAATCGGGCAACGTCCACCGTCCTGTTGGGCACCATCTCGTAGGTCAGCCTGCGCGGCTGGGGATCGAGGAACGGACCGAACTTCACCTTGCCAGTCAGCGGATCGAGCACACCGCCATCACTGACGTTCACGACGTTCCAGAAGGGCGAATCCTCCTGTCCGGGAGTCCCGGGAGCCGGCAACGCGAAGGGCGGCAGTTCCTCCACCACGTAGGCCGCCACCTCCGGTCGCGGCGTGACCAGGAGCTGCACCGTGAACGGCGTGCCTGCCTCGTACGTCTTCGGCAAACGCCGGACCACTTCCAGCGCCCGCGGAGTGTCCGGAAGCACTTCAATGGCGCGTGGGGAGGAAAGCACATAGGTCCCATCCGCCTGCGCCGCCCGCGCCGACAATATGTGGCGGCCTGCCGGAGCCTGGGTCCAGACAAACGAATGCGGAATCCTGGCGCCGGGCCGCAGGCGGCATTGCGGGCAGGAGAAGAGCGATTCACCGATCTTCTCGCCGTTCGCGAGAAACTCCACCTGGAAGAGAAGTCCGCCCGGGTTCACGGCCTCCACCTCCAGCGGAATCGGATCCCCTTCGGCAAACCGGGCGTCCTCTGCCGGGGCGATCCAGATGATCTGCCCCGCCGATTCCCCAGCGACCACCGTGACGGGCGGGGAGATCACCGCCGCATCGGCCAAATCCTGAGCTTCCAGCACATGGGATCCCGGCGACAAGGTCACCTCAAACTCGTGCCGGACCTCCTCATCCGCTTCCGGGGGCCGGATGAAGACAATCCGGGATTCGCCGGCCGGCTGGCCATCCACGAGCAGGCGTACGTCGGTGATGCCGCCAAACCGTCCGACGCCGACCACCACCACCGGCACGGGAATCCCGGCGGGGACCTGCTCGCCGTCCCGTGGCGTCACGATGGTAAGACGGCCGAGGCCGGTCTCACGTCGGACCGTCACCTGGACCGGCGGCGATGCAATCCGGTGATCCGCACCAAACTGCCCGACAGCGGTCAGCACGTATTCGCCGGGCGTTGCCGGCGTCCACTCGATGTGGTTGTGCAAGGGAGTGCCCGGTGGGAAATCTCCAAACGCCGCGCAAAGGAAGCAGGTTTCGCCGATCTTGACGTCGTTGGCGAAGAACTCCACCTGGCTGACCAGGCCCGCCGGATCCTGGCCGACGGTGTCAATCTCCACCGGAACTCCCAATGGCAGCACCGCGCCGTTGGGCGGTGTCACCATCGTCAGCGTGGCAACGGAGGCCTCCACGACGTGGATGGAGACTGACGGCGACTCCAGTACGCGGTTCGGACCCAGGAATGCCCGGGCGGTCAGCACGTGGGATCCGACCGCGGCCCCCCTCCATTCGACACGGCCGGTGAACGGCCGGCCGGGAATCGGCCCTGCGCAATCGCACACGCCGCAGCAATACTCCGCCGTCCCGACGACCTCGCCGTCGGCCAGGAACTGGATGGCATGAATCGCCGCATCCGGATGCACCGCCGTGGCCACGATCTCGACGGGCTGGCCTGCGGCGAAGCGGGTATTGGACAGGGGTTGGACGATCTGCACTGCCGGCTCCAGAACGTCCGCATCTTCAATCACGACCTCGGCATCCCGCGGCTCGCCGATACGATAGGTTGGGAAGGGCCACGAAATCGTCCCCGCCGCATCCAGGGCGAGAATCGGGGGCGCAATCACTTCGACACGGACCACCTCGGGCCCTTCCCCCACGCCGTCGGGCAGGGCCGTCAGGGTCAGAGTGCTTTCCTCGGCCCCCTTTTCGAAGTTCACCGGCAGAAACACGCCGAACACGGGTGGCAGCAGGGCGGGATCGAACTCCGGGCCGGGGTTCCACCGATAGTCATTTCCCAACTGCGCCGTCCCTCCCACGGCGACAAACACGGTCGCTGCCGGAAGCTCCCCGCCCTTTCGATGGAACACGAAGCTGCCCGTCCGGCTCCGTTGGTCCCCCTGCTCGAGCGCCGGCGTCTTGCCGGCGACCACGGTGACGACCGGCAGATCCGGGCTTTCGCCGGACAGAGTCACCGCCACCTTGGACGACCGGATCTCCTGGCCTGCCGCATTCCTGGCCGTCACCTCCAGCTCATACGGGCCAGCCTGCTGGGCATCGGTCACCCACCACTGAAACCGATGCTCGCGGAGGCGTCCGGGCACATCCACCTCCTCGGTGGTGATCTCGGAAACCGCCACCCGCGCCCCGTTGGCAAACAGTTCCATCCGCCGGACGGATCCCTGCGGATCCACTCCCAGCGCCCGGACCTCGTTGGCAATTCCCAGCGGCAGAATCGTGCCGGCCGCAGGCTGGATGAGAACCAGCTCGGCTTGGTCCTGAGTGAATCGCTCGACCACATGCACGACCCCCCGGTCCGGATTCCCGGCCACATAGGGCGGACGTGCGCCCACCACGGCCGGGATCGGCGGAGTGAGGACCTGAAATTCCACGCTTTCCATCACCGGCTCGGCCCTGTCGAGCATGCCGTCGTAGAGACCGTCCACGACCAAGGTCACGGTCGCTTCTCCCGCGGACATCCAAACGGCGTCGCCCAGAATCTCCTCCTCCGGCTTCGAACAGGAATCACAGGGGTTCCGAAGTAACCGATAATCCTCACCGCGAATGGCCTGGCCACCGATGGCGAATTGTATCCAAAGCTCCTGGGAAAGATCTCCCTGGCGCCGCAACACCAGCTCCCCGCGATTGAGCCGGTCGCCTTCCAGGGCATAGACCCGTCCGGGAGACACCGTGACCACCGGAATCATGCTCACGCCGTCGTGGATGACTCCTCGGGCCTGGCCCCGCTGCGGATCAATGCGATAAGGCTCCGTCGGCCCCGCGGCCGGTGAGGGGACCAGCGTCAGGATCACCCGCTCATCCCCCTCCGCCACGCCTTCATCCCATGGATGAATCACCACATCCGCCCCGGTGGCACCCAGCGGCAGGGAGACGGATCCCGAGGGAGACGGATAGTCTTCTCCGGCCGTCGCGTCGCCTGCCATCTGATAGAACACCTGGAGATCCCGCTCCGGGCCTCCGCGGCGGTGGATGCGGAAGTGGAGCACGTCGGCCGGTCCATCGGTCCCGTCGGCTCCGTCGGTGAACCGATTTCCCTCCACGGCCTCCGCATCCAACGTCTCGACCCACACGACGGGCGTCTGGAGGGAGCCCTGCACATCGATGGACCGGATTCCGGAAGTCACCGGAGCGCCGGCACGGGACACCGCCAGCGCCTCCAGGGCGAGGGTTCCCGGCGGCGGATTGGTCCAGGCGAAAGAATGGGTGCGGGGACGGCCCGGAATCTCCACCTCGCGCGTGCGGATCTCGGACACGCCGATCAGCGACCCGCCGGCGTGAAACTCCACCCTGCGAATCTCGCCGTCAGGATCCACCGCGGTGACTTCCAGCGGGACACGGCCCGGCGTAGTCCACACCGACCCCTCCAACGGGGCCGTCCAGCTCAACAGGGCCTCTGAAACGGGCCGGCGAACCGCAATCTGCACCGAATCCGAAACCACTATACTGTCGTTCGGACGCACCGCCCGGGCCTCGATCTGGTATTTTCCCTCCGGCGGGCGCTCCCAGACAAACCGGTGGATCAACGGAGTCCCGGCCGCCGGAATGATGCAGGGCGCCAGCGGGCAGGGCGGCTCGTCGCAAGGAGGACAGAGAATCACCCTCGACGTTCCCACCCATGCGCCATTGGCCAGGAACTCGACCACGTCCAGCAGACCGCCGGGATCCACTGCCTCCGCCTCCAATTCGACCGACGCCGGCGAATGAAACTCGGCGCCATCGGCGGGCTGCAGCAGGCGGACTCGCGCCGCCTCCGGAACGTCGCCAACGTAAATTCTCACCGGCCGGGAGACGGCGGAAGCTCCGGGATCCGGCACGCGGACCTGGAGTTCGTGGGGTCCCGGAGCCGCATCCGCCCACACCCACTCGTGATCCACCGGTGTTCCCGGCGGCAGGGGGACCAGCGTGGCAATGGTGGACATTCCAATGGGGACGCCATCCGCCAGAAACTCGAGGGAATAAACCGCATCCTCCCGGTCCACGGCCACGGCCCGGATCGTGATCGCCTCTCCATTCTTGAACCGGGATTCCGGTGGCGGGGACGTCACTTCCAGTTGATACCGCGCGGGAGACCCGTCGGGACCTGGGTCCGCGCCGGCGCGCACGATCCCCATTCCGCTCATCAGACACATCAGGAGGCAAACGATGGTCTTCATGCTCAACAACTCGTTTTACTCAGGAATGACTGCAAAATTCTCCCCCGACTCCAGCCGCCGGCGCAGCATCGCGGCCGGGATTGCCGCCACGTGGCCGTCGGCAAACAGGTAGTTGGAGGAACGTCCGTGGCGCTCCGGGTCAATGTCGGCGAGCACATGGGCCCAGCCAAAGATCCAGGTGTCCGGATGAGTATGATCGTCAAAGGCCGGCACCGGGTCGAAGCCGGCCGGGAGCGGCGGAAACGCCACCCCGAGGTTGGAGCCCTCGAAGGCGAGAAACGTCTCCGAAGGGCGGCGGTAGGAAGCCATGCGCAGGGTCGAAGGATTCATGGTCAGGGGCTGGTTGTCGCCCGGGTTTAGCGCCGACGAGTCCGCCGAAAATGGGTCCCTCGCGGTGTACTGGTTCCGGACGTAGCTGGTGCGCTTCCAGACCCGCCGGGCTTCCCGAAAAGCGTCCGCAGGACACAATCTCACGCCCTCCACGGACCCAAGGTACGGTGTCAACGTATAGACCCATGCCGGCGCATTGTCCTCGACGGGATCGGCGGGCAGGCGTCCCAGCGGATCGGTTTCCGCATACATTCTCAGGCCGAGCCCCAGTTGCCGAAGATTCGAAAGACATTGAACGGCCCGGGCCCGGACGCGGGTCCGACTCACCGCCGGCAGCAGTAGGGCAGCCAGAATGGCCACCACGGCGGTCACCGTGAGCATCTCCACCAGCGTGAATCCTCCGGCGAACGCACCCCGGCGGACGCCGGGGCGCTGGTTCGATGGGAAGACGGTGGAGTTCATGGCAGGCCAGATGGGAATGGAGAGTCAGGGCAGATTCACGAGAGCAATCTGAGGATGTCCGGTTCCCGGATCCGGCGCAATCCAGATGGATCCGCCGCCGATCATGACTCCCTCCTCGGTGCAATGGAGGCGTTGCGCGGGGCATTTCAGGATCTCGCCCGCCACCGACTCGGTGAACACCCGCTCGAAGGCCGCCAGCACCGCCGTTTCACCCGCCACCGGCTGGTCGAATCCGCGGCCGTGGACGGTCAGCGGATACCGGAGCCGTCGCGCCACCTGCTCCCGGTCGCCATTTCGCAAATCCCGCTGAAGATCCCGGATGAATCCGTGAACCACCCGGGCGTCCGGAAATCCGGCGACCCGGTAGTCGCCGTCGCTCAGCACCTCGGCCGCAGACGCTCGACCTGCGCCGCCCGGCATCACCCACCAACCGGCTCCGAGCAAGGCCGCAGCCGACGCGGCGGCTGCCAGCCACACCTTCAGTCCGGCCCAGGTCATGTCGCGCGCCACCGACTCGGACAAGCCCGCGACGCGCGACCCTGCGGAGGCCGCCGGCGCCAGGGCGGCGGACACGGTGGATCCGATCAGCGGACCGGACGCCGTGGGTGCCGCTTCCCGCAGAAGGATCTCGGGCAGGACCGCGGTGGACGCCACCGCACCCTGCCGGGCCAGTTCGGCGCGCAGCCGGTCCAAGGCCCGCGTCACGCGCTTCCGCGCCGCGTCCTCCGCCACCCCCAGCGACGTCCCGACCTCCGCCAGGCTTCGGTTTTGGAAATAGCGCAGCAGCAGCGCGTTCCGATCCCCTTCACGCAGACGGGCCAGGCACGCGTCGAGCACCGGCGCAATGCGGTCCCAAAGACGCCCGCCTTCGGACGACGACTCGGATTCGGCACGATCATTCATTTGGTAGGCGGCGGTTTCCCTAGCCAGCCGGCGGCGTTCGCTCCGGAGGAGATCCGATGCGGCAAACCGTGTCGCGCGCATCAGCCAGCCAGCCAAAACGGTGTCCGGCGACAGCGTTCCCGCCTTGCGCGCCAGCAACACGAACACCGCCTGCGTGACCTCTTCGGCCCAGTCCGAATTCCCGGTTTGGCGCAATGCCGCCGCATGCACCAGGCCTGCATACCGGCCCACGAGTTCGGCAAAGGCCGCCTCGGAACCGCTGCCGGCGTAGTCACGCAGCAATTGAGCATCCGTCATCACGCGTCACTGAATAAATGGCCGCCCCAGCCCAAACCGGACAACTGACTTCTCGGGATCCCGCCTTCAGGCGGTTACGGGTTGGCCAGCCCAGACGTCCTGGGCATCACTCGGCCTGGGATATTGCCCGAACGAAGCCGGCTGAAGCCGGGACTCCGTATCCAAGACGCCATACCCATCGAGAGCCCCTGCTTCGCTCGAGGATCTCGCCCAAGAGCAGATAACAACCGGTGTCCGAAGGCTGTACACCTCTCCGGGAGCGCCGTAAGGACGCCCCCAACCCAGTGAGATGCGCCTTTCAAAGCTACAAGCGTGAAAGAGGTCCCCAATATCCCGATCACCTCTCCACCCGGTAGTAGCCAGGCGCATCGTCGAGCGGAATCGAGTGAGGGCTTGAGGCGCCTTCCACAGGGCTCCACCCCTCGGAAAGATCCGCCGCGGTTTCGAGGGTTCCCGATTCCCAGCGGAGTTCGAAACTGCCGGCATCGAGCCGAAAGGTCAGCACCGGGGGAGCCACCGCCTTGATTTGATAGATCACGCCGCTGTCTGCATTCGCGCCGAGACCGCCCCGCGGGGACATGTCCGCGGCAAAAAGCGAATCGGCCGTCGCAAGCAGGCCGTCGAGATGCCCCACCCCGGATTCCTCGTTGCCGATGAAATGAAAATAGTGCCCCGTCGCCGGATCGGCATACACGAGCGGATTTTCCTCATTCGCCAGGCCGCCCGAGCCGTAGCGCCCATGAAAGCCGATAAAAATCCCGCGGTTCAATCCGGCAGGAAACCCGCGCGGGGCAAAGGCGATGTCGTTGGGACCTTCGCTTTCCGAACCGGTCTGCGGATCGGGCAGCGGTTGAAAAGCGATCAGGGGCTGGATCCCCCCTCCGCCCACCGCTCTTCCGGTCCGATATTCGGTGTAGTTGTCCGGAAACCCAAAATCCTCCACGGCGCCGCCGATGTCCGCCGCCGCGATCCGATTCAGCTCGTCGGCGCTCGTTGGCTCATTGACCTCCACCAGGCCATCAATGCCGTTGTCCTGGAAATACAGGTCTCCGGTTTCCGGTTGGAATGCCAACCCGGCCGCATTGCGGAGCCCGCTCGCGAGGCGTGTGACATTCGTGGCCGTGACGCCCGCCGGACTGTCCGTGAGGGTCACCAGATAAATGGAATCCCCTTCCAACACCCCGTTGGCGCCCGGGATGTCGCTGCTGCTCAGGCTCGCGGTGGACGTCGTCACCCCCAGGTTGACCTGCGACCCCAACTGAAAGATCAGATCGCAGCTTCCCGGCCGACCCGGACTTTCCCGGACCGCCAGAGCGGAGTGCGGATGCAGCCACGAGCCCTGTGGATAGTGGATGTCCATCGCGCCCACCCGCGTCAACGTATCGGACGGGCCGGCGCCGAGCCGCAAAATGGTGATCGGCTTGCCGGCGCCCTGGCCGGTCACGAACACCAGGTTCCCGGCAACCCGCAACGAGGTGAGTCCGCCCGGCAAGCCCGAAGCCAAGGTCGTGCCCGGGCCGTCGGCCACGCCGTCCCCATCCGCGTCCACCAACCGGACCAACGCCCCCGTGGAGTTGCCAAAGCTGCGTCCCACACTCAGGGCGACAAGCAGCGAACCGTCGGATAACTCGGCCATTCCCACCGGATACCCCAGCCCCGAGGCGAACGTGGTGACGCGAAAGTCGGCGGGATTCACCCCGGGACCCTGCAAGGCGAAGGGCGCGGCCGCTCGCAGTGTCGTCGCGGCAAGGAACACGGAAAGAATCCAACCGATACGCATCGCCCCGCCAATCTCACGGAAGCCGTAGCCGCGGGAAAGGGAGCATCTCAAATTTTGGTGGGCGAGGAGGGCGAGTCCTTCGCGAGCAATCCCTGGGAGCGCTGCCATCCCTGCCGGCGAAACACGCCGAACCGACGCCGGCAAGGATGCCGGCGCTCCCAGGCCGAACAGTCCACAAAGATCCCTGCTCGCGGGACGCAGAGGCTCGCCATCCAATGTGTCGTTCCGCCAACGACAAAGTGACAGGTCCTCTGTCCGGTGTTCGGAGTCCCGCCTTCAGGCGGTTGCGGGTTGGCCAGCCCAGACGTCCTGGACGTTGCCTGCCTGGGATGTTGCCCGGACGAAGCCGGCTGAAGCCGGGACGCCGTACCCCAGACGCCGCACCGAAGATGCCCGGTCAGGGACTGACATCGCAGAATTTCCGTGCGGATCGCCCGCCGGGAGGCATTCCCTGTTGAGGATGACCACGCTTGCAGCCCCGGCCCCGGTCTCGGATCAGGAGTTGCTCCACCGCCATGCGCAGGGGGACTCCGGGGATGCGTTTGCGGAACTGGTGCGCCGCCACCTGAACCTTGTCCATGCGGCGGCGCTCCGGCAGGCCAACGGCGACACCTGCGAGGCAATGGAAGTGGCCCAGGAGGTGTTTCTCGAACTTTCCCGCAAGGCCGCCCGCGTCGCCCGGCATCCGGCCCCGGTGGGATGGCTCTACACCACCACCCGGCGCATGGCCCTGCGCCGGATGCGCAACCGTCGCCGGCGGGAGGAACAGGATCAGGAGGCTTTGAGAATGCACACGCTCGGCTCCGGCAACGAACCGGCTGTGGAGTGGGAACGCCTGGGACCGATCCTCGACGAGGCGGTGCACGAACTCCGGGAATCGGACCGCCTGGCCATCCTCTGGAGGTATTTCGAACGCCGGTCGTTTCCCGAGATCGGCGCGCGCCTCGGGCTCGGCGAGAATGGCGCCCGGATGCGCGTCGAGCGCGCGCTCGGCAAGCTCCGCGCCCGATTGAAATGCCGCGGGATCACCTCGCCGGCATCGGCCATCGGCCTGGCGATCGAAGGCTCGGCCGTCACCGCCGCCCCCGCCGGCCTGGCCTCATTCGTTCACAGCATCGCGTGGGCACCCGCAGCCGCCGTGGCACCGGTTTCCGGATTCCTTGCCCTCATGAACTCTTCCCTATTCAAAGCAGGCACCGCCACCGTCGTGATCGGACTCCTCGGCACCGGGCTCTGGATCCAGAGCGATCGTCTCCAACGGCTTCGCTCGGAAGTCGAGGCGCTCCGTCTGAATCTGGCCGAAAGCCATGACCGGTTGGCGGAGGCGGAAGCGCGCCTGCGAGCGCCCTCTGCCGGAGGCGACGAACGCGATGCCCTGCAGCAGGAGGTACTTCGCCTGCGCGGAGAACTCGCCCGCCTCCGGCGCGACGCCGCCGCCCCGCCCCGGAGCTCTTCACCCCCGACGCCTGCCGCCACGCCGCCGCGCCCGCTTCCAGTGCCGGTCCACGCCACTCTCCCGGCCGGCCACTCGCTGGTGACCGGCGGGATGGACTGGACGGAAGGGCGCCGCGCTGTACTGGTCGTCACCCCCACTCACCGCGTCGCCGAGGACGGCCAGGTGCAGGTGGATGTCGAGTCCCGGATCCTGTTGATGACCGATGCCGTGATGGATGAGTTCGGCTTCCGCGACCTCGGGATGCCGTCGGGCGAACGCCCCTCGCACCAGCCATTGACCGATACCGAACGTGCCGAGCTATTCTCCCGAGTGGAAAATCGCGCGGATATCGAGATCATGGGGAACACACGGCTCACCACGATCAGCGGACGTCAGGGCGCACTCGGCATGACGTCGGACGATCTTCCCGATGCCATGGTCATTGATGTGGTCCCCACGGTGACCGCGGACGGCCAGGTGGACATGGAACTGGAGTTCCGAACCGAACCCAGACCACCTGAGAAGGCAAGCCCGCCCAGCCCGCCCTGATCCGGAACCGGCGCTGCCTATTGGGACACGGCTGGCTGGAGCCGACGGTGTCGCTCCCGCTGACTACGGCAACGGCGACTCGTTCTCCAGCCTCTCCCGAAAGACAGCCAGATCGGCGATGGTGATTGCTTGACGATGCCAGCGACGCAGGGTGGAGAGATCCGATTGGGAAGAAATCGCTTCCTGAATCCCCGCTGGCACCGCGCCAAAGCGTGCCTCCAACACTTCCAGGAGAGATTCTCGAACACCGTTCAGCAACCCCTCCTGGCGCCCAGTCTGCAGGCCTTGGTGCAGCCCCTGCTCCAACCCTTTCTCAATGCCGATTCGCTCGGCGCTGCTGATGTATGACATGGCCTTCTCCTTCTCCAATTCCCTCACCTGTTCCTGAAACACTCTCTCCGCCCGCGCCGATAGCGGCAATAGCCAATCCAGCAGCCGGTACAGCTCCAGCACTTCCTTCCGCTCCCACCCCCGCTCGTACAATTGCCGGATCAGTTCCCACTTCCGCCCGCCCCGCTCTGGCGAATCCCGTCGCGTCCGCTGCGCCGCCCGATGCGCCAGGATCAACAACGCCACCGGATTCCCAGACGTCGAGTCCAGCATCGCGTCCGAAAGCTCCAGCAGCTTGCACACCGGAAACTGGAAGCGCACCTCACAGCCCCACAGTTCGAACTGGTACGATTGGGGCCGCCACTGAGGATCCTCATCGGCCAACACTCCCAGGCTGACCACCGGCTCGGCATGGGCCTCACGCAACCGGCAATGGTAGCGGAAGATACGCTGGGCCAGTTCGGCATCGGGCTGACTCTGGATCTCCAGATGGATAAGCACCCACTGGGGGCGTCCATCCTTTCTCCAGACCCGGACGAGTTTGTCCACGTACTGGCGCCCGGAGTCGGCGTCGCGAACGGCGGCCTGGAGTTCCTTGTCGAGGAAGTCGAAGCCGCGGAACCAATCAATAGCGGCTTCGATTTTGGGAAAGCACAGAGCCAGGAAGGCTTGGAGAAAACGCTCCAACAGATCCTTCCAGGGGCTATCGAAATCGCTGCGCTCGTCGGGCACGATCTCCAGCAGACGCCAAAGCTGGAGGGCGCCGCCATCGCCAAAAGTAACGAGGGCGATCCCTGAGGAGTTTGTGGGGACGAGGCGACAAAGTGACAGGTCCTCTGTCCTCACTCTGTCCTCTGCTCCGGAACTAATAGGTGGCTTCGATTCGGAAGTAGCGGTCTTGGTTGTCCGTGGCAGGGTCCAAACGGAACCGGTTCACCCCAGTGGCCCTTCCGCGGGTCGAATGAACTTGGGTCCAGGGTCCCGACAACGATGCCGCCTGCTGCACCACGAAGCGGTGGTCGGTCAACGGGGGGAACTCAAGGTAGATGACGCCGTCCAACTGCACCATACGGGTCTCCCGATCCACCACGGTCAGGCGTCCCTCCTGCACCGAGATTTGGTAGAATTGAAGCCGATTTTCGGGATCCTCGATCTCCGCCTGAAGGGGGTAGGTTCCGGGTCGCTGGGCGGCGTTCTCCGCAGCCTTCCAGGTGACAGTCACCTTTTGGAGATCCGGCCAGTAGAATCCGTCTGCGGTGCCCTCCGGCAGCGGTCTAGGTTCCCCGGTCACCCACACCGCAGAGGGGCCTGTCAGGGTCAGCGGACGCTTCTGGATGTCGAAGACCACGTGATTGGTGGCGTTGTAGGCGGGCCACCGACCGTCCGC
>Ga0268299_1001249_pt1 | contig 49024 bp, 39 predicted proteins | sample NOBtaG_FD_193484 | JGI IMG/M metagenome (GOLD analysis project Ga0268299, IMG submission 193484) | Activated sludge microbial communities from bioreactor in Nijmegen, Gelderland, Netherland - NOB reactor | ecosystem: Engineered > Bioreactor > Aerobic > Activated sludge | place: Netherlands... | reverse complement strand
CTGAAGCGAATTTCACGCCGACAGCCATCAGAATCGCCAACGCCGGAAACGAGACGACAAAGCGCGCTGACCATGCATTATCGCTGATAAGGCTGTTGCCGAGCGCCGTGAACAGCAGCCACAGTATCATCAGACTCCCGGCGGCAGGGCGTCGAAAGGCCATCACCAGCCCCAGCGCGAAAAAGGGCAGCATAAACGGCAAAACCAACGCCGTGTCGCCGCCGTAATAAAAATGGCTGTCGTCGGGCAGCGTGATAAAGTGCTGGAGCGGGGGCGACAGTTGGTTTTGCCAGTAGAGCGCGAGTCGGCCTTCCCCGGCGCTGGACAGCAGCAAATCCGTCCAGTAATTGATATTCAAGCCCTGGTTTCGCAGGCGCATCGTGAACGGAATATCCCACGACGACAGCGTGTAATAAACGGGCGCGCCGATGAGGACTGCCGCCAGCGCTGCAACGAACAGACCCTTCGCCAATTGTTTTTTGTACGGGCGGGTCTCAGACCCTCCCCTACGACGCCTATTTTGACCATTGAAATTGGATCGCCACGCCAGCGCGCCGATGACCGCCCACACCAAACCCAACGCCGGGAACAGCAGCCGTCCGCCTTCGTAGAAATACTGCGTCAGGCCGAGCATCACGCCGCCGAGCGCAAAATTGATCGAACGCCCACTCTTGAATCCGCGCGCTAAAAATGCAATTGCCAGCGTCCCGCACAGCGGATCGGCGATATTGTTCATCCCCAAACGGCTGAAATGGATGTGCGGCGGGAAAACGGCCAGCAAAAATGCCGCCAACAATGCCGTTTTACGATCAAACAGCGTCCGTGCCAGCAGATAGACCGCCGCGACGGTCAGAACGCCAAACGCCGCACTCACCGCGCGCATCCCTAATAAATTCGCGCCGAAAATCGCCACCGAGCCAGCCTGCATGTAGGGATACATCCAGGTGAAGGCCGCAATGTAATTAAACGGCCCCAGCAGATTGATGCTCGGCTCTTTCCACAGGCGCAGAATGCCCTCGACAAAATTAGTCTCATCGACGTAAAAATGGACGGCGTTTTCGAGATTCCAGGTGCGCAGCGCCGTCGCCAGGAGAAGAATCAAGACGAGCGCAAAATAGGGTCGAAAATCGCGCTTTGTAGGGGCAGGTCTCAGACCTGTCCTTGCAGATGATCGCCGCCCGCCCAACCCCCACGCCAGCAGAATGCTCCCGCCTGCCAGCAGCGCGAACTGAACGTGATTCGTGCCGTGCATCAGCCAGGGGATGTCGTAGCGTTCGCCGTTGATTTCAGCCAGCGCCGCCAGACACAGCACCCCCGCTATTGCCGCAGCCCAGCGTCTCATGGCGTGGCCTGTTCGCGATGACGCGCATAGTACAGGATATACTGCTGGCTGGTCGGGATGTCGAACGGGCTGTAGAGCGGCGCTTGCATATCAAATTTGTCCCGCAGCAGGAGTTCGAGGCCGCCCGATTCCCAATCAACGAAAAACGCATGGTCTACGTCGGTTCGCAGGTTATCAATGTACTCCTGGGTGAAATCGGACATCGTGATAATGTCCATGTTGACCGTATCGCCCGCCAAGAACGCCAGCAAGCCGCCTGTGTAATGGGTGTTGGGCGGCGCGTCACTGAGGATATGCACCTGCGTCCCCGGCGGAAAATTGAGCGAACGCAAAACGGCATCCTGTCCGTCGCGGTGGGGCAGGGCGGCGCGCGATGAGAAATTGTAAAGTGGCAGATGCCACTCGAAATAATAATTGACCTGCGCGATTCCAAAAAAGATCGCCAAAGCGCCCATGAGGATATTCTGGATTCGCATTTTCTTCGGCAGCATGAGCGCCAACGTATAGCGAATCCCGACAGCGCACAGCAGCACCAATGCCGGAAATACGACCACGTAGCGCGCAGCCGTCGTGCTTTGCGCCAGGAATCCGTTGCCTACCGAGGTCGCTATCACCCAGGCGACGAGTAAAAATCCACCCGGCGTCCGCCAGCGCCAGAGTACAACTGCGACTCCCAACAGCAGCGTCGGGACGACATAATCCAGCACCAGCGGCGTCTGACCACCATAGAAAAATGTGCGATCCGGCTGATTCAGGTAAATGAGAAACGGCTCCATGACGTGGAAGCGAATATGCTGGGCAAAGTCGCCGGACGCGAACAGATTGCGCCAGTATTCGCCGTCGAGCATCACATTGGGCGTGGACATGCGCGCCGTCACGGGCAAATTGTGGGCGACGAGCGCATAATACACCGGAAGCGCGACGATAATTGCCGCGACTCCTGCTGTCAAAATATGCCGCGCGCGTGGTCGCCAGAAAATCAGCATCCCGACCAGCCACACCACCGCGACAGGTGTATAGAGTATGCGCCCCCCTTCGTGGAAATAATGCGTCAGGCCGAGCATCACGCCGCCTGCTATATAATCTAGATGGCGATTGCGTATCAGGCCGCGCGCGAAAAATGCAAACGTCAATGTCCCAAACAGGCAGCTTGCGATCTCCGTCAGCCCGATCCGGCTGAAATGCAGATGCGGTGGGAAAACGGCTAATAAAAATGCTGCCAGCAGCGCCGTTTTGCGATCAAATAATTGTTTCGCTAGCCAGTAGAGCGCGGGAAGGGTCAGTGTTCCGAGAATCGCGCTGGCGACTCGCAATCCGGCGAAATTCCGTCCCAGAACATCCACGCCGAGCGACTGCCAGTAGGCGAACACAAATGGAAAAGCCGCCGTACCTTCCATCGGCAGCAGGATTTCGGTGTTGGGGTTGGCGCGCAAGTTGAGGATCGCCGTTGTAAACGACAGCTCATCGACCAGAAAGCGAATCGAGATGTTGAGCTGCCACAGCCGCAGAAACAGCGCCAGCAGCATGATGGCAGCCAGCGGCAGCACCGCGCGCCAGTGGATATGCGGTCTCGAAAATTGCGCCGCGCCAGCGCCGAGTACAATCAAAATCACGCCTGCGCACAGCAGTAAAAATTGAACGTGCGTCGAAACCCCGGCGGAAATTCCGGGCGCTGTGCCGTTAATCGCCGCCAGCAGCGCCAGAGTGAAAATGCCTGTCAGGAACATCACGCGATGCTTGCGCTCAAATTTTTCGACCTGCGAATCGGCAGCCGGAAGGGGCAGCGCGATTTTGTGCCGCCACAGCGCAATACCCATCAAAATGATGCCAAGCAGCATCAACCCAGCGGCTTCTTCCAGCCATTCCAGCGGACTTGATGGGCGAAAGGCATAAGCGCTGGCGATCATCGACAAGCAGGCGACGAGTGCCAGAAAAGGCGCTGAAGTCAACTCGCGCGTGATCTTCACGATTCACCCTGCGCCACGTAGAGCGTAAACATGCGATATTCCGGCTTGGCATAAGGGCTGAGCTGCGGCGAACCGAGGTCAAAATAGGAACGAAGCTGCCCTAGAGTTGCCACATCGTTCGGCTCGATAAAAAATGCTTTGTCCACGTTTGACGGCATTGAGTTCAGCATATCGGGTGTCAGCATATCCGGCGTGAGGGTGTGAACGGCGATGCTGCCTGTCAGAAAATTCAAAAGCTGCCATGCGCGATCCTCGTCGCAGCGTTCGGCACTGATGATGTAGGAAACGGTTTCAGGCGAAAGTTTGGCTGCGCGCATGACGGCGTCCTCGGCGTCCCCACAGCGCCAGATGGCATCGCGAATCTGCACGTTGTAAATCGCCAGATGCGGCCCGAAATAATAAGCGATCTGACCAGCGCCGATTGCCAATGTTATCGCGAACATGATGAGTGCCGCGCGGTTGGGTTTGAGATGCTCGCCAAGCGTAACAATTGCCAGGGCGATGATGATGGCTATAGCCGGAAAAACGACCCGATAGCGCGTGGCGATCAGCACATTTCCCATCAGGCCGTTGCCAAGTGTCGTCGCCACAAGCCACAAAATTAACAGCAGCATCCCTGGCCTGCGCCAGCGCCACAGCATCATCCCCGCGCCGAACAGCAAAAATGGCACGACCCCTTCCAGCACCAACGGCTGCATCCCGCCATAATACAAAAAAATGCGCGGCTGGTCATAATAATGGACGTAAAAGAGAAGCGGCTGCAAAAAATGATTGAAGTAGCTGCCCAGGTCGCCGATGCCGTTGATGGCGCTGGTAAAGCCGGATATAAAATTTTGATTGATTCCGGCTTCGTCCATGCGCAGCGTGAAGGAGCGCCCCCAGGAGAACAGAGTCGTATAAATCGGGAAGGCGACCAGCGCCATGACGCCGACTGTAACCAGGACGCCGCGCCAGGAAATTTTTTGCCGCGTGATAACTGCCAGCGCCGTCAGCCAGATCAGCGCGACAGGGGTATAGAGCAGCCGTCCGCCTTCGTGAAAATAATGCGTTAAGCCCAGCATCACCCCTGCCAGCGCGTAATCCCGCCCCGCGCCGGAACGCAGACCGCGCGCCAGAAACGCCAGCGCCAGGACGCCAAAAAATGGGTCGGCAATTTCGAGGATTCCCAAGCGGCTGAAATGCAGGTGCGGCGGGAAGGTCGCCAGAATCAGCGCGGCGATGAGCGCGACCTTGCGGTCAAACAGCGTTTTCGCCAGGAAATACAGCGCAGGAATCGTAAGTGTGCCGAAAATGGCGCTGGCTGCGCGCAGGCCGACCAGATTGCGCCCAAAAATTTCGACGGTCAGCGATTGCAGGTAGGCGAACACGTAGGGCAGCGGCGTCGTGTTGGTCATCGGAAACAGCATCATCACGTCGTTCGGCTGCGCTGCCATCACCGTGATCGCTTCGGCAAAAGCCGTTTCGTGGACGAGGACGCGCATCGACTCGCCCAACTGCCAGAATCGCAGCCCGAATGCCAGCAGCGTGATTGCTAGAATCGGCGCGATTTGCCGCCAATGAACACGTTGTAGGGGCGCACAGCCGTGCGCCCCTACGCAGAATCCATAAGTGATGAACGCGATCCCGCCGCCCAACAGCGCCATCTGCAAATGGATGTTCATACCCTTTAGCCAGGGCAAAATCGGCGCTTGACCGTTCGCGCCCGCCACCAGCAGCAAAAAAATGACGCCGATAAAAATCACTCTTTTATTCAGCGATAAGGGCTGCCATAGGGGAACAATACATTGTGCCCAATATTCAGGCCGCTCCCCGCGCAGCCCCAACCCGATCACCACCCATCCCGCCAGCATGAACGCGGCAGCCAACGGCAAAACGCTGTCGGTGTTGATGGGGCGAAAAAAATAGGCGCTGGCGGCGAACAGGCCAAGCGCTGAAAAAATGACCATGTGGACGCTGCTGATGAGGTTTGACCAGCGAAAGCCGACTGCGACGCTGCCCGCCAGGGTCAGCCAGAGGAGAGTTGTCGCGTAGTCACGGGGTAAAGCGATCAATAAAATGGCGCAGGCCGCCAACACCAGCGTAAACAACAGCCAGCGAATGGAGAACGTCAATTGGATCATCGTCGAGAACGATCCGGCCTGAAGGTAGAATGCGAACCTGCCTGAGTAAATTTTGCTTCCGAAAAATCGGCGATATACGGCGCGTAATACAGCCGAAACTGCTTCTCAATGGGCAGGTTATAGGGGCTTTGCTCTGGTGGCATCAAATAATAGTAATTTTCGAGGAGTGCCAGGACGCGGAAATCTTTCGGCTCGATGTAAAAAGCGTGGTCGATACCTTTGGGCAGCTTGCTCAGGTAAGCAGGCGTAAACATACTGCTTGGCAGCGTATCCAGATCGACATCATCGGTGAAGAAATGCAGCATTCCACGCGTAAAAAACATATCCGGTGGGATGTCGCTGATGAGATGCACCTGCGTTCCGGGTGGGAAGTTGATGGAACGCAGCGCGGCGTCCTGCCCGTCGGGGTGAGGCCAATTGTTGCGGAACTGCTGATTATAGAGCGGCAGGTGCTCGTTGAAATAGTAATTGACCTGGATGAACGCCAGCAAAATTGCCAGCGCGCCGATCACGAATGTCTGAATGGATTCTTTGCCGGGAATCAAAAGTGCAGCCGTATAACGGATTCCGACAGCAGTCATCAACATGAGCGCCGGAAAGACCATCACGAAGCGCGGTGAGCCGATGCTGTCTACCATGAGGCTGTTGCCCAGCGAAGCCGCAACGACCCACAGTAAAACGAGCAGCAGCCCAGGCATTCGCCAGCGCCAGATCGTTTGGAATAAGCCTAACAAAAATGCCGGAATCGCCGCCGTCAGCAGCAGCGCCGTGTTTCCTCGATAAAAGAGCGTGTTTTCAACGCGGTGAACGTAGATGTAAAAGGCGGGCAAGAGATGATACTCAATATGCCGCTGAATATCACCACCATTGAACAAGTCTCGCCAGTAAGCACTGCTCAACGCTGAGTTATTATCGACCATGCGCGCCGCCAATGAACGCCCCATGCCGATAAGCGTGTAATAGATGGGCGCGGCAACGATGATGAGCGTGAATACGGCGATCAGAAGATTGCGCGGCTGCACACGTGGACGCCAGATGATGATGAGCGCCAGCACCCACAGGACAGCCAGCGGTGTATAAAATACGCGCCCGCCCTCGTGGAAATAATGGGTCATGCCGAGCATTGCGCCACCAGCAGCATAATCGCCACGACGATTTTCCAATACCGCGCGCGACAAAAATGCTAATGCCAGCGTCCCGAATAATGGGCTGGCGATTTCGGATATTCCCAGACGGCTAAAATGCACGTGTGGCGGGAAGGTTGCCAGCAGCAGCGCGGCAATCAAAGCCGTCTTTTTGTCGAACAATGATCGCGCCAACAGATAGACCGCCGGGATTGCCAGTGTGCCGAGAATAGCGCTTGCTCCACGCAGGCCAACGAATGTCCGCCCAAAAACCTCGACGGATTGCGACATCAGATAGGCGAATAAATTGGGAAAGGCGGCGATACTTTCCATCGGGGCGAGAATGGGTACATAGGCATTATGGCGGATATTGTAGATGCCGTCGCTGAATGCCAGCTCATCCACAAAAACGCGAACGGTGTCGTTAAGCTGCCAGAATCGCACGACCAACGCCAGCAGCGTCAGTGCGCCAACGGTGAGCAGCGTTCTCCGATCAACCTGCGGCAGCCGCAGCGGAACCTGACCGATGCCTACGATAATAAACGTGACACCGGAAAATAACAGCCAAAACTGAACATTGCTGGTCGTCAGGTAGAGCGACTCAAAATGAAAAAGGCCGCCGTTAATTTCCGCCAGCAGCCACAGGAGCAAAAATCCGGTTACGGCGATCAGCGCATAAACCGTTTTCACGCCGGAAATTTTGAGGCTTTCAAGCGGCGGCACAGGCAGCATCACAAAATTGGCGGTGCGTGTACTCAAGCGGATAGCTGCACCCAGCATGATGCCGCCTAAAAACAGCATCGCCGTAGCTTCAGCGACCAGTGGGCGTGGCCCAATCGGACGGAAGGTTAACGCGCTGGCGATCATAAATGTGACCGCGCTCACGGTGAAGATGAAGGCCAGCACAACGCGATGTGTATCCACCCATCGCACGAGGAAGCTGGATTTCAACCCGATCAGTGTACGCCGGGAAACACGTATGCTGGCAGGGATGGCTATACCCCCGGCGATGATGCCCATCACGCCCACCATCAGAAGCGTCGAATAGGGTGGCTGAATATTGAGCATTATCCAGATCAGCCCGACAGCCGTCAGCACGAATAAGAGCCAGCGCACCCAGGTGATGGACAGAGTACGCTGCACTACGTCCAGCACCATCATGACATCACGCATAAACGGCGACGGTGGTGGGTTCGATAATTTTGCTGCCTGGGGTGTTATCGATGGCGCAGCGCTGGGCGCTGGAGGGGGTGGTGGCGCAGGTGGCAAATTATTCACTGCCGGGACGTGCAGCGCCTGATTATTTCGCAGCCGTGCGACCAGGGATATGCAGCCGATAATCGCCACGCTGATGAGTGCCAGCCAGCGGGCTGCTTTGGGTAAACGGGGATCCGTTTTCGCCGCTCCCATTCCATCCTCGCGCAAGAAATTCCTTCCTCATCATAATAGACGACGCCGTTTTTAGACAATGAAAATTTTGTTACGAAAGGCAGACAAATAATCTTTTATGCAACCCTGCCCACTATCCCACGTATATTGGAAAGAGAGGCACTTGCCTTGGCAAAGATTGATTGAAAGGATACCCAATGAAGAAATATCTCATTTTGATTCTGCTCATCGTCGTTTTGGCGCTGAGTGCGCTGCCGACCCTGGCACTCCCGCCCACAGATTTGAACGCATTGGCGCGCTATTTTCCAGCCGATACGATAATTTTCGCCAGCGCGCGGACAGATGACGAATTTTTTGTAACGCTCGATTCACTCGTTGCCAGAATCGGCGCGGCAATTCCCGACGTGATGCCGCCGATGACTTTTTCAGAAGCATTGGACGAAATCGTCGGCGAACTGAATGACGAGGCCACTTTCGCCAATACGATTCGCCCCTGGCTGGGTGATGTTGCGTCATTGGCAGTCACATCGCTGGACACCGCGATGGATCAGAATGATTTTAGTAATGGCGAAGCACCCGTTATCTTCGCTTTCAGCATTAAAGACCGGGCAGCGGCAGGCGCATTTCTGGACGATGTGATTGCCCGCAACAGCGATGATTTCGAGCGTGTCGAAAAAGAAGATTATGTGCTGGTGCTGGATGCCAATGACGACGCGGAAGGCAAAGTCATGCAAAGCGCGTTCATGCTGTATGAGGACGTGCTGATGGTGACGAATGATGCCTCCAGCCTGCCAACAGATGGGCTGCCCACCGAAGCGCTGAGCAGCAACGTAGATTTTACATCCGCAATGAGCGAACTGCCGGAAGACAGCTATAACCTGACGGCTTTCATTGATTTTGGCGAGTTTTTTCAGATTGCCATGCAAAACCAACCGGAAGCTGTCGAGGCGATGGGCGCGTTCGGCAGCATTTTTAATGTGATCGGGCCGCAGGTTTGGGGCTTCACGATCCTGGATGATGTCTCGGCGACGATTGATGTGGTTCAAAAAATTGGCGATCTTTCCGCTCTGGAATCAACCGGATTCGTGATGGGGACTTCAACCCCGATTGACCCCGCTTTTGCCGTTCACGTTCCCGCCAATGCGTCGCTTGCGATTTTTGCTTCCGATTTAAAAACATCGATAGGTGGCGCGCTGGATAATCTGGTGAATATGAGCGAAGCGATTGCCGAACTACCAAACACAAATGGTATGTCGCCAGATGATATTCAACAGGCGCTTGCCCAGTTTGAAGAGACCTTTACGGCGATCACGGGTCTCGACTTTCGCAGCGACGTGCTGGACTGGATGACTGGCGATTATGCGCTGTTCATGATGTTAAATCCGGCGCTCGATACCAGCAGCATGATGGGCTTGATGCAGGTGTTCCCAGTTGATTTTGGCCTCGCGATTGAAGCGACAGACCCGGCAGCCGCCCAGAATATGGTCGAAGGGTTGGCGCGCGGGTTGAATCAAACGCTGACGATGGCGGGCTTGTCCGGTGACGCGACTGAAGAACCGGGGAATCCGAAAGTTGAGATTGCTTCCGAAGACCTGAATGGGACAGACGTTACAGTCATCACCATCACTGCGCCCAACATGCCCTGGACGATTGAGCTTTTGATGGCTGCGAATGATAATGTATTCGCCCTGGGGACTCGCAGTGCTGTGACGGCGATACTCAACCCTGATGGTGGACTGCCTTCAAACCCCGAATTTGTGCGTTCGCAAGCCTTTATGCTGGATAACCCAACATCGTTAGCGTGGTTGGGGACAGAAGGTCTTCTTCCACTGGCTGATCTCGCTGGTGCATTCGGCTCAAGGAGCAGTTCAACCGATGCCCAGGCAGAACAGATCCGTAACGCGCTCGGTTTGTTCAGCAGTGGTACGATCACCTCGACCATGAGTGAGGATGTGAGCCTCGTGCGTCTAGTGCTGACGTTCAGCGAATAGAAATTCCTTTTCGAATATTTTGGGGCGCATAGCTGTGCGCCCCCTACGAATTCCTGGTTTCAAACAATCCACTTCCTGAGAGTTGCGCCGTATTTTAATTGTCGCGATAATGCACAATCATCTCAGGAGAAAATAAAATGGATAACCTCTATTTGCAGCCGCAGGGTTTCCTCGGCACGGGTGCGAGTTTGCTGGCTGACCTCACCCTATTGGCGTACATTTTATTGATCGTTCCGGGGATGCTCGGCGGGTTGGTGTTCGCGCGGCGCGGCTTTCACAGGCCGCATCATCAAATGTTGATGATCGCGATCACAATCATTAACTGGGTGTTGATTATTTTTCTGATGCTGACAGCTTATCGCTTCGATGTCGCGTCGAATATCAGCACACAGCCCAGCAATTTCCGCTACCTGATACCCACGATACACGGCATTCTGGGGCTGCCCGCGCAGCTTTTGGCGACCTACGTGGTCATTCGGATGATTATCGAGGACAGGAATGTCGCACGAGCCAAACAGCGCGGCGAAAAAAATCTCTCAAAATATTGGTTCAAAGGTGCGAAGCCCTATATGCGCGTCACGCTGGCGCTGTGGCTGCTGACAGCGCTGTTCGGTATCGTGAGTTACGCGATCCGCTACGATCTGATCTCGGTTGGTCGGGGTGATGTGCCACCACCCGTCGCAACCGAGGAAATTGAACCCCCGGTAGCCACCGAAGAAGTGTCCACCGATGAACCGATGACCACGCCCGAATCGACGCCGGAAATTTCGTCAACCGATGAAGCCGAACCTGTAGTGACGCCGGAAGTAACCCCAGAATCGACACCTGAACCTGTCGAAACGCCCGAAGTCGTTGAAACGCCGGAAGTTGCCGAGACGCCCGAAGTCGAGGACGTTGATAATCGAGGTCGCGGCTCTGATGACAACAACAGCGGACGCGGCTCAGATGATAACGACAATCGCAGCTCAAACGATAACAACAGCGGACGCGGCTCTGATGATAATGACAATCGCGGCTCAGATGACGGTTAAAAGCATCACCACGAATCGACGATGACGGTTTTGAGCGGCAGCAAATTTTCGTCATCGACTCCTGGCGCGGCGAAGCGTTCATCAGGATTTTGCCAATCGTAAATGGCGAGTTGGAGCGGATAGCGCCCAATCGTGATCGGATAAGGCAGCGTCAAAATGCGTTCCTCAACGTAATACTGCCCTGGCTGCCACTGGCTGGTTTCCTTTGGCGGCGGATTCTCAAAAGGATAAATCGGGTCAATGACCTGCGGCGGGCCGTCGAATTGCACCATCACTTGCCCCTCGTCGCTTTTGATGTAGGTTGCGACGCTGTAGTCGGCTGCGACAGGCTCATCCACTGACCACCACAGCCGCAAGCGTACTTTTTCGCCTTCACGCCGGATGATGGTCGGGCCAGATTCGTAAATCGAGGTGTCGTTGTCCAGCACGTCAACGCCGTGAAAACGCATCCCATTTTGGAACAAAATGCCATCTACATCCGGCGGCGCTTCGTACAGACGCCATAAAAATTCGGCAGGGCCGACAAAATTGCCGGGGATGCGATTCTCGTTGACCGCCGCTGATGTTTTCGCGTCGAGGTTGAGTTCGTCGGTGATGTACCAGATGCGCCGATAATCCCCAGGTTGATCGACATATTGCAGGCCGTTGGGGAAATAGAGTCCGGTGAAATAATCCCATTTTTTGTCGTCAAAAATTTCGCAGGTTTGGGTGCAGCCGGGGTCGATCAGTACCACGTCGCCCCATTGCGCATTCTGGGACAGCCATTTGAAATTTGATTCGAACGGCTCGTCAAAGCCCAGGGCATAGTGGAGACGGAAAGGATACATATTCAGTACGATCAGTACGATAGCCGCTATGACGAAGCCCGCACGCCGCAAAAAACTCAACCCCCAGCCGACCCACACGCCAATGCCGAGCATCAACGCCATCGAATAATGCAAATAAAACAAGTAGACGATGGGATTCAGCAGAAACATCACCAGCGGCATCAGCACCAGCCACAGGAAAAACGCCAGTGAACGCCGCGTCAATTTTTGACGATTGAGCAGGAGGATGACCGCCGATGCGATGACCAAAGCTATCCAGACTTCAACGGGATAGCCTTCGTACTGGTAGATGGTGAAGCGCCGAAAGTAATCCTCCATCTGATTGATAAACAAGCCGAAAAACCAGTCGGCGGCGATGCGGTCTGCGGCTTCATCGACGCGGAAAAGCAGCAGCGGCAGCGCAAAAATCAGCGCGAGAAGTCCGGGAAGCCACCAGCGCCAGATCGCGCGCCGGAAAACGACCAGCGTGTACAGGCCGAGCATCAAATAGCCAATCGTTCCTGGTAGATAAGTATAAAAAATGCCTGCCATGCACAGTGCCAGCGGCAGGGCCCGCCGCAGCGATGGCTTTGCAAAATAGCGCTCGGTCAGCCAGAAAGCGAACAGATAAAAGGTGAACATCAGCATATAGCCGCGAATCTCGGTGCTGATGCGGATACTGAAGCCGAGCGCGCTGAACGCGAGTGTCACCAATACCGCCGCGTGAATGCCACGCAGCCGCCACATCACGCGGAACAGGGCAGTCATCGCGATCATGTAAATGAATGCCGTCAGGATGCGCAGTACAAACGGTTGAATCCCGACCAGCTCTTTCCATCCGGCGATCAGCAAAAAGTACAGGGGAGGCCAATCATAGGGCGTCCATTGCAGAATTTGCTGCGGTGTGCCGTAGCTTTGCCAGATCGACCAGATTTCGTCGGTGTGCATTTCCAGGCCGTGAAAGTGGATCAGACGGCTGAGAAAGAGGAGCAAAAAAAGCGCCGTCCCCATAAAGAGACGGTTGCGAGTGCGGGGTGACATGCGTGTCGGCAGGCTTTCGTTTAGCATGATTGACAGTGTAGCGCAGGGTGATGTTGTAGTATATTAGACATTAATGAGTTTTGAGAGTGCCAACCATATGAATGATCTACACCTCACTGAACGTATTGTCGTGTCACGAAATATCTGCCACGGCAAGCCCCGTATCACTGGTACGCGGATTATGGTTTATTTGATTCTCGATTTGTTGGGCGCAGGAAAAACGCCGGAAGAAATTACTTCAGAGGATTATTATCCTGATCTTACGGTTGACGATGTTTATGCGTGTATCACGTATGCCAGCCGTGTAATCCAAAATGATGAGTTTGTTCTGTCAGAATGAGTATCTTACTCGATCATTGTGTACCCCAAAAGTACCAGCGTATTTTGCAAAGCTGGGGATACGATGTGACTTTATTAAAAGAGCATACTAACCCTGACGCAGATGATGTCGATGTTATTGCAATCGCGCAAAAACTTGACAGTATTTTACTAACGGTTGACATGGACTTTTCCAATATCTTGGATTATCCTCCAAAGGATTATCAGGGGATTATTGTTGTTCGTTATCAAGCGCTGGAAGAAGAACTAGCATTTATAACGCTAAAACAAGCGCTGCTCGATTTATATCGAGAGGACTTGCGTAAGGTGTTGGTTGTGATTACAGGGAAACATTATCGTGTGCGTCGAGGTTAAACACATTAATCACTGAACGCTCGTACATCCCCGATCACCTCTGTCATAACCCGCTGTCCAACGGCATAGCTCGCCGCCGAATCGCTTCGTGCCACCAAATTTATCCCCTCGTCCAATTGAATCCCGATGCGCTGGTCATGACCGTAAAATTCGCGCCATGTAATTTCGGCGTTCGGCTGGTCGCGGTCACTCACCAGGCGCAATGATTCGGGGCGAATCAATATTTCGACACGACCATGCGCAGACTGTTTCAGCGGAAGCTGCCCCAGCGCGCAGTTGACATTTTCGCCGTTGGCTTCACCGGGCAAAAAATTGGCTTCGCCGACGAACGCCGCGACATCGCGGTTAGCAGGGCTGGTGTAAAGGCGCTGCGGCTCGGCCATCTGTGCGACCTGCCCGTTGAACATCACGGCGACTTCATCGGCGAGGCTCAGCGCTTCTTCCTGGTCATGGGTGACAAAAATGCAGGTTGTGCCGGATTTTTTGAGGATCGAGCGCACTTCTGCCCTCACCTGAATGCGCAGCGCCGCGTCCAAATTCGAAAACGGCTCGTCGAGGAGCAACATATCCGGCGCGGGGGCTAAGGCGCGTGCCAGCGCGATCCGCTGCTGCTGCCCGCCCGAAAGCTCATGCGGCATTCGCTTGGCGTGTTTGGGCAGGCCGACCAGCGCCAGCATCTCGTCAACCCGTTTGCTTTTATCCCCTCTGCGCAGGCCGAAAGCGATATTTCCAGCTATGTCGAGGTGGGGAAACAGCGCATATTCCTGAAAAACCATCCCGACGCGGCGTTCTTCCGGCGCAACGCGGATCGTTTCGCTGGCGACGATACGATTTTTGATCGAGATGATGCCGCTGTCCGGCCACTCGAACCCGGCAATCAGGCGGAGGGTGGTCGTTTTGCCACAGCCGCTTGGCCCCAGCAGCGCGATAAATTGGCCTTTTTGCACATTCAGCGAAACGTTATCGACGGCTTTTACGTTGCCAAAGCGCAGGCTCACCTGATGAAGTTCGAGCAAATTCATGCCGGATTTTTATCCCTTTAAATTATCCCGCCATAACAGGATTGCTAATCCGACGCATGATAAACCGATTAAAATCAGGCCGGGGAGTCCAATTAAAGCCAACATGCCCGCTTCCGAGGCCATCCAGATGCGCGTCGCCGGGGTGACGAAGCCGATGGGCGACAGCATGAGCGTTGTAGGCAGTTCTTTCATGGTGTTCAAAAAAACCAGCGCCATCCCCGCGATGATACTCGCCCAGGTGAGCGGAATCGTAACCCGAAATAGGCGCTGCCAGGGGTGTAATCCCAGGCTTTGTGCGGTTTCTTCAAATGCAGGATTGACTCCGGTCAGCGCGCTTCCGGTTGCGGCGACGCTGTAGGGCAAAAAGCGAACCGAGTAGCCCAGGATGAGCAGCGGCATCGTTTGATACAGGGCTGGCAGGGTATTTGCGCCGAAAAAAACGAGCGCGAGGCCGATGACGATCCCCGGTAGCGCATTGCCGATATACGCTAGATTCACCAATCTGCGGCTCAAACCGGATGATGAACGCCGCGCCAGGATCGCCAATGGGAGCGCGCTGAGCGCAGCTACGACAGCCGTTAGCCCGCTGGTTGTGACCGCGTTCCAACTCGCTTCGCCCAGTTTCATATCGATAGGGCTGCTCACGTGTGGATTCAACGCCCACCCCAGCAAAATCCCGATGGGAAGCAAAGTCCCGATTCCGATCAACAAAAAACAAAATCCGAGTGCCGGAATTTGCCAGCGCCCCAGGTGCAAATTTTTCGAGGCCGTGCTGCTGCCTTTGCCGACGCGGTAGGTGCGCGCTTTCTGGCTAATGTTTCGCTCAAGCTGGACGAGCAGCAGCGTCAGCGCGACCAGCACCAGCGCCAATAAGGCGGCACGGCTGCGATCAAACGAACTGTTATAGGTCACGTAAATGGCACGGGCGAAGGCGTTGTAGCGCATGACCATGACCGCGCCGAAATCGCTGAGGGTGTATAAGGCCGTCAGCAGCGCCCCGGCGGCAATCGATGGGCGCAAAATGGGGAGAGTCACGCGCCAGAAAATTTGCCAGCGCGACGTGCCGAGCGACTGGGCAGCTTCTTCCAGGCTGCGATCCATGCCGAGCAGAGCCGCACGCACGGGCAGCACAAAATAGGGATAAGTAAAAATCGTGATGGCGAATGAAGCGCCAAAAAAACCATAAATTTCGGGCAGCCGCCGGACGCCAAGCGGCTCTAAAATTTGCTGCAAATAACCTACTGGGCCGAATGCTGTCACCAGAGTCAGCGCGCCGATGTATGAGGGGATGACCATTGGCATGAGGCCGAGGACGAGAATTACGCGGCGCAGCGGAAGTTTTGCCCGCGTCGTCAGCCATGCGAATGCTGTGCCGATGACCGCCGATGAGATAACGACAGCAGCCGTCAGAATCAAACTGTTGCCGAGGATGGTCAGGGTTCGCGGTTGCAGCAGGTAGTCAATGCCCGCCGTGCCGCTTTCGGATGCCCGTATCACCAGATAAATCAGCGGCAGCGACACGACGCCAATAATCAAAAAGCTAATTATTTTTAATCCGGTCAATCGGATCATCTTAGCCCACAAAGCATGAAAATCTGCTCCAGAAACATGGCAAACAGGCGCAAATACGTTCAACGCACTTACGCCTGCTGCTGTTTTTTACGATTACTGAATCAGGGGTCGCACTTAGTCCAGCGCGCCGCTCGATTCAATCAACGCCAGGGTGGTTTGTAGATCATCCAGGTCGCTCAGGTCGATTTCCGGCGCTTCGATGGTATCCAGCGGTGTCAGCAGCGGATTGAGGATGACGCCATCAATCACCGGATATTCATAGGTCTGGGTCGTGAAATACTGCTGGGCAACCGGGCTGAGCAGGAACGAAATAAACTGCTGAGCTTCTTCGGGCTGGTCGGAGGTTGTCAGGACGCCCGCGCCTGCGACGTTAATCAGTGAGCCAGGGTCGTTCGCCGGGAAGAAATAATGTGCCAGCGGGGCTTCCGGGTTATCCGCGAGGATGCCGAACATGTAGTAGTGGTTGCTGATGCCCATCGGGATTTCGCCATTGGCGACAGCCAGATGCAGATTGGTGTTGTTGCTGCCAAAACCGACGGCTTCGTTGGCAACCATATCCGCCAGCCATTGCGTCGCGGCTTCTTCGCCCAGCAGGATGCGCAAAGCGGTAACATGCGCCTGGAACGAAGCATTCTCCGGTGTCCAGCCAACCAGACCTTTGTAAGTAGGATCAGTCAGATCGAGAATGGAAGCGGGCAGCTCCAGCCCCAGCTCTTCGACCAGCGCCGGATTATAAACCAGGACGCGGGCGCGGGCGCTCGTACCAACCCACAGGCTTTCCGGTGAGCGGAAGGCGGGTGTTACCAGATCGGTGATTTCGGCGGGCAGTGGCGCGAGTACGCCTGCTTTTGCCAGCGCGCCGAGTGCGCCCGCATCCTGACCATAATACAGATCAGCAGGGCTGTTTGCGCCTTCTTCCAGAATTTGATTGGCGACAGTCGCCGTATTGCCGTAAACGACTTCTACGGGGATGCCTGTTGTTTCGGTAAATTGCGCAATGATCGGCCCAACCAGGCTCTCACCGCGTCCTGAATAAATAGTAAGCGGCTGCGCGTCGGATTGTGCGCTGATGGGCGCGACGACCAGGATGAAGCAGGTAAGAAGCGCGAACAAATAAACCATGTTACGAAAACGCATCGAGACAAATCTCCTTCAATAAATTAAATGGGGTAAATGTAATGCCTTGAGACACAACCATCCCTATTGTGGAGGATTTGCCCCGCAATATCTACACGCGCAGTCAAGGTGTAAATTTTGTGTAAAGAATCCTGAATTCGGTAAAGTTAGCCGAAAAATTTACCTGTGGTTAAATAAAAATATGTAATAGATGTAAAATATGTCGGAAAATATAAGTGCGAAGCGATCTGCTCCGCACTTTTCTACGTGATAAACTTAACGCTTACTTCCAGTCGAAGGCGTAGGGGCTGCCGTCAAAATTGGTCGCGTTGATCTGGAATTCGCCGGAAGTCAGGCGGTAGAGGACGACGCCATTGGCGCTGTCGATAACCGTATTGACTTCAGGTGTATCGCCCACGTCGGCAACTTCTTCATCCGTCGCGGTGAAAATTTTGTCGCCATTGCCGTTTGCCGGGTTAATCAGATAGACATCGAGACCCTGTTCCGTGTCATAGACAGCGACGGGCGCGGCAAGCTGATCGCCGCCATCGTTGAGGCGACCATCACCGATTTTCCCGCCCAGGCAGTTTTCGAGGCCGATCTGTCCATAGGTCAGGATTTCAAAAGAGAGGGTAGGAACGGAATAGTAGGTGATAGCAAACCAGCTATAACGGGGAGCGAAACCGATTACACGAGTATCGCGTGTTTCGCCTGGTTGTAAGGTGAATGATTCTGCATCGACAAGCTGTAGTTCGGAGTCAAAACGATATAAGCTCGAATCGATCTCCATAGGTTCACCGCCGGTGTTCGTCAAGCGTATGGCCCAGGCGATACAGTAGGTAGAGGAAGAAGTGGTGATAATAGGAGCAGCAGAAGCACTACCAACAAACGCAATGCTTGTAAGCAGCATCGCAGCAGCCAGCAGCAGAATGACCAATTTTCGTGATGAATGCGCAAAAAATCTCAAGATTTCACCTCTCGTTTTAGCATAAACAGGCTGATCGGATTTTAGATTGTCAGTAGCATGTAGAAATGATGGCACGTAGTTGGAGGATCGTTTGCCATCAAAAGTGTTCACCAGTGTCTATCAATAAACTATAAACGTTTTAGAGCAAACAGCCTTAAGAATTTGTTACATTCTGCCTGAATTTCGATAAATTTCATAAATGATTTTGCCGACGTTCTGCAACTTACCAAACCTTTGCGCGTATTAAACGGCAGACAAATGCTGAATTATTGGGGGATTCAGCGAAGCGCTTGCAGCATAGTGGTAAAATAGGTGTGTTGGTACATTGCATTGAGGAGAACGAATTTCATGGGAGCATGGTGGGGATCGCGCAATAAAGTTGACCCTCGCTTACAGGTCGAGGTTGAAGCGATGCGGGCGACATTTGGTAACACATTTAAATTGGTCGTGCCGCAGTTTGGGTTGTTGTACTGGCAAGGCACGATAGAAGTCAATTTATCGACCCTCAAGTCGCCAGAACACGTCCTGAAAATTGTTTATCCCAACGAATATCCAAATCGCCCCGCAGAGGCTTATGTCCTCAAGCCGCACATTTACAGCGAAAAGCATCAGTATGAAGATGGACAGCTTTGCCTGTTTAATCCCAAAGATGGCGAACAATACGGCTGGAATCCCGGTCAATCGACGGCAGTCACCATCGGCAAGTGGGCGATTGAGTGGTTATATGCCTATTATACTTGGCGCGTAACTGACGAGTGGCCCGGTGTCGAGGAACGTATCAACCCCAAAACGCCGCTGCCCCCGCGCCGACGAGGATTCTGAACATGATGCGATCATTAAATGGGCGAAGGGTGCCGAATCTGGTGATGGCGCAGCGCGTTCTGGACAGGATGGCGGCGGCGGCGCGTCACTATATTGAGGACGAAACGGGCGAGGCAATGGTGGGGTTAGTTGTGCCGGGGGCACATACCAACGGTGTCCCGACCCTTTATGTGCTGGATACGATCTCGCCAGACAGCAGTGCCGTGCGGCAGATGCACACCTTTCAGCAGGGCGATGAACTGCAATACGATATGTTCGAATGGCTCAACGAAAATTGGAGTCATTATCGTGAAAAAGGCAGTTATCCTGGTAAGCCGCTGGCTGCCAAGTGGAATGTGCCGCTCTCTCACCTGGGCGATTGGCATAAGCAGCCTGGTTTTATGATTCAGCCGAGCGGCGGTGACCTGATGACCGCGCTGAATATGCTGGATGACCCTGAGAATGGATTCGATTTTTTGCTGGTGCCGATTGTGACGTTGGGACACCCGCCGACGACAGTGGGCGCTGGCGTCAATTTTTTGATGATGCCCCAGGGCGCTGGCACCAATCTGCGCGTCGATTTCTGGTATATCGACAGTCAATCGCGCATGTTTCAGCCGATTACGCCTGCGGTATACCCCAATCATTTGCTGCCCTCCTTGCCGGATTACCCCTGGCATCTCGTATACCCGGAAAACCTGAACCGCGAATATAGCAAGCTGCAAAATGATGGTTTGTTTACCTCGGTTGTGCTGTGGGACGCAGACGACCAGCCGCCGCTGGAAATTTGCCTGATGACGGCGCGAGTCGGCGCGGATCACATTTTAATCATTATCACACCCTGGGATTACCCTAAACGTGCGCCGCAAGCGCGGGTCGCCCCTTTCATACATATGACCGAAGATGATGATATGTTCGAAATTTTTGAGACCCTGTGGGAGCAGTCGAAGCCTGTCAATGACCCGCCGGGTTGGAAATGGTCGCCGGAATCAGATTTATTGACCTATGTCCGCGCTGTCGAGGCCGCGTTGGGGATCAAACCTGAAGCGTCATCGGTGGAGAACAAGGAACAACCATGAGTTGGAATCGTGTTGAACGGCTCATTGGCTCGGATAATCTGGCGCGGTTGGCAAGCAAGCGGGTCGCGATAGTCGGTCTGGGATCGGGCGGTGGTGCAGTTGCCTTGCATCTGGCGATGAGCGGTGTCGGCAATTTTATTTTGATCGATGATGACGTGCTGGAAGAAAGCAACGTCGTGCGCCACGTCGCAGATCGCCGTTATATGGGTCAGCCGAAAGCTGAAGCCGTCGCCGACCTGATCCGCCACCGCAACCCGAAAGCGCAAATCGAGGTGCGCGTGGGGCGTGTCGAGCAGAACATGGACGCGCTGGGGCATATTGATATTCTGGTTTCGGCTGTGGATGGCGAAGGCCCGAAATATGTGTTGAATCAGGCAGCGTTGAATCGAAATCTCACGGCTGTGTACGCGGGCGTTTATGAGCGCGGTGAGGGTGGCGATGCCGTCGTCATTTACCCCTATGATGGGCCGTGTTATGCGTGTTGGGCATCGGAACTGCGTGAAGGCTTGACAATTGCCAACGCAGATACGGGTGAACTGGATTATGGCATGATCGGCCCGGAGGGAACGCTCGAAGCAGAGCCGGGTTTGTGGCTGCACGTGATGCGTGTGGCAACCGTTCAGACGCATCTGATTCTCAACGAATTATTAAAAGGCACTGACGTTTATGAGCCAACACCCGGTAACACCGTTATACTGGCAAATAGTGCGCTCGAAATCGTCAATGGACAGGTCAGCCAGCCGCAGACTGCCGTTTGGGTCACGATTAATCGCGATCCTGAATGTCTGGTGTGTGGGGATAAGCTGAGAAATCGTGCGGCTTTGACCGATGGGCGTGAAGAAAGCAGCTTATCGCTGGCGGATTTGATAGATACGACAGGAATCGTGTTGCAAGAGGACGAGGACTAACAAAATATGGATGATAAAAATAATATTCCGGTAAACAACGACGAACCAGAGGTAAGCGATCAACCAGCCGTATCGCCGCCTGCGCAGCCGGAAATACCTGAACAACCTGTAAGCGCCAATGACGGTGGTTATGAAGAAGAAACGATGACGGATCGCCTGGAACGGCTCGGCGGTGAACCTGCGCCTGTCATTACGCCGGAAGAATTTGCGCGTTTACAGCAGGAAGGGCGTGTCAATATCGATTCGCGAGGGCGCGTCCGTACCACCCGACGCAGCGACTCGGATGCGGGTGTTTCATTACGCAAGCGCCGAGCCTGGTATGTCAACGGTTGATCCCGCGCAGGCGCTCCGCCACGCACTTGTCCAGTCGCTAAAGCAAAAAGGCGAATTGACTGATCCACTTATAGAGGCGGCATTTTTGAATGTGCCGCGTCACAAATTTTTGCCGGATATTCCGCTGGAACAGGCTTATGCTGATGAAGCCGTTCCGGTCAAACGTGATCCGGATGGCTCAGTCGTCAGTTCCGCCAGCCAGCCGATGATGATTGCCATGATGCTGCGGCAGCTTCGGTTAAGCCCTGGGGATAATGTGCTGGAAGTTGGCGCAGGAACGGGTTATAACGCCGCTTTGATGCAGCATATTGTCGGCGAAGAAGGCACTGTCACCACGCTTGAACTTGATAAAGATATGGTGCAGATCGCCCAGAATAATTTACAGCGTGTTTCCAGCGGCAATAACATTCGCGTGGTTCAGGCCGATGGCGCAGCCGGATATGCGCCGCGCGCATCCTATGACCGTATCATCGCAACGGTTGGCGTTTGGGCAATCCCTGAAGCCTGGGTGAAACAATTAAAACCCAAAGGAATCATCGTCGCGCCGCTGTGGATTGATGCCGGACAAGTGAGCGCCGCGTTTACGCTTCAGGCTGACGGGACGCTCTACAGTCCACAAAATCTGCCATGTGGTTTTATTCAACTGCGCGGCGTGGCAGCAGGGCCATCGGTGATCCGGCGGGTGGGCAGTTCCTCATTGGTATTGATCTCTAACCAGATCAATTCGATTGATATGGCCTCGCTGCATTCGCTCCTGTCCGAAGATTTTGAGCAAAGCGTCCTCGATTTTCGCCTCAAAGCAGGGGAATACTCGATGGGTTTTTTACCCTATTTGATGTTGAACGTCCCCAGGGGTACAATTTTCGCAGGTTATACCATCACCACCAATGAGCAGGCTTATGGGATCACCGGGCATGGCTTTGGCCTGTTAAGTGGTGGCAGCGCGTGTTTTGTGCCCCTGGAAGGGCATGGCGAGGCGCATACATTCGGCGCGCCGGACATGCTGATGGCGCTGCAAGAGGCGCTGACGAAATGGGATCGGCTTGGGCGTCCTGGTGGCAACGAAATTCGCTTGCGCTTGATTCCCGTTGGGCAGATGAAGCCCGCAATCAACGCCGGAAAAACATTCGCCCGTGATGACCATTATTTGCACGTTTGGCAGGAAATCACAAAATGACAGCGCTTGATGACGTGCGCGCGGCAGTTCAGCTTGCCAATTTTGACGCGCTTGCTGCCCAACGCCATATGTTTCCCGGCTCACGTCCGATGGAGGCGACGAAAACTGAGCGTTCGCGGCAGGCAGGTGTTTTGATTCTGCTTTACCCTGAAGCCAATGACCTGCACATCGTCCTCACTCGCCGCACCGAAACCCTGCGCGGTCACAGCGGGCAGATCAGCTTTCCCGGCGGCAGGCGCGACCCTTCTGACGAGTCATTCGTGATGACGGCTTTGCGTGAGGCGTGTGAAGAACTGGGTGTTTGCGAATCGATTAGCGTCCTCGGCGCTTTAACACCCATTTATATCCCGCCGAGCGATTTCGAAGTTTTTCCGATTGTTGGCCTGCTGGACGCGCCACCGACCTATCAGCCTAACCTGGATGAGGTCGCTGAAGTTTTCGCCGTTTCGCTGACCGAACTGCTGGACGAACGCCTGAAAGTTGAGGAATATCGCGATTTTCAGGGCAAGTCTGTGTTGATCCCCTACTATGCTTTTCATGGACACAAGGTTTGGGGCGCTACCGCCATCATGCTCAGTGAATTTGAACAGCGACTGCGCTTCGTGCTGCAAAAAGAAACGCCGATAAACCCCTAAATTTGTTTCTTCTGTCGATGGTAGGCGCAAATCTTGCGATTACCTGTGACATATGCTACACTCATCTGTATGAACATTCAAATGCTGTGTCTCGACTGTTGTAAGGCTGCAACCTAACCTATCCGGGGCGTGGCTGTGCCATGTCGTGAACAGTCTTTGTACTGGTAACGCTGCCGACCTGCTTTCCGGGGTCGGCTTTTTTATTTACAGATTGTGTTTAGGCGTATTTTGGGAGGAGAAGCAATGAAGATCAGACGGTTGAGTATTCTGCTGCTCGTCGTGTTTATATTCAGTGTGCTGTCGGCACAGGCGCAGGACGGCGCAACGATTCCTGCTGCACAATGTGATGCTCCCGGCGACTTGACGCTGCGCGTGTGGGATGAAAACTGGGCGAAAACTGTCCAGACGATTGTCGATAAGTGGGTCGCGGACTACTGCCCCGGCGCGAATGTTACGGTTAATCAGGTTCCCTGGGGGCAATACTGGGATTTGCTTAAAACGGATGCTTCCAGCGGTGATCTGCCCGATGTGTTCAACATCATTCAGGCGTATGGACAGGAATATATCAATAATGATGCGCTGCTCAACTTGCAGCCCTATCTCGAATCGGCAGGAATCGATCCTTCACTTTGGGGTGCTGGCTCGGTTGATCCCTATCGCAGCGCAGAGACGCAAGATGTGTATGCTACACCGCTGGAATGGGTGACAGTCGCCATTTTCTACAATAAAGACCTGTTCGACGCAGCAGGTGTGCCTTACCCGACGGCGGACTGGACGTGGGATGACTTTGCAGATGCCGCTGCCAAGCTGACCGACCCCGCCAACGGCGTGTTTGGTGCTGCCGTGTACGCGCAGTATCAGGGTGGCTACGGCGACTGGATTGCCTCAACGGGTACGCCGCCTGTCGTCACTGCCGACCATACCACCTGCACACTTCAGGAACCGGGTAGTATCGAAGCATTGTCCTTCCTGAAAGACCTGCTGGATAAGGGCTATATGCCGACGGTTTCGCAGTTGGGTGGGACGAGCGCCGACGACGAATACAACCTGTTCAAATCTGGTAAGGTTGCCATTTACCTTAATGGTGCCTGGAAGCTCCCGGACACGATTCGCGATGTGACCTTCAACTGGGACATCGTGCAGTTACCACGCAACCCGACCAGCGGGTTGAGTCGCCCGATTCTCCACGCCTCTGCCTGGGCTGCCTCCGCCAACAGCGATAATCCTGATCTGGCGGCAAACCTGGTACAGTTCCTGGTCAGTGACGAAGGTCAGAAAATCTTCGCAGATGCTGGCGGTGTCGCCCCAGGGAATCCGAACCCGGAATTGCAGCAAACCTGGATTGACAGCTTTGGCGACACCAATGTCAACATCCAGGCGTTTGTGGATGCGAGTAAAGATACACAGAGCGCAACCAACTTCAATGGGGATGCTTTCAACCAGGCAACCGCCGATCTGGTCATCAATATTTTTGACCTGGGTGTGAGTGTCGAAGACGCAACCGCGCAGGCTTGCGAGACGATGCAGCCGGACTTGGTGCCTGCTTCCTAGTCCAGTCATTCTGTTTTTCTTGCAGGGGTGGGTAAATGACCCGCCCCTGCGTATTTGCCGAGAGTATGCATGGCAACTCAGACTGACCTACAATCTACCTGGTCGCCTAAGTACCTGCTGGGGCGCACACCACTCAGCCGACGCCGCGCGCTGTGGGGTCTGGCACTGGTTGCGCCGAACACACTGGGGCTGTTATTTTTCTTCGGCATCCCGGTTGTGCTGTCGTTCGTGACAGCATTTCACGAGTGGAATGGAATCAAGCCACCGATTTTTAACGGACTGGAGAACTTCCAGACTCTTCTAAATGACCCCAAATTTTGGCAGGCGCTTGGCAATACACTCAAACTGGTGCTGATTACCGTGCCGATTGGGACCCTTCTCTCGCTCAGTATAGCCATTCTCCTCAATCAGCGTCTGCATGGACGCAGTTTCTTCCGCACACTCTATTTTCTGCCCGTTGTCACATCAACCGTAGCCGCATCGATTGTGTGGGCATGGATTTTCCAGGCACACTACGGCTTGCTCAATAATCTGCTGGCGGGCTTCGGGCTGTTGGACTTGAACTGGCTGACGCGCCCGGATCTCGTGCTGATCCCGATAGCAGTGGTGACAATCTGGCAGCGTGTCGGTTTCTACATGATCTTGTTTCTGGCGGGGCTGCAAAATGTGCCGCGCTCATTGTACGAAGCCGCGCTGATTGATGGGGCGACCCGCTGGCAGCGTTTTCGTTATATCACGGTCCCGATGCTCTCGCCGACGACTTTTCTGATCGTGGTGCTGTCGGTGATCGGCTCGTTTCAGATTTTTGATCAGGTTTTTATCATGACGGCGCGTACTGCCGCTGGCGGTGTGGGTGGAAGCGCGACAACTCTCTCCTACTATCTGTATCAGAAAGGCTTCGTCGGCGGTGAGTTCGGCTATGCCTCAGCGATTGGGCTGGCGATGTTCGCCATGATGCTCGCCGTCACGATCTTCCAACTGCGCTTGCAGCGGCGCTGGGTCTACTATGAGTCTACCGATGGCTGAATCAACGAGGCGGCCCGCGCGGCGGCTGGCAGACGCACCGGAACAGGTGGCGCGGCGGGAAGAATTTAGCCCTGCCATGCGCTGGCTAATCTATGGCATCCTGATCTTCGGTGCGATTATCATGTTCCTGCCATTCATCTGGATGGTGTCGAGCGCCTGTAAGCCGCAGGCGGAAATCAATATCGTACCCATGACGTTTATCCCGCAGAATGTAAGCTGTCTGCAAAATGTGACCGAGTTATATGAAAATTCTGAGGATTTCAACCGCAATCTGCTCAATACTGCGATTATGACCATTGGGCGTACCCTCGGTCAATTGATTACCTGCTCACTGGCGGCCTATGGCTTCGCACGCTTTCAATTTCCAGGGCGTTCGGTGCTGTTCGCCCTCTGCCTGGGGTTGCTGATGATCCCGTTCCAGGCAATTTTGATCCCCGAATATCTGTTGATCCGTTCGCTTGGCTGGCGCAATACATTCATGGCGCTGATCGTACCGGGCGCATTCAGCGTATTCGCGCTGTTTCTGCTGCGGCAGGCATTTTTGCAAATCCCGTTGGAATTGGAAGAAGCTGCCACGATTGACGGGGCAAACCCGCTGCAAGTGCTGTGGTATGTGACGCTGCCGCTATCGATTCCGGCGCTGGCTGCCTTTGCCGTCATCACGATTCAGGCAGCCTGGAATGACTTTTTATACCCACTGGTCGTCGCCAACGCCGAAGAAACACGTGTGGTGACGATTGGCATCAGCCTGCTGCAAGGACAGCGCGATACCCCCTGGAATCTACTGATGATGGGATCGTTGATCGCCACGCTGCCAATGCTGGTGCTGTTCGTGCTGCTTCAGCGCTACTTCATCGAAGGTGTGTCGATGAGCGGTGTCAAGCGCTAAGGCTTGAGCAGCAGCTCACAGTTAACCTCGCATATTTTTCTCTGATGATCGCAGATGAAAATTTTATACTTCGCCTATATGCCTCTTATGAACCCTGACTATTATGAAACATATACCCAACTTGAGTTGTAAGTCATCTGATGGAGAGAAAAACCATGTTTGTGCGCCAACCTACGTTCGTTAGCCCCCGTCGTCTATATTTCGCCGCGGAAAAGCCTGCTGAGCGTGTCTATCGCTTGCCGGTTGATGTTTATGCTACCGAGGAAAATCTGGTTCTGACCGCTTCGGTGCCGGGTCTGCGCCCGGAAGACCTGGAAATTACGCTCGATGACGATACCCTTGTCATTCGCGGCGAGTCCAATGGTCGTAATGCCGACGTGCATTATCTGATGTCCGAGCGTTTTCACGGCAAGTTTGAGCGCCGTCTGACCATCAACGTTCCGGTCAACATCAGCGCTGCCGAAGCCACCTTCGACAACGGTGTTCTGACGCTGGTTCTGCCGAAGGCTGAAGAGGCTAGACCGCATCGTATTGCGGTCAAATCTGCCGAATAATTGCGTCAAATCTGCCGAATAATTGTAAATCCTGTATCAGAAATCAAGAGCGCGCTGAAAAAGTGCGCTTTTTTGTTTGACGAAGTAGCCAAAACAGGTGACAATTAAAAAAACGGAAGTTCCAATTTTCGGTTCACCTCAGCCCGACAGCCTTTGAAGGTTATTCGCAGAGGGAATAAACATGGACGAAGGACACGTACTGGTCATCGGTTCAGCGAGTCGAGACGTTAGTGGACGTCCCAACCGGGAGATCAAGTTGGGCGTTTCCAATCCGGGACGGGTTCTGCGGCGGGTCGGGGGGGTAGCGAGAAATATCGCGGAAAACCTGGCACGGCTGGAAATTGACACTGTACTGTTGACGGCGGTGGGGCGCGACTCCAGCGGCAAACGTGTTATCAAAACCTGCGAAGACAGTGGTATTAACTGCTCCCACCTGCGGATTATCCCCGGCGCGCGAACCAGCAGCTATTTGATGGTTTTACAAGCCAACGGTGACTTGCTGACCGCGATCAGTGATTTCGAGGTGATGGAACACGTTAACGCAGATTATCTGGAAAGCTCCCGCGAACTTTTCGAAAGCGCGGCGATGATCGTCGTTGACGCGACACTTTCCCCCTCAGCGTTGGCAAAAGTTTTTGAGTTGGCTGCCCATTATCAGGTTCGGGTGTGCGCCGACCCCACGTTGCCGAGCTTGGCAGGCCGATTGTGCGATTATATCGATCAGCTTTACATGGTCTGCCCGAATGCTGCCGAGACCACCGCGCTCTGCGGCCTGGATAGCCCTGCAAATGATTTTGAAACCGCTGTCGATGCTGCGCGGCATCTGGTATCGCTTGGCACAAAAATCGCCGTCGTGACAATGGCTGAAAAAGGTCTGGCCTATGCGGATGGCAATGGCGGCGGTTTTATCCCCGCCATCAATACGCGCGTCGTTGACTCCAGCGGCGCGGGGGATGCTTTCAGCGGCGCAGTCATCTTTGGTCTGCTAAACGACGTTCCCGTTGATGAGGCGATGCGGCTAGGGGTAACAGCGGCCTCGCTCACGCTGCAAAGCTCGCTGACCGTTTTGCCCAATTTAAGCCAGGAACTACTCTACGAAAAATTGTCGATCTAATCAATTTATCATCTTCTGCCAATCATTTATGGCGGCTTGTTAGGCGTTTCTTTCCAAAAAAATGCGGAATCTGTTGTAAAATGTCTAGCAAAACCGGTGTGTAATTCGGAATGAGTGCTGCCATGCGTAAGTTTATCGTTTTTATTCTGCTTATCGTTATCATGGGTATGATCGGCTCAGCCAACGCGCAAGAGAGCGGTCAGCCAACCGCGCCTGCACCTTCGCAGACGGATGAAACCGCTTTGGTAGTCGCCCCTGAACTGTTTTTCAAGGGCCAGCAGGCTGATGACAACCAGAGCTATGACCGCGCAGTGCTGGATTACAGCCTGTTTATTCTGCTGAACCCTACTTACAGCCAGGGATATTTCAGCCGGGGTTTAAGCTATCAATCACTGGGTGAACTGGACAGCGCCTTAAAAGATGTATCGCAGGCTTTGGAATTTACATCCCCAGCGCCCGAATACACATCGCTGCTCTATCTGACCCGCGCTCAGATTTATATTCAACAAAATAATCTTGACGCAGCGTTGAGTGATCTTGACGAGTCGATTGAAGCTTATCCTGACTCGACAGAGAGCCTTTTGCTGCGCGCACGGGTTTACAGTTTCCAGCGGCGTTTAGATGATGCCGTTGAAGATTATTCATCGGTCATTCGCATCGAACCTGAAAACCCTGATGCCTATCTGGAGCGCGGTTATCTCAATTATCAACTGCGACACCTGGAAGAAGCGCTGGATGATTATAATCATGCGCTTGAAATCAGCCCGGATAATATTCAGGGATATGTTGACCGCGCGATTTTGTACAATGCCAATTCCGATTTTCAAGCTGCGCTGGCAGATATGGACAGCGCGATCAACTTGAGTCCGCAGACGGGCAGTCTCTATTTCATTCGCGGCGCGATTAACGAACAGGCGAGAAATATCACTCAGGCGGCTTCCGATTACCTCCAGGCGCTCAGTCTGGGGCAGACGCGCACGTTCACCGCACCTGAATCGGCAACAGGCAGCCAAACGTTCACCGTGCAGATGGATGAGGGATGGGTTTATCATATTCCGTTTGAGGCAATCGCCGGACAAAAAGTGACTGTCCAGGCCAGCCAGACAAATGCCGAAGGGCCTGATCCTCTGTTAGTGATCGTGGACGCAAATAACAAACCGCTGGTCGCGAACGATGATAGCAATGGAAATGTGAACGCGGAGATTGAAGGCTATGAAATCCCGGCAGATGGACAGTATACGTTGATTGTAGGCCATGCGATGGGTGGGTCTGCTGGTGATATAGCGGTTTCGCTTAACTTTAACGACTAACGGCTATCCATAGCGATCCATCGCCCAACGCATGAGAATATAAAAAGCGGCTGCTCCTGCAAAGGGTTCAAAGCCCCCAAGCGTTTGTTTGACAACCTGGGGGCTGACTTTACCTGTTTTTTGATAAAAAAAGTGCTGCACCGCTGCTTGCAGCGCCACGTCATTTTCGCCGATGTACTGATATTGCCCTAACGCGCGAATAATCGTCCATGCCGCTGTCCAATGACCGATTCCCTTAAAAGCCATCAGCGCATCGAGAATTTCGGCAGCAGGTTTATGTCGAAGCGCTTCCAGCTCCATTTTCCCAGATAAAATTTGCTGCGAAACGTCAATGAGTACCTGCATCCGGCGCGTGGTGATCTTCAGCGGTTTAAGGTCATCAATCCTGGCTGCGGCGATCTGTTCAGGGCGAGGGAATGTGTAGTAGCGCTCACCGTTATAAACAATTGCGTTATTGCCCCACTCGACGAGCCAGCGTTCGGCGCGCTGTGCCAGCGAAAGCGCAATCTGCTGCTCAATAATCGTCGTGACCAGGGCTTCGTAAAGCGTTTCTGCGCGGACGTGGTTCAGGCCATAGAGCGGCTCGACAATGCTCCATAAAATCGTATCTGTCCGCGCGCGTTCATAAAACGGCGTCATATCGGTGTCGATGCCGATCATATGGCTGACTTTGGCGAGTAGTAAAGCAGGATCAATTTCACCTGTGGTATGGATCAGGCTCACGTCGAGGCCATCAAGCGATTGGATAACCCGTACCAAAGCAGAATTTTCGCCGATGTGCAGATTGCGCCACCATTCCCCATCGCGCACGACATCCAGAACGGTGTGAAAACGCGCGGCAGCAATCGTTTTGCGAAAATCGTAAGTGGGTTTGGGGTGCAGCGTTCCGATGAGCATAGACGCGGATTATAAAGGAAAATCGGTCAAATGAGCAGCTTGAGAAGGTGCTGCACACCAAGCTCGTAATCGCTGCGAAAATCCACAGGCGACAGGTGAACCCCAGGCGCTTTGAGATCGCAGGATTGATACAGCACAGGGACGATAATTTTTCCACTTACGAGAAACTGCTGCCGTTCCGCGCGTAAATCCAGCGATTGAAGGGCAGCGGGCGAAAGAATCGTCAGCATGACTCCACAGCTATTGAGGGCGGCAAGGATCGCGCTTTGCCAATCGGCATCGTCGGGAATATCGGTCACGTCCAGCCAGACTTTGATTTCAGAGGCGCGCAGGCTTTCTGTCAAATTCACCGCAAATAATTCATCCGAACGCGCGTAGCTGATAAAAACGCCGCTGTGTGCCGCCGATGCCACATGCTGGGGTGTTGTCAGGCGGTTGATCGCTTCCGTGATACGCTGATCGTCGGGGGTGAGACTGTAGGCTTTTCGTAATGCGGCACGTTTTTCCTCAGCCCGCAATGAGACGAAAGCCAGCCAGACCCAGGCTAATGCATTATCCGGCTCCTGCGATACAATCTCCTTAATCAGCAGCCGCGCTTGTGCCAGATTGCCGCTGCGGGCAAGTGTAACAGCGTTTTCCAGCGATGATTGCCCAATGCGTGATGATGGCACCCGCCTCAACCCCTTAACTCAAAATTTTCAATCGACATTCTCAATATAAACCATTTCTGAACCAAATTATAATTCAGAAACAATTAAATTTTAATTGTGACACCATTTACGGCTCATCCAAGTGGCTTATTGGTGGGAGTGCCAGGTTTTCGCGGATAGGCAGCAGGCGTCGGCGCGATTTTTTCGATCACCACCAGAAAATGCTCGTCAGCAATGTCGGGAAGCATGATTGATTCGATATTTTTCACGCGCCCGCCGAGCAGCTTGATGGCGTGCTGTGCATCTTTACTTTCCTGCACGGCTGTCTTGCCCTTCATGGCGATACAGTACCCGCCGACTTTCGCCAGCGGCAGCATGTATTCAGCCAGTGCAGGCAGGCGGGCGACAGAACGTGCCAGAACCAGATCATAAGCTGCACGGTGCTGAGGCATTTGTCCGGCCTCTTCCGCGCGGGCATGGAGGGTGGTGGTACGGGTCAGTTGGAGTGTGGCAATCATATGGTCGAGGAAGGCCACCTTTTTTCCAGTGGCCTCCATCAATACCAGATCAATATCAGGGAATACGATTCGCAGCGGCAGACCCGGAAATCCCGCTCCTGTGCCGACATCGATCACGCGCATACCGGCTGAGATTGTCAGCACTTTCACCACCGACAGCGAGTCAAGATGATGCCGCACCTGGACAGCTTGGGAGTCGGTAATCGCTGTCAGGTTGGTGTGGGCATTCCAGGCCGCCAGTTCGCGCGTATAAATGGCAAACTGCGTTTCCTGCTCCGGTGTCAGCTTCAGGCCGAGCAGTTCCGCCGCCTGCTGAGTCAGTGTAGCCACCATTTCAAAATCAACGCAGGCTGTACATCTGGTTATAGGTCACATTCTGATTATTCGGGTTGCGCGTGACCGTAAATGTACAGGTGCTGTAAATTTCTTCGTTGTCCGTCCCTGGCCCATAGTCGTCGTAACCATCGCTGATTTTTTGCGCCCAGTTCAATCTGAACTCGATGCCGTATGTGCCTGGGGTCAAACTGCCGATAGGGACGGTGTAGAAAACCCAACGGTTGGCGGTGGGCTGCGTGATCGGGCTGACGTTGACTGGCCCAAGTGGCGCGCGGTTGAGTGTCACCGAATACTGCGCTTGCGCCAGATGGTCATTGATCTGCTGCTCGGTGCGCGCAAACCATGACCAGAAAATGGTGATGTTGTCATTGTCATAGACGACGCCGGGAGCAGCCTGCGGTAAAAATTGATCGCATTCGGCAAAAATCACGCCTGCGCTATCGGAGCGTCCCTGTTCACGGCGCGCGCCGATGACGACAATTGGCTCTGGCGTTGCTGGGGTATTGCTGTTGATAAAACCCCCAAATGGCGAACGGATGCTGCCGCCAGCCGCTTCTGCACCGGATGACCCGCTGCCTGCGTCGGTGCTGGTGCCAAGCTGATTTTGCGGATTGGCACAGCCGTCCTGCAAGTCATTCACAGTTTGATCAAAAATGGTGCTGGACGAATCGGTTTCACGCGCCATGATGACGCGGGCGCTGGCTGTTCCACCCTGGGCGACGGTTGCGCCGCTGTTATAGGCCAACCTTTCGCTAAAAGTGAACGCGCCATTCACCTCAACTCGCCGCAAGCTGGTAATGGCTGTTCCGCTGCCGTTCGCGCCGGAGAAAACCTGATAATAAACGTCGTAACCCGCTTCCATCGTGCCGGAGAGATTCATAATGGTCGCTGTATCACAGGCGACGAAAAAAATCGTGACGTTTGAAGCGCTGGCGGCGCTGCCCGCAGCGGGCGTAATTGTGGGTGTGGTGCTCTGGGCTGAGCCGATATTCAGACTAATGCCAAACACAAACAGTAAAACACATAAAATCGCAGGGATTAATTTTCTCATGCGAGTGACCTCCAGTGAAGATTGTTATTCGTCCAGCGTGTTGCGTTTTCGGACTCTCTGTTCGATTGCCCGAATGCCTTGCCACTTCCGAATCGGCGGTTCAATCTTTGGAACCATAAGCTTGAAATATAATTGATAATCTCAAAGCTGCCAATCCTGACTTAAAAAATGCAGCATCAAAACCTACGAGTCGTTATAATATAGGTTGTAAGCTGGAGTCTCCCCCTAGAGTAAGGTATGCGAGTACCTTAAGAACAAACTATAATAATCGTAAGAATTTCGATAGTCTGGACAGTTGAGCAAGAATAGTGACCCAGAAAATAGCAACCTCAGAGCTTTTTAATTTAGAGCATTTTTATTTCGGTCAACTGGTACGCAGCGGTAAGCCCGAAGATGAACTTCGAGTGCTGGCGGCAACCCCAGGCATTAAGGCTGAAATGGGAGCGGAAGTCGCGAAGCAGGCTCTCATCCCACCCATCAAAGGGGTGCCGGATGGCTCGTGGGCGTTGGTGCGTGGCAAAAAGACTCCGTTTATCCTGGCACAGTCTCAGCTTGGGGATGCAGGGCAGTCTATTGTGCATTTTATTCTGATGCCGCCGGAGGTGCTGCGCGCATTGGGGGGCAACCTCGCCGTGATGCAGCAGTTGATTGAGCCGAAAATGCCGCTTTACGATCATCTGGGCGCAAATTTGCAGCGTATTTCGCTGCCACAGGCTGGCCCACCGGAGAAAGATGCGCAAATCGATCATATTCTCGATCTGATGACGTATACGCGCAACCGCCTGGATGTGATCGAAAATTTGCTATCCGCTATTGTTCAGGGTGTGCAGGTTATCGTCCAGGGCGCGCCGCTTGATCTGAGGAGTCGTGTTGGTTTTGTACAGGGGCTGCTGGCGCTGCTGCCGCCGCCTGCGCGCTTCGGCGTGACTTTTACAACGCATAGTGTCCCATCGACAAAAGTGGACGCGCAAATTCGCTTTTACACCGACGACGAGCCGCCTGCCGATACGCTTGTCTATAACTGGCCTACTGCCCAACTACAGGGCAATGTTGTCGATGATGGCTACAGCCATTTCATTATCAGCCAGCTTCGCCTGGATGCAGAACTGGTGATTCAACAGACACAGGAGTTGACGGCGGTAGCGGCCTGGCGTATTCGGCGCGGCGACGGACTCGCTGAAGCGCTGTCCTATGGTTCTTATCGGCTGGCGGTTGATAACTCCGTGCGGAATAACCTTCCAGTCGAAGTGGTAGATGTATCGCGTGTGCTGTCGGAAGACCCAACCCTGGATGATAAACTGCGCGTCTCTTATGGTCGCCATTTGTTGGCCTTTGCGCTGGCGCTAGGGGATACGCAGCACGCCGATCCACTTTCGATCCTGCTGCGCCAGAATCCTGAACTCGAACAGGCCACGCTTCAGCAGCTTGGTGATGCGCTGGCAGAAGGCAAGGCAGAATTGGTTTACGCCACTTTGTCACGCTGGTTCGCCAATCCACTGGGGCCAGAAGGTGAAGCATGGGTCAAGCTGACTCATCGTTCGATTTTGATGCAAATGGATGCGCTCTTAAAAGATGGGGACCTCGAAGCTGTCAACGCCTTTCTGGAAGAGATCCACACTGCCAACCTGAGCGTTGAAATCAGCGGTGTGGTTCCCCGGCTGGTCGAGATGGCGCTGCCGTTGAGTGTGCGCGATAAAATGCTGGCGCAGACGACCTTTTTGTTGGCGATTAATTACCTGGAAATCGGGCTTATTCAGAAAATATTGGGCGCGCCAAAATTTTTGGCACAACTTCCCAAACCGCTTGCCCGTCTGATGCCCTATGTCAGCGGCGGTGATCCCAGCCGCGCGCCTGCTGGCCTGCTGGCGGAGGTTGCCTCGTCGTTTGGCGAGCAGTGGAAATCGCTGGTGCTGGTGCGTTTTGCCGAAGCTGCCATGCGTACCGAGCGCAAAGATTTATTAGACACCTCCGCATTGGCTGGACTGGTGCAGGTTGCGCTTTCTCCCTGGGGGCTGCAATACGATCAGGTGCTGCTGTGGATTGTGAATAACCTCTCTACGCCGGAAAGCCTCCAGACGTTAGATGATCCGGGGCCGTTTTATGTGATTCAGATTTTATTGGCGCGCGGCGCATATACGGAACTGGCGAATGGGATGATTAACCAGGCGCGCGTCCTGTATCCCGGCGATTTACAGGCCGATTATGCGCTCATGGTGCAGCGTTTGTTCGCGGAAACGCCGATTCCTGTTGCCGAAGTTCCGGCGGCTTTGAGCGGGATCGAAAAAGGCGGCATCAAATCGCTGCCGCTGGCAATGGCCTATATTGGCGCGCTGGAAGGGCAGGACTGGTCGCCGGTTTTGGATCAGGTCGCGGCGGCTGTGACCACCAGCTTGATGGAAAACCGCAATATTCTGAACGTGATTCACCCGACAGCGATGCTCTCCCTGTTGAAATTCCACGTTAAGCGCGAAGATGTTCCTGGCGCAACACGCATGTCGAGCCTGTTCCCGGATGTCGCGGTCAACCAAGGAACAATGGGCATGGCGATGATGATTCGCATGTTCAAGATGATGGATAAAGACCCGAAGATGAAAATGGCTTCGATGGAGCTGTTGCGGCGCTATGTGCGCCAGTCTGACAGCACCGTCGCGCGGCAGGCGATTGTCCAGTTTGGGCGCGAATTGGGTCTGCCAGTCCGCCATGCTTTGGAAGCAACGTTGAGCCTGAAGCGCTTAATGGGCGGTGTGGATTTTGTCGATTATGCCGATTTTATTCACATCACGGCGGAATTTTTGCAGGATACCGCGATGGCATATCTTGACAGAAATAACCTGCCTAGCCTTGGTGCGTTGGCAAATGACATGCAGAGCCTCACTGGTGGCCTGACAGATGAAGATCGTCGCCAGATTGCCCACAATATGGTTGCGCTGGGGCGCGCGATTGTGGTTCTGGGGGAGCAGTATCGCGCCCGGACGCCGCGTGAAATTGATAAACATATCGAAGGGCTGTTAGCGGGGAAGGCCGACCCTAAAAGCGGGGTTGATGTCTTGCGAGTCATGGGCGGCTACTTTGCCAAAGGTAAGCGCTATCGGGTCAAACTGGATCGTGCTACTACACACCCTCTCGGTGAGCGATCTGCGCCGATGCTGCGCGATCAGGCAGAGATCGTCAATCATTTGCTGCGCGGCGTGGTACAGGCATTTCCACCCGACCAGGAGATCACCATCAGCGCGCTGGCGCTCCGCGATGAAGTCGAAAGCATGTGGGGCGCGATCTCGCTGCACCAACAGCGTGAAATTGTGCGCAGGCTGGCGATTGATTTGCAGCGCGTCGCCGAACTGGCAGCACACATCGCCGCTCATGGTGATGAAAAATCGCTCACCGATACCACCATTGGGCGCAAGCTGGACACCGGGAAGCAGCAACCGAAAAACACGATTGAATTTTATCGCTACGTCCAGGGTTATTTTAAGTCGCAGGTGTAGCTACTGGTCTGTTGTATCTTGAAACGTCATCTCAAACTGCGCTGCGCCGTCGGCATCATCGCTTAAGCCTGAAATGACGAATACCACCAATTCGTTGGCCTCGGTGATAAATTGCCATTCCCCGCTGATGGCATCGTCGCCAGGGCCGATCAGTTGGCGCACACTGGGGCTTTTCGTTTGCGACCCAATCGATCCCATCTGCACCAAAAACTGCTGTTTGACATTGTTATCGACATGCTGCCAACCGCGCAGCGTCCAGGGGCTGTCGCTGCCTTCCGCGTCGTCCAGAATATTCAACTCTGGAATCGCAATGTTGTCGAGGGCGATGCCGGGATTTTCCTGGTCTGGAAGGCTGATATATTCAAATCGCACCAGAATTTTCTGACCCGCATACGGCGAAAGATCAACTTCCTGGGGCAGCCACAGCGGGTCTGGTTCAACGATGCGCGTCGGATGCGCCCCCAGCAGCACTGGAACATCAAATTTTTCGTCGCCACGCTGGATGTAAAGATTGAGGGTTTCGCCGGGTTTGTAATTACCCAATAGCGCGATCACGTTGGGCGCTCCTGACCATTCCTGCCCATCGTAGCCGATGATTTTGTCGCCGGGGCGGATGTCGGTTTTGCTGACGGGGCCATCAGGCACGACTTCGTTGACGTTCATGCCGTCTTCACCGATCACGACGCCGAGGATTGGGAATGGGCGTGGGCCTTCGGGATTGCTGACGCCCGTGTACCCCTGCCCATACGCTGCGCCAAAGCGATTGGAGGTGGTTGTATTGTCGGCAGGCAGGATTTTCCAGGTCTGACCGTCATCGGTTGAAACTTGCACATAGGCATAATTCCAGTCCGGCACGAGATCATACCACACATCGTATTTGAGCGTGACGTGATCGACTCCTGTCAGGTCAAAAGCGCGCGTCAGGGTGATGTCTTGGTCACGTTCGCGCCCTGACCAGTAAAAACGATTATTGGGATCACTGCTGGCGGGCAGCGGTAGGCGATTAGTCATTTCACGCCCATCAAAGCGCATACTAAACCGCGCAGCCTGACTGTTCAGTACATAAATATAGGATGAGCCAAATTGATCGACTGTAAGGTCAGTGAGCGTACCATTGACCGAGTTATTCAATACCCCACCCGTTGGAAATTGTTCAGCCGTTAATTGAGCAACGGTGTGCTGATAGCGACCATCGCCAAAGCCGCCATTGAGGACATTCGCCATCACAAAATCGGCGAAAACATCGCGTCCGGTGATGATTTCAGCCGTCAGCGGGTCAGTCACCTGGTTTTCAGCTAATGCCGCGTCTATCGCAGCAACGCCATCTCCTGGACGACTCAAAATATCCTGTACCAAACCGATCCCAAAGCGCTGAGTCATATAATCGAAAAATAACTGCTGCCCACCCTGCGTGGCGGCGCTTGTTCCTAATCTGCCGGGGCGGATCAATGATGTATCAGGCGCTTGGAGAAAGGCATCTGTCGAACTCTGCGCTACACTGGCGACCTGAAACTGAACGGCAAGAAAAAGACTCGAGGCTTCTTTGAGCCATTGTGCCTGCTCAGGATTGTGATAGTTGGTGAGAAATCCATAAAATCCGCGCGCGAGCAGGCTGACGTAGGCACTGTCGGCGGCTGTGGTGCCAGGGTACAGGCTTACGTTAACGGTGATGAGTTCATGTTGATTGCTGTATCCACCAGGGGCAATTTCGCTGGGAACAGCATCGTTGAAATTATAGAGCGTTTCGGTTTCGCCCAGGTCAGCAGCGTACAAAATGTAAAGATGAGGATCGTTATCGACATCGGGCAGGGACAGCAGGCTGGTCGGGTCGTTGATGCGGAGATCGTTCGGTAGAATAGTTGGGTCGCCATAAACTTCGCGCAGCCGAAACAACGTCAGAATCTGCTCCAACTGTCCGGCGACCTGTCCCATGGTGGATGGATTAAAGAACAGGCCATTTTCGACCCAGACATAAATATTGGGTGTCGCGGCGGCAAGTGTCGCGGTGATCTGGGTGGGTTCACTGGCTCCGGCTTTGCTCACCCAGAATTCAGTCGTGTCACCAGCTTCGTAAAGCGGCGTTGGCAGCGGAATAGCATAAGGCTGATTAAAGCCCAGCAGACGCCGCGCCAGTTCCATCGGGTCGCGGGTGGTGCTGCTTTCCTGCGCGCTGGCGGGGGCGATGATGACCAGCAAACAGACCAGCAAACTGATGAAGCGGATACGGCTGAATTTTTTGAACCTGGACATAACGGTTTCACCCTGCAATCTTGATACTTACAATCCAGTGTAAACGGCTATAATCAATTAAACCAGACTTTCTCACCCACAGTTAAGCGAATTTGCCGTTATAAATTTGCGCCTTATAATCAATTGAGAACCTTCACAGCAAAGGTGTTTTATGGATGTTGGCGTAGAGATTAATCAATATCATGTTGTCGAACATATCGGACGTGGCGGCATGGCAGATGTGTGGTCGGCGCGCGACAAACGGCTGAACCGCACGGTTGCGATCAAGACCGTTGCCCGCGATCTGTCGTCCGGTTCTGATGCACAGCCTGTCGAGTTGTTTGAGCGAGAGGCGCAGACGGTTGCGCAGCTTGAGCATCCTCATATCCTGCCAATTTACGACTTTGGCGAGTTTGAGGGGCAGTTGTACATTGTGATGCGCTATGTCACGGGCGGATCGCTGGAAGATGTCCTTTCCACTGGCCCACTGACTGTAACCGAAGCGCTGCGAATGGCGCGGGCAGTCGGCAACGCGCTCGATCACGCCCATGCCAACAAGGTCGTCCACCTGGATATTAAACCCTCGAATATTTTGCTGGATAGCAATCGTTCACCCTATCTGGCGGATTTTGGTCTGGCGACAGTGGTTGGGCCAGAAGGCCGCGCGGCAAACCCCGGCTACGGGACGCTGCTTTACATGGCTCCTGAGCAGCTAACCGCCGACGCTATCGATCATCGCGCCGATATTTATGCGTTCACGATCCTCGTTTTTCACATGCTTACGGGTGAACTGCCCTTTGATGCCACGACTTCGCTGGCGCTCAAGCAGTTGCAATTTCAAGAAGATTTGCCCAATCTCGATGCGGTCAGTCCGGATTTGCCACCTGCGCTGACGCCCATTTTACGACGCGGCACGGCGCTCGATCTGGCGACCCGCCCGAACTCACTCCGAGAAATGATCGAGGAACTGGAAGAGGCACTGTTAGGCAAGGCCACCGTTCCTGATGCACCTTATGACAGCTATCTGAGCGACTCGATCTCGCAGGACAGTAGTGAATTCGATGTCGGCGCGACCATTGATGTCAGCGATGTATTGCAGACTGAGGACGCGGCGCTGCGCGAAGCCCACGATCTCTATTCAAAAGCGCGGCGTGCCTGGGCATTTGGTCAGGGGCGTTTCCTGATGGGCATCACCCATTTCATGCTCGTCAACGATTATTACATGAACGCGCAAAGATACACGCTCAACCTGGATGAATCCGGTAAGCAGATGCTTCTGCGCGGTGCGTTGGAATATGACCATGAAATTGATTACTGGTGGGGGCAGTTGGACGACGAAAATCGGCGCTGGGTCACGCTCCACGCCATCCGCAGCGACAGCGCCCCAGCCCGTGTCCGCGCGCTCTATCGTCTGGAAACAATCCCGGACAGTGACCCGCCGAGGATTCCGGGTCTGGTCGCCCAGGCGCTCCAGGTTGAACGCGATGAGGCAGCCATGCGCGCGGCGATTCACGTTTTGACGACGCGGGCGCAGCTCATGGTGCGCACGGGTTACAAACTCAGCGATAATGTCAGTGGCAAAATGCTGAATACGGTAGCGCGGGTTGGTCTTCAGCGTTTCACGCCCTCCGTCTGGCAGGAAAAAATCTATTCATCCGATATTGACCTGCTGTTGGCGGATACTGCGCTCGAATCGCCATTTCCGACGGTGGCGGAGCAGGCTGCCCGTGCCATTGGGCGCATTCGTTCGCTGACGGCGGTACGCAAAATTGCCGAAGAACAGCGGCAGGGTAAACGACATGCGCTGCGGGCGCTGGCGTTGGTGCGTGATGAAGCCCCATTCTTGCCATCTGAGGTCAGCCCACAGGGACGCTTTTATGCATGGTTGGCGAACACCTGGCGTCGTCTGAGTGATAAGCCGATGGGAGTCGTCTGGCGCTACGTGTTTGCCTTCCTGAGTGCGTTTATCGGAATGAGTATCTACGCCTGGATTAACCTCTCCGGCCCGGCTATTTTAATTAATGAAATTATCGGGCGTACCCTTTCCACAGGTATCACGTTCGGCGTATTTATGGGTGTTGTCGTGATTCTGGCTGGCGAATTTCCGCTGCGGCTGCGCGGTTTTTGGACCTGGTGGTCATCGCTGCTTGCCGGGTTAGTTCTCGGTACGCTCTCCGGCGCATTCGTCTATGCGATGTATTCCTGGCTGCTGCTCTATCTTGAACTCACGACCCTCAACTGGACGCCACTCTTTTTCGGTGGTTTTGGGATGGCGCTCGGTTTCACGCTGTCGGGCATTCTCAATCTGCGTGGGTGGATGGCGACGATTTTGACGACCATCACGATTTTTGTGCCAATCTACATCGCTTATGTCAATTTCATGCCGCCAATTATTTATTTCCGCGAGGATGGTGACTTGTTCACTCAGGGAATCATGATTGCGCTGCTGATTGCGATAGGTGGTCACGCTCAGGGGTTGTGGAAAGATATTCAGGCCTTAATAGCCACGCTGCGGTCACGGTCAAAAACCAAGCCGGAGATTCAGACTCCAGCGCCGACTCTGTAAGTTTTTAATTGACGCGAGAGTAGAGCCGCCCGCTGAATTCGGACACCAGTTTATCGTCCAGTTCATCTGCCCAGGTGGCGACGGCGTTGATAATGCTGTTCGCCTCGACAATATCCAGGCCATCCAGCGGGCGTTCACTGTAGACATAAACTACGTCCAGATGCACGCCCAGCGAAATATTCACCAACTGCAAATTGAGTTCCAGCAGGCGGCGGTAAAGGGGCAGTAAACCGTTGGCGGGAAGGTGCATGATGGGCGACAGCACCTGGAAAAATCCCCCGGTATCGTTTTGCGAAACATAGACTTCAATGGTGGCAGACCCCCGCCGAAATGACCAACCGTAGCCTTCCTCGGTCTGGATGCGTACCTGATCGGGATTAATACCCAGCCCCGCCAGAATTTGCTGAACGGTCTGCGCATAGGTGTCAATACGGATATTATTATTGGATGGGTTGCGATTCCGGTTAAGGCTGAACATTTCGCGACAATTCTCCTGATCGGTTGGATTTAGCGATTCGGGCCGCCTGCAACGCCACAGCGCAGGCACAGCCCCTTGTGAAATCCCACATGCGCGCCGCAGTTTTTGCAGACAGCAGGGTGGTTTTCCTGGTAAAACATCGCCATCTGCGGCGTTGAAACCCGGCGGATATTTTCGGCGAAAGGCATCGTTGTGCCACAAGTTTCACAATAAAAGCCGCCTGCCGCTGCTGCTCGGCTCACACTGCCGCAGCTATGACAATAAATCCGGTCACGATAAGCCTGCATTTCCTGAAAAAATGTATCCAGACAGCGCGTGATGGCGGCGATATGAACGCCATGCACATAGGCCGCCGCGTTGGTGTCATTGTGGGTCAGCATCCCCACAACATAATGCCGCTCGTCGAACACGGGGCAGCCACCGGCATCCGGCAGGCGATCAATATCGGTTGGGAACCACTGCGGCGCAAGCGCGCGTGAAGTTTCGCGTTTCCGCCCGTTGACCATCAGGCCACCATGCGCGATGCCGTTGAGTGGAGCATTATCGGCAATGGTTGGAAAGGGTGTAATGGGCAGCAGATCATTGACAGGCTGCTCAATGTAGACCAGAGCTACATCGACATCGGGAAATGAACGGACAATACGCCCCGGAAGCTGGCGACGGGTTTCTAATTCCACCGTGACATTTTCTAACCCACCGACGACATAGCGTGTGGTCGCGATAATGCCATTGCGGGCGACGAAAAACCCGGAGCCGGAGCCATTTGGCCCGTCAATGATGCCGACGATATGGTAGGAAGCGGTCATTTGCTGTTCCGCTGCCGTCGGCGGTGGCACCAGCGGCCCTGTCACCGGTTTTACGGGCTGCGTGGCAGGCATTCTATGAACGCCGCTGGAGGATGCCTGTGAGTCATAAGTGGGAGGCGGCGGAGGCTGTGCCAGGGGGATATTGGCAGGCGGTTTCATTAATTCCGCAAGCCACTGTTTTGCCAGTTCGTTGCCAGGGTCGGCGGTCAGCGCATCCGTGTAGTACCGAATTTTTTGCTGATGATCTTCAGTCGTATTCGCCAGCCAGAGGTAAGCCGTTGCCCGCAGACTGCCAGTCAGCATTTCGTCGCGTAAAGCGATTTTGATGAGACGTGCGCCTTCTGAGAGATGTCCAGCTTGGATCGCGGCGATACCCTGCTGTAGAGAACGAATTGACGACGACATTTGTGCGAAAAACCCCTAATTATTGGTGGATGACCCCTTTCCTTGATATATAGTATAATCGAAAATCCGCTGAGATGCGCTACTCCACTCTCAGCCATTCCTCTTCAGGTGTTTGCTGTTCTGGCAGCCGCACCACCTGAAACCAGGTATTCCCCGGTTTTAAGTATAAAAATTGACCGTCATTGGTGCGCAGCGCCATCAGATCATAGCGGGTGGGACGTATCCAGCGGGCATCATAGCGTTGACCGTCGCGGAACAAAATCGCGTTGCCTTCAAACCACAGCTTGATCTCGATGCTGTAGCTTTTGTTGCCCTGAAATTCACTTTCGACAATATCGGTAAACGTGTGGTCAGCATAAATGATGACCACGTTCGCGGCGGTAATCTGTTGAAGGGTGTTGGCGTCGAAATGGCCTTCACCATCGGCAAAGCGGCGGTAGAGTTCGCTGGCGGCGTCATATTCCCAACGGACGCGCGTCGCCCGGTAGCGCAGGTCGATCACGTTGACCGCGCCGACGCTGCCTGCGGGCGGATCGGGACGAAAGACCATGCCGTGCAGGTTGGGCGGCTGGTTGATTCCCTGTTCGGTTGCCAACTGCCAGAGCGCAGCCGTGTTGGTGAACATATTGTGCGGCACTTCAATCGATTCGTCACGCCAGTAGTAAGGCAGGCCAAAAAGTACACCTTTGAAAAGTCGGTCTGAAAAATCGGACGTGTTCAATTTGTCCTCAACGCCGATACTCGCGCCTGAAAAGGCCAGCATCCCCTCGTACATGGGGACGAGTTCGTAATCGATCAGCCGCGCGCTGCGGATCGAGCCGACCCGCTCTGGCGCTTGCCCATAATAGATGGCGGAAAAGCGCGTTAAGCCCCCTTCGGCGTAATGCTCATAAACGAGGTCTGCCGCGCCAATCCCCGCTTGCGGGCGCACCAACGGCGGCGCGTTGGAAACCTTAACGACCAGTGGGCGGCGCAATAAAACTGCTGGATCACTTACGGGCAGCCCAGTTAGCGGATTGACACCGGGATCGAATAAATCTGGCCCGATAGCCCCCGGCAAAAGTTGCGGCGCATTCTCAACTATCGGTGTAGGCGTTTCAGTTGTATCATTTGGGAGAGATGTTTGCCCAGTCAGGTTTTCCGTTGTCGAGAACATGAGTGTGCAGCCTGTCAGCAGGCTTGCCAGCCAGGTGATCGTCGTAGCGCGATGGTGCATTTTGGAGACACCTCATCAATACTGGTCAGTACATCGATTATACTCGGCGGTCAATTTGACTTAAATCTTCAATTGGTAAGCTGGTTGACTCGCCTATATGCGCAAGCTATAATCAGGCTATAATAGTAAAAGCGTTGACACAGAATAAATTCATCACGGATTTGATCTACGCACAAGCGGAACGACGCGGAGGGCCTTAGATGCCGCTTCAAGGCAATATCAGGAACTTTAGCACGACCCAACTGCTCAATCTCATCAACCTCGCGCGGAAAACCGGCACCCTCACCATTTTTGAGGGTATCCGAACGGGCGAAAAAGATGCGATGGGCGAAGAAAAAATGGCTCCCGGCAAACCACGCGCGAAAGTAGCGTTTAACACCGGAAAGCTGACCTATGCCGCGTTGGATAACCAGGACGGCAATCTCATCTCGGTGTTGAACAAAGCGGGCAAGCTGACGGATGAACAAGCGCGTATTATTCGTGAACGTGCGAAAAATACGGCGGACAAAGCGTTGGCGCTGCTCCTCATGAATGCGAATTATGTTTCCCAGAGCGATATTGTCAGCAGCATCCAGCAGCATACGCTCGACGTGATCTATAATTTGCTGACGTGGGCAGAAGGGCCATTTCGTTTTGACGATGGCATGATGCCCACCAATGACCGGATTCAGGTGCCAATCGACCTTGAAAACGTCATCATTGAAGGTTCGCGCCGCATCCGTGAAGCTGAAAAGCTGAATGAATATCTGCCCAACCTGGACTTCGCGCTCAAATTCCCTGAAAACCCGAAAGAAAAATTTAAGGGAATCCATCTTAGCGTCGAAGAATGGCGGGTGGTATCGTTCGTAAATCCCAAAAATTCGATTCGGCAGATCGCCAAAGCCAACAATATGTCCGACATTGAGATTCGGCGCATTGTTTATGGTCTGGAACAGGCGGGGCTGGTCGAGCTGGTCAAGCCGCCGGGTATGGAAACAACAACAAGACCGGGACGCCCCGCTGCTGCTCGTGCGCCCCAGGTTCAGAAGAACGTCGTCAATAAACTGATTGATAAGATCAAGTCTATCTAACATCCTGAAGTCCGATTAGGGACGTTGTACTGGAAGAGCGGGAACGTTATGCAAACTGTGAAAATGGTTATCACTGGGCCGTTTAGTTCCGGCAAGACCGAATTCATCCGTTCGATCAGTGAAATCGAAGTGGTTTCTACCGAGCGCGAAATTTCGACGGAAGCTGAAAAACGCCAGAAAGACGCAACGACGGTGGCGATGGACTTTGGTCGTATCACGGTTGATGATGATTTGGTGCTGTATCTGTTCGGTACACCCGGTCAGCGCCGCTTCGATTTTATGTGGGAAATTCTGGCTGAAGGGATGTTGGGGTTTGTGGTGATGGTTGATAGTGCCAAGCCGGAAACCTTCCGAGAAGCCAAGAGCATTCTGGAAACGTTCCGTGCTTATGCGCCGACACCGTATGTCGTGGCTGCGAACAAACAGGATCACCCGGACGCCTGGGCTGCCGATGATCTGCGCATCGCGCTGCGCATCGAAGATGGTGTCAAACTGCTGCCCTGCGTCGCCAAAGACAAGGAAAGCGTCAAGAATGTTCTCCTTGAGCTGCTCTACTCCATATTGGAGGAGATGGAGGGCTAACCCATTTCCAGGTCGAGCGCCGCGCCTTTACGCAGGGGATAGAAACAAACGTGGCAACATTGGTCACTGAACAGGGGATCGTCCATTATGAGGCTTATGGTCGGGGACGCCCTGTTCTTTTATTACACGGCTGGCTCGGCTCATGGGCGCTGTGGCGCAGTACAATTGCTGAACTCGGCAAAGAATTTCGCACTTATGCGCTGGATTTCTGGGGTTTTGGCGAATCCGGTGAGCAGGGTGCCGATTTTTCAGTCGATAATTTTGTCCTCCTGGTGAACGAATTTATGGATCGGCTGGGGATTGTCAAAGCCCCGCTGGTTGGGCATTCAATGGGTGGCACTGTTTCGCTCGGCGCAGCCATCCGGCATCCCGAAAAAGTTGTCAAGGTCATCGTCATCGGCTCACCTATTCAAGGCTCATCCCTCAGCCCGCTCCTCAAATTAGCTGGCTATCGGGGCTGGATCGGCCTCGCAGAAACCGCGCCATTTTTGTTTAACGGCTTCATGCGGATGCTGCGGACAGGTGTGCGCGGCGGCTCGTACCTGCTGGCGAAAGACGGCAAGGCATTGGGCAATATGCTGGCAGCAGATATTTCCGGCCTGACCGTCGGGCCGTTTTTCGAAAGCATTGGCACCCTACGCCAGACGGACTTGAGATCGCGCGTGAGCGAAATCAAGATGCCGATTATGGGCGTTTATGGCAAAAAAGATTTAATCGTACATCCTGGTCAGTCCAAAGTCTTAAAACAATATGCCCCACAGAGCGAAATTGCCTGGTTTGAAGGTTCAGGACATTTCCCGATGATGGATGAGCCGCAGCGATTTCACGAGACCGTTCGCAACTTCTTGAACAATGGATGAACAGCCGCCGATCATACCAGCGGAGACACGATTCTTTTATCCGAACCGAATGGGTCGCATTCTGTTACAATCGACTGAGGATGTTTTGGGGCGCGGCGGACTTCTGGCGCTGCTTAAAATTGCCAATCTTTATCACTATACCAGCGGCCTTCCCCCCAATAATCTCGATAAAAAATTTCCATTTGAAGATGTCGGCGCGCTGATGCAGGGGATTGATCTGCTCTATGGCCCGCGTGGAGGGCGAGGGATCGCGCTGCGCATCGGGCGCGTTTCCTTTCGCTATGGCCTGTACGAGTTTGGTCAGGTGCTGGGGATTTCCGATCTAACGGTGCGGCTCCTCCCCTGGAGCATCAAGTTTAATCGGGGTGCCAATTCGCTGGCGGATTTATTCAATCAATTCAGCGATCAGGTGGTGCGGCTTGAAGATACTCCCGATATTCTTTACTGGAATATTGAACGCTGCCCATTATGCTGGGGGCGTGACCTCAATGAACCGCGCTGTTTTGCGGCGACAGGGCTGCTGGAAGAATCGATGATCTGGCTGTCAGGTGGCAAGTCGTACCAGGTTGAGCAAACTGATTGTTACGCGGCTGGCGATTCCCGTTGTACATTTACGATAGAAAAGAAACCTCTTGATTAGGTGAAAGCAGGTTCATCATGCAGCAGGTTATTCACCGTTATGTGATTGAAGATCAGCGCCCCGTGCCGCCTTTTAACGAGCGCGCCTCGGAGCTTACGATTGGCATCAAACCCCTGAAGATTCATCAGGAGGATCTGTTAGCCGAATTTTTTAAGGAAGGCCTGAAGCTGGGTACACCGCTCACAGGCCGCCATGAGCTTCCGCAGATTCGGGAAACGGCGATTGTCTACCGCGATAACCTGTGGTTCGACAAGGAATTTTTAGAGGCGTTTATCAACCAGGCGCGCCAAGCGGAACATGCCTCGCGGGCGGCATTCCCGGCTGATGATAAAGCGTATCATACCTATACGGTGCCACTTGCCACCAGCTTCGAAAAAGGGTTTGACTCCAAAGGCAACGCGATTTATTACCTTGACCTATGGTTTTTCCCCAAAGGCTATACACAGGATGTGAAGCCCATCGTCATCAGCAGTGACGCGCAGGAAAAAGGCTTTTACAGCGTCCCCGATTTTATGACGATGGAACAGGGCGACCTGACGCACTATCTGGCTGAGCGCGCTGTCGTCTCGATTGAAAGTTGGGTACACGTCTATTTTGCCAGCATTATTTTTGGCGTTTTTTCGCGCGGAAGCCGCTTTGAGGAATATATCAAGACGCACAATTTCGCGAGTTTAAAGCTGTTCTGGCGCGGCATCATCGAGCAAAAACAGCTTCTCAACACGTCGGCAGTGGTCAAGGTCGGCAAGGATACGGTTATTCACCCCTCCGCGCAGATCAGCGGCCCGACGACCATCGGCGATAACTGCTTTATCGGCCCCGGCGTTATCATCGACAACTGCGCTATTGGCAATAACGTCAGCATCGATCAGGGCTGTAATCTGATGCTCAGTACGGTTGCCAATAACTGTTTTTTGCCCTTCCGCAGCGCGCTTTATCTGACATCAGTCATGGAAAGCACGATTGTTGCGCAGAATACCTGCCTGCAAATGTGCGTGATCGGGCGCAATAGCTTTGTCGGCGCGGGTAATACATTCACCGATTTCAATCTCATCGCCCAGAGGCCGCTGCGCGCCACGAACATTAACGGTGAGCTTGAGCCTGTCGGTCAGATCGTCTTAGGGAGTGGCATTGGACATAACTGTCGCGTCGGCTCTGGTATGGTCATCTTTCCAGGGCGCATGATCGAATCCGATGTTGTGCTGGTTGCTTCGCCGGATCGCCGCGTCATCATGCGCAACGTGACGTTTGAGGAAAGCGATCATCACCGCTTTGAAGGCGGCGACGTTCATAAGCGCTTTTACCCCCGCGTGGACGAAGCCGAAACCGCCGAAGAAGGCTGGTAAAACATGACCGACGATACCTTTGCCTTTATTATTCACCCCATCCAGATTAAGAAAGATGTTTCGAGAAAATTTCCGCTGCTGGGCAAAATCCTGAGCGAAAAGCAGATCAATTTTTTCTCGCGCTATTTTCCGCCGGTTTATCTGTCAGAAGTAAACGGGATTCGTTCCGCCGAGACTGGTCGCGAACTACGCGGCTGGCTGATCGCGTGTCCGTTCACGCCGCTGACCATGATGTCCGTTCCTGTCGAGGTCGCCTACAATAAAATTGTTGCCTGTGGGCATATGGCGGAAGAACTCGGCGCGAAAATTTTGGGTTTGGGCGCATACACGTCGG
>Ga0268299_1001248_pt1 | contig 49067 bp, 43 predicted proteins | sample NOBtaG_FD_193484 | JGI IMG/M metagenome (GOLD analysis project Ga0268299, IMG submission 193484) | Activated sludge microbial communities from bioreactor in Nijmegen, Gelderland, Netherland - NOB reactor | ecosystem: Engineered > Bioreactor > Aerobic > Activated sludge | place: Netherlands... | reverse complement strand
TGATCGGGATCGCGCACTTCGTCGCGGAACAGCGCCGTTGCCTCGAAACCGAGAAACACCAGAATCGTGAAGAGCATCGTCACGGCAATGTCGCCTTGCGTGAAGGCGGCATAGGTGAAGGGTTCTGCGCTCAGTCCCTCGGCGCCGCCCTTGGCAAGAACGAAGACGTTGAAGATCATCACGATCAACACCTCGATCAGCATCGAGACAGACAGGATCTTCGCCGAAAGTTCGATATGGAAATGACCGAGGATGGTCACGATGGCCCATCCTACGATGGCCCACTGCAGCCAGAAGGTTTCCGGGCCGCCAAAGGTGGTGATCAGAGACGAGGTGCTGACGCCGAAGAAGACATAGTTGCCGCCAAGCACGCACAGATAGCCGAATGTCGCCAGAAAAGCAGCACCCAGTCCAACGATCTTGCCCAGCCCCGCCGTGACGAAAGCGTAGAAGTCGCCGGGCCTTGGCACATGCTTGGCCATTGTCACATATCCCACGGCGAACAGGATCAGCATGATGCCGGTCAAGACAAAGGCAAAGGTCGCACCGGGGCCGCCGAAATAGATGGCGTAGGGGATGAACCCCTCCACCACGGCCATCGGCGCCGAGAATGCGAGGACCGTCAGCATCAGGGCCATCGGCCCCATTTTTCCTTTCAGGCGCACCCTCGCTTGTCCACCGGGCGGGCTTGACTGGGAAATGTACTCGGCTGTTCGGATTTCAGTCATGTTTCTGTCCCTGTTTGTTGGTTTGCTTTGCGGCCAGAGTTTGGCCTTCTTATCGGCGCTGCGGGCGGTTCCGCGATCAAGGTTCACGGCCAAGGTCAGCGGGCAGGTTCTTTCGACTCGCGTAAGCTTACGATCGTTCGTACGTCTATAGAGCAACAGACACTGCCCCCACTTGACAAGCAATTCTTCATCGGGGCCGCAATTTTCTTGCACCTCCCGGAAACCCCGAGAGGTTTGACGGCAAGCGGATGCGGCCAGCAGTGACAAAAGAAACTCCACGAATCTCTCGACTTAGCTGCAAATGCGGAAAACTTGTGCGGGGCGAGGCGATGAGGGAACCGGCGGGACCCGCACGTCGTTCCAGTCGCCATTCTGCGTCCCGGGGCTGTGCACCGGCCACGAATCACTACGTTCGCGGTGATTCTCAACTCCACCTCCTGAAACTGACTGACGCTGGGCCGGGGCGGAACTTGTCCCATTGCGCATAACAAATGGCCCCGCAGCCCGCAGCGCGCCGGCCCCCACTCGGGTAGCGTTTCCACATTCGGCAGGGCGCGCAACGCAGGGCGCCCAAGGCCGGACTTCATCCGAATGTCGAGGGGTTGGAAATGAATCCGAATAGCATCAACTGGGAACGCGTCACCAAGCTGGTCGAGCGTGAAGGTGCGACGACCTACTGGAAGCCCTACGGCTTCCCCGCCATCATGTCGGCCGGTAAGAGCATGATCTCAGGCGCAGATCAGATGCCGCGCTGGAAGACTCCGCCGAAAGCGGCGATCTCGGTGGCCATCAACGGCGCTTTCTACACCAAGGCCGAAAACCCCAATCAGCCCCAGACTGCGGCCGAGATCATCGCGTCAGCCAAGGAATGCATCGACGCCGGCGCGCAGATCATCCACATCCACGTCCGCGACGAAAAGGGCTACAATGCCTTGGACTCGGGCCTGTTCGGCGAGGTTCTGGGCGAGCTGCGCAGCAGCAACAAGGGCATTGCACTGGATTGCTGCCTTGTCGCAGTAAACGATCTGGAAGCCGACGAGATGGCCCGCGTCTTGGAACGCCGTCTGGTCAGTGCCGTGCCGGTGAACACCACAGCGCTGATCCTGGGTGACAACCTTTTCGTCAAGCCGCCCCATACCATCATCGAAAAGACCCGTCAGGTGCTGGCCGCCGGCATGACGCCGCAACTGGCCGTCTATACCGACGGCGACGTTGACAACGCCCGCCGCCTGCTGATCGACAGCGGCGTGGTGCAGGGTCCGCTGACCTGGCTTCTGCTGGCCGGCCTGCCGGGCTGTTCGCCGATGTACTCGCCGGAAAGCATGATCCACGGTCTGGTGCGTCAGGTCGATCTGATCCGCGCCGTTGACCCCGAAGCCCATATCATCGTCTGCGCCGGCGGCCGCGCCAGCCTGCATCTGGCGACCCTTGGCCTGCTCATGGGCCTGCATGTCCGCGTCGGCATGGAAGACACCGTGTGGAAATGGCCGCACAGCGACGAGATGATCCAGCGCAACGTCGATGCCTTCCTGCTTACCAAGACGATCTGTGAAAGCCTCGGCCGCGAACTGATGTCGTCGCAAGAATTCATCGAAATGTGCAGCCGCTCGGGCCTTGGCAAGGCCACTGCGGCCCCGGCCTCTGCCGGCGTCTGATGGGAACATCGCGTCATGGCATCCAGCTTCAGTCAAACCCTTGGAATCCCAACTGCAGGGGCGTTTGACGCCGCTGCTTCCAAGGATGATGCCGGTCGGCCCTTTGGTCCTTTTGTCGCCGGACATTGGCAGGTCCCCAGGACCATCAACCAAGTCGAAACGACAGACGGCGCTTCCTGGCGCTGTTATCGGGAGCGGCCGCAAAGCTATGACGCGATGATCCGCCGCTCGGCGGCCCGCTTCCCACGAAACGAGGCCGTCGTCTGCGGCAGCCGCCGTGTGACCTGGTCCGAATTCGACGAGTTGATCGAGCGGACGGCCTATGGCTATGTCGAGGCCGGGTTCTGCCCCGGCGATCGGGTCTGCGTGATGCTGGACAACCGGCTGGAGTATCTGGTCGCCATGCTGGCAGCCATCCGCGCCGGCGGGATCGCCATTCCGCTTGGCACGCGCCTGGGGCCCGCGGATGTCGAACACGTCCTGCGGGACGCTGCGCCAAAGCTTGTTGTCACGGCACAAGACTGGGCCGGCCATTTCAAGGGCCGGGTCGCCGACGGCCTTATTTTCCTTGTCGATGCTGCCCCGCCCGGGCCGCAAGCCTTTGCGCGTCTGCAGGGCGCAGGTGCCACAACCCTGCCGCAACTGTCCAGCGACGACATTGCGATGATCATCTACACCTCGGGAACAACGGGCAAGCCGAAGGGCGCATGCCTGACCCATACCAACTTCGTCCACACCTGCCTGCATTATCTGTACGCCTTGGCCATCGACCGCCCACTGCGCAGTCTTCTGGCCGTACCGGGCACGCATATCGCGGGTTTTGGTCCGCTGGCATCGGTCACGCTCGCTTCGGGCGGCACGATCGTGATGTGCCCGCAGTTTCGCCCGGCAGAGGCACTTGAGCTGATTCAGCGCGAGAAGATCACTTATGCCGTCCTCGTGCCGGCCATGTACCAGCTTCTGGTCATGAAGGCGCCCGTCGAACAGTTCGATCTGAAAAGCTGGGTTTACGGGATTTACGGCGGCGCCATCATGCCGCCCGCGACGATCCAGCGTTTCAGCGAGGTGGCCCCCCGTCTGCGCATGATCAACGCCTATGGCGCGACCGAGACCTGCGCCGTTTGCACAATCATGCCGCCTGAACTGACGGTCAGCCACCCTGCCAGCGTCGGCATGCCGCTGGAGTGTGACGACATCCTGATTGTCGATGCCGATGGCAATGAGGTTCCTGCCGGTCAAACGGGAGAGTTGTGGATTCGCGGTCCCAACGTCAGCCCTGGCTACTGGAACAATCGGGCTGCAACCGAGCGCGAGTTCTACCAGGGGTACTGGAAAAGTGGCGATGTGGGCCACCGTGACGCGCAGGGGCTGGTCTATGTGAGCGATCGCCTGAAGGACATGATCAACCGCGGCGGCTTCAAAGTCTTCAGTGCCGAAGTCGAAAACGCCCTGATGGGGCATCCCGACGTCGCCGATTGTGCCGTGGTGGGCGTGCCGGATTCTGTCCTGGGGGAAAAGACCTTTGCGATGGTTACGACCACCACGCCCCGGCTGAATGGCGCAAGCCTCGCCGCGTTCCTGAAGGAACGGATCGCTGACTACAAGGTTCCGGACTTCTGGGACATCGGCGCCGCGCCGGTGCCACGCAACCAGAATGGCAAAGTGCAGAAGGCCGATGTGCGAATGCGTGCCCGGGCCAGCCAGGCATCGATGCTGGGCTGACCCCACTAGATCTAATTGCGCTTCAATGGATGGAGGAGACAATGAGCGGAATCGTAAAGGATAAAGTCATCATCGTGACCGGGGCCGGCGGTGGCCTCGGATCAGGCATGGCGATCGACCTGGCAAAGAACGGTGCCTCGGTTGCGGTGGTCGACATCAACATGGCAGCCGCACAGAAGGTGGTTGACACGATCACCGCAGCCGGTGGCAAGGCGATCGCCCTTTCCGCCGATGTCAGCGATCGCGCCGCCGTCAAGGGCATGATCGCCGACGTCGTGAAGGCCTTCGGCCGGCTGGACGTGCTGTTCAACAACGCCGGTATCAGCCAGACCTGCCCCTTCATGGAAGTCACCGAAGCGGATTTCAACCGCATCATCAAGGTCAACACGCTGGGCGTGCTGATCGGCACCCAGGAGGCCGCGCGCCAGTTCATCGCGCAGGGCAGCCACGGCAAGGTGATCAACACCGCCTCGATCGCGGGCAAGCAGGGCTGGCCGGACTATGCGCACTACTGCGCCTCGAAGTTCGGTGTCGTGTCGCTGACCCAGTCCGCCGCCCGCGCGCTGGCCAAGGATAACATCACCGTCAACTGCTTCGCCCCGGGTGTCGTCGCAACCGAACTGTGGAAGCAGCTTGATCAGGATGCCCGCAACTACGGCATTACCGAAAAGCCCGATGACCTGATCAAGGGCTTTTCGGCCAACATCCTGCTTGGCCGCCCGTCGGAGCCCCAGGATGTGGTGGGCGTGACGACCTTCCTTGCCTCGGACGGGGCGTCATACATCACCGGCCAGACCATCATGGTCGATGGCGGCATGGTTCTGATCTGACCAGAATCCCGGCCCGGATCAACCGGGCCGGCTTAACCCAGGGAGGAAAGATGATGAAACTGACTGTACTTCGCAGCGCCGTGGCGGCGGCTACCCTATGCGCGCTGGCCCCCGTTGCGGTATTCGCCCAGACGGCGGACGAACTGATGCAGCAGCAGTTCGGCGCCGTGGTCGACAACCCCGTGCTGAGGGATACCTTCGACCGGATCGCCCTGCCCCTGACGGACGAGATGCGGGCCAAGGCGCTTGAATGCTATCAGAACAACAGCTGTGACACCGGCACCGGCGGCGGCGTTTCCGTTGCCTATGCCGACGGCTTTGGCGAGAACGTCTGGCGCCAGGTCACCAAGATGGAGTTCATCCTTCAGGCCCTGACCTATCCCGAGATCGGCAAGATCCAGTATGTCTCGGCCCGCGGTGACGTCTCGAAAGCCATCTCGGACATGAGCGCCTATATCGCGCAAGGTGTCGATGTGATCGTCATCTATCCCGATTCCGGTGAGGCCATGCTTCCGAGCATTCAGGAAGCCACCGAGGCCGGGATCAAGGTCGTGCTGCACAACGGCCCGGCCGTTGGCACCGCCGGAACCGATTACCTGACCAACATTCGCGAGGATGTCTGCCAACTGGGCGCCGCCTTTGTCGATGCCGTGAAGGAAGGTAATCCGGAAGCGAAAGCCATCGTCGAACTGGGCGGCACGCCGGGCAACACCCTGTCCTCAAGCTGGCAGGCTTGTGCTGACACGCAAGCCGCCGCTCAGGGCCTTGAAGTTCTGACCAAGATGGACACCAACTGGACGCAGGAAGGCACTTTCACCGCCGCCTCGGCCGCGCTGGCGCAATATGGCCAGGTTGACGGCTGGGTCTATGAGTATGCCGACGGTTTCCGCGGCGCTGTTCGCGCCTATGAGGCCGCGGGCAAGCCGATGGACACGGTCGCGGCCCTGCGCACGGATGAACAGGGTGTGTTCTGCGACTGGGAAAAGGCCGCCAATCCGAACTTCCAGCTGTACTATTCCTCGGCGTTCAACGTCAGCACCCGTATCGCGCTGACTGCCGCCATGGAATCGATCGCCGGAACCGAAGTGCCGGCGGAAATCCAGCTGCCGTTCAAGCTGAAGCCCGTCGTTGCCGGTCTGTGCAACGCTGATCTGCCGATGGAAACCTCGGTTTCGACCACCGTTGACAAGACAATGCTGCAGGCGATGTTCGCCAAGTAAGCCAACTTGCCCGGCCTGCCTTCCGGCAGGCCGGGTCTGCATTATGCGCGGTTCCTCAGGAAAGCGGACAGAACTATGGCCGACCTCGTGCTCAAGCTAGACGGCGTTTCAAAATCCTATCCCGGCGTGCGTGCGCTGGACGATGTGACGCTGGATTGCCGCGCGGGCGAGGTACACGCCATCCTGGGCGAAAACGGCTCGGGCAAAAGCACCCTGATGAAGATCGCCAGCGGCGTGGTCCGGCCCGACACCGGCCATGTAGAGATCAACGGCATCCTTCTGGCGCACAGCGACGCGCGGCTGGCCGCCTCTCATGGCCTTGCGACGGTCTATCAGGACGATTCCCTTGTTCTGGAACTGACCGTGGCGCAGAACCTGTTCCTGGCCACCCCACCGGGCAGCCAGCGCTTCGGCGACATGCGCCGCGCGGCCGCGCGGCATCTGGCCGCGCTTGGCCTTGATTTTTCACCCGATACCCTCGTCGGCGACATGACGCCCGCGCAGCGCCAGTTCGTCGAGATTGCCAAGGCGGTACAGGCGCGTCCCAAGGTCCTGCTGCTGGATGAACCGACCGCCACGCTGGATGCCGAGGGCGTCAAGAAGCTGACAGGGCTGATCCGCGAGCTGACGGCGGTAGGCACCGGCATCATCTACGTCAGCCACCGTCTGCCCGAGATCCTCGACCTTGCCGATCGTATCAGCGTTCTGCGCGACGGCGTGCATTGCGGCACCCATGCGGTCACCCCCGACCTGTCCGAGCATGACCTGATCTCGCTGATGGTCGGGCGCGACATCGGCAGCGACTACATGCCCAAGTCTCCGGTGCGCTACGACCAGCCCGTGCTGCAGGTCGAGAACCTGTCCGGGGCAGACTTTCACGACATAAGCTTTACCGCCCATGTCGGCGAAATCCTTGGCATCGCCGGGGCCGAAGGCAATGGCCAGCGCGAGATGCTGCGGGCGATCGTCGGGCTTGATGAGTCGACCGGCTCGGTCACCTGCCATGGCGATCCGGTCGACATCCGCTCGCCACGCGCGGCTCTGGGCGGGGGCGTGCTGTTTCTCAGCTCGGACCGCAAGGGCGAGACGATCTTTCCACAGCTGAGTGTTCAGAAAAACATGACGGCCTCGCTCTTGGGCCAGTTCTCGAGGGGCGGCGCCCTGTCTGCCGAGGCCGAGCGTCGCTTTGCCAGCGACATGAAAACCGATTTCGGCGTGGTGGCCGCCAGCCTTGACGTGCCGGTCAACGGCCTGTCGGGCGGCAACCAGCAAAAGACCGTTCTGGCGCGGTCGTTCCGGACCGGCGCCAAGGCCATCCTGATCGACGAGCCCACGCAGGGCGTTGATGCCGGGGCCAGGTTCGACATCTACCGCACCATCCGCGACAACATCGCCGGAGACAGCACCTGCATCGTCAACTCTTCGGACGCGCAAGAACTGGCGGGCATCTGCGACCGGGTTCTGGTGATGTCGCGCGGCCGGATCGTGCGCGAGCTGACCGGTGCAGAGATCACCGAGGAAACCATCGTCTCCAGCTTTCTGACCGTGCGCGACCTGCGCCAGTCGCAGCCCGAGCGCCCCGCCGCTGCGACCGCCTCGCTGATGCAGACCCTGACTAATGGTTCGGCGGTGTGGTGGGTCCCGATCATGTTCCTTTCGCTGCTGATCCTTGGCGTCGGCATCTACGCCGCCTCGGCCAGCCCGGTCTTCCTGAAGGGCATCAACATCCGCCACACCCTGCTGGCACTTGCCCCGGCCGCTTTGGTGGCCATGGCACAATTGCATGTGCTGCTGGTGCGCGGCATCGACGTTTCGGTCGGGGCCGCGATGAGCCTGGTCGTGGTCACTGCCTCGTACCTGATCGGCAGCGGCGCGACGGCGCCGGGCCTGGTTCTGGGCGTCCTGCTTTGCCTTGGCCTGGGCACGGCCCTGGGGCTGGCGAACGGGCTGATCGTCCGGCTGGGTGGGATCAATGCGGTGATCACCACGATCGCGACGCTCAGCATAGTGCAGGGGGCAGCGCTGATCGCCCGGCCGATTCCGGGCGGGGTCATCAACAGCGACCTGACCAAGCTTCTGAAAGCGAAGCTGGGGTTCATTCCCTTGTCGGCGCTTCTTCTGCTGGCCTTCGCCGTGATCGGCGACTACTGGTTGCACCGCACCCGGGGCGGGCTTGAAACCAAGGCAACCGGCTTCCGCGAGGAAGCCGCGCGGCGCAATGGCGTGGGGGTCACCTGGGTCCACCTGCGTGCCTACCTGACCTGCGGTGCCATGGCCGCGCTGGCGGGTCTGTTTCTTGGCGCGCAGGTTGCCGTCGGCCATCCGACCGTCGGGCAGAACTTCGCCCTGGCCAGCATCGCCGCCGCCGTCCTGGGCGGGGCAAGCCTGACCGGCGGCCGCGGATCGTTCACGGGCACGCTGCTGGGTGCACTGTTCTTCACGCTGATGGTGAACGTGCTGTCCCTGCTAGGGCTCAGCGCCTCGGTCGGGGTCATCGCCAGCGGCATCATGACTCTGTCGGCGGTCTTCCTCTACTCGGGCGTCGGCGAGTTGCAGAACCTGTTGCGGCGCGCTTTCCGCCCGGCCGCGCCCCCACCCGTCCGCAAGGGAACTGAGACATGACTGGAACGCCATTCCCACGGCTGGAGCGCCGCTTTACCGCGATCTGGGTAACCCTTGTTGCCTTGCTGCTGCTGAATGCGGTGTTCATGCCGCAGTCAGTCGCGCCTTCGACGCTGCTCGCTGTCCTGCCCTTTGCGGCCTTCCTGGCCATCGCGGCGGCCGGACAGGGCATTGTGATCATGTCGCGCGGCATCGACCTGTCGGTGCCAGCCATCGTCTCGATGTCCAGTGCGGTTTTGCTGGGCGTTTCGGGCGCACAGGATGATCGCCTGTGGCTTGCCATCGCTGCGGCCCTGCTGGTGGCGGTCTGCATCGGCACGATCAACGGGCTTCTGATCGCGGTTCTGCGCCTGAACCCGCTGATCGTGACGCTTGCCGTGGGCTCGATCGTGACCGGAATCGCCATCAGTTATCGCGAGACCGCCGCTGCGGAATCGACGGTGCCCCCGGCGCTCTCGGCCTTCAGCAGCAGCCGCGTACTGGGCGTTCCCTCGATCGTGCTCCTGACGCTGGTCTTTGTCCTTTTCGCCACCTTCGTACTGCGCAAGACAGTCATCGGGCGGCAGTTCGAACTGGTCGGAACCAGCCCAGCTGCTGCCCACCATGTCGGCGTCAGGACGCGACTTTACCAGGCCGCGGCCTATGTGGTGGCGGCGTTTCTTTACGGGGTGATGTCGGTCCTTCTGGCAGGGTTCATCCGCAACCCGACACTGGATGTCGGCAACCCCTACCTGCTGGCCCCGATTGCCGCCGCCGTCCTGGGCGGAACGGCGATCAGCGGGGGGGCCGGCTCGGTCCTGTCGATTGCCGGCGCGGCGCTGTTCCTGACCCAGCTCGAGCAATCGCTGAAGATGCTAGGGTTCCCGACTGCCTGGCAGATGGTGGTGCAGGGCATCGCCATCGGGATCGGCATGTACCTGTCGGAGCGGGGCGGAAACCACCGCTGAACCACCTTCCAACCTGGAGGCGAGGCGCGCGACCCTGCGTGTCGGCCCCGCATTGCCTGCAAAGCTCGAACAAAGATGACCAGAACTGATATCAGCTTCTACGCCGACGGCGACCGGATTGCCGGCTGGTACTATCCCCCCTGCACCGGCAACTCGGCGGCCATCGTCATGGCTCACGGCTTCTCGGCGGTAAAAGAGCAATATCTTGGCGAATACGCCGAGGTTTTCGCCGCCGCCGGCTTTGCCGTTCTGGTCTTTGACCATGCAGGTTTCGGCGCAAGCGGCGGCACGCCGCGCCAGCAGGTTGACCCCGAGAGGCAGCGGCGCGGTTATCGTGATGCGATCACCTGGATCAAGAACCAGCCCGGCATCGACCCCGGCCGCATCGGCATCTGGGGTTCCAGCTTCAGCGGTGGTCATGTCCTGGCCGTCTCGGCGCTGGATCGCCGTGTCAAGGCGGTCGTGGCGCAGGTGCCGATGATCAGCGGTTCGAAGGTTGCCCGGCGCACCCGGGGAAGCCAGCACGCAACCGCGCTGTCCGACCGGCTGCGCGAAGACCGGCGCGGGCGAATTGCAGGGGTGCCCTCGGCTCTGATACCGGTCGTCACTCTGGATGAGGACAGCATCTGCGCCCTGCCCGGGCCTGACGCCCATGCCTTCTTTACCGGCTCGCAGACGCGCGCCCCGACATGGCGCAACGAGGTCACCCTGCGCAGCATCGAGTTCGCTCTGGAAAACGAGCCGGCCTTCTTTATCCCCGCGATCCGGGCCGCAGTGCTGATCATCGTGTCCGAAGGAGACAGTCTGACCCCTGATGACCTTGCAGAAGAGGCCTTTGAGCATATCCAGGCACCAAAGAAGCTGGTCCGGGTGCAGGGGGGACACTTCTCACCTTATATCGAACAGTTCACGACGACCTCGGCCGAAGCCTGCGCCTGGTTCCGCGAACATCTGTGATATCTGCGGACGGGTCGGCCTGCGCGGGAAAAAGAAGGCGCAATCGTCGGATTGCGCCTTTTCCAGTTTAGGACCGGTCAGGAGGAAGCCAGTCCAGTGCGTTATTCGGGGCAAGCTCAGCTCTTGACCTTGATCAGCGAAATCGGCAGCCGTTCATAAGCGCGCGAACGGTCGGAGTTGTCCATCTCGGGTGTGCCTTCCAGCACAAAACCCTCGACCAGTACGGCCAACGTGTCGAAGATGATCGCGGCCTCGGCCTGGTTGATGATCTGACCGGCGCATTGATGCGGGCCCATGCCGAAGGTGACGTGCATCGCGCCATCCGGCGGGCGGTGCATGTCCAGTTCATCGGGGTTCGGGAAGATGGATGGATCGCGGTTCGCCGCGCCGACGATGAACTTGACCGCCTCGCCCACTTCGATGCGCTGACCCTGGATCTCCAGCGGCTCGCGGGCCCAGCGGGCAAAGGTCAGCTCTGGCGGATACAGGCGGTAGATTTCGTTGATGATGCCGTTGCGAAGTTCGGCGTGCTGGCGGAAGGCCTGCCAGACGTCGGGATGCCGCGCGAAATGCTCGATCCCCGACGAAATGATGTAGGAGGGGTTGTGGCCGCCCGAGGCCCAGAACAGGACCAGCGTCTGCTCGATCTCGGACCGGGTGATCTCGCCGTTGCGCTCGGCCTCAAGCAACGCGTCGGTCATGCCGGTGCCGGGGTTCTGTTCCTTCCACTCCAGCATCTTGCGCACGCGGGCGAACTGATAGTCAAAGGCGTCGGTCGCCCGCTTGTTCTCTTTCTCGCCAGCGACGTGGCTGAGAGCGGCCATGGTGCCGTGCATCGAGCGGATCACCGGCTCGAAATTGTCGTCCGGAAGTTGCAGCGCACCGCACATCGCGGCGTGGGTCGGGCCGACGCCAAGGTACATGTTGGCATCGAAGACTTCACCTTCGGCATATTTCGCCACGGTGGCGCGCACGAAGGCTTCCGACAGCTTGACCCATTCCTTGACCAGCTTGGGGGTGAACCACTTGTTGCCCCTGCGCCGAACCTCGGTGTGTTTGGGGGGGTCGAGACCCAGGACCGTGTCCTTCAGCACCGCCCAGGGACCGCGCGGGATACCGTGCGGGTCCACGATGCTCAGCGAGGGCAGCTTGCCGAAGTGCACGACATCGTTGTAGCGCGTAACGACGAAGGTTCCGTCGAGTGCGCGGTAGATCGGCCATTCGGTTCGGGCCTTCTCGTACCAGGGATAGGGATTCGCGATGAACTCGGGGTCAGCCCAAGGCAGGATATCCTGCGGCTGAGAGCTCGCTGCCGTCATTTCATGTCCTCACTGTTTCATTCCGTCAGGAATTCTTTTCTGTTTCAGGCCCTTGTTCTTATTCTGCCGCCCTTCCCTGCAGTTCTTGTGAAAGTTCGGGAGCCGGGCCTGACACAACTAACGACTGTTCGTTCGTATCATCACGCGACACAGAAAGCAATGCTGCACGCAGATCCCAGATCGCCCCTTGAATGCAAGTTGGCGCGTTCTGCGTAATCTTTGGCCACCGCAAGGGCGCGTCGGCACGACAAGGTTCGTATCGTCATGACAGGACCGAGACGACCGCGACCGGCAAGATGTTAGACCCGGTCAAAGTGGTTGGCTGCAACTTTGCGCGCAGGAGGAGAACATGCCGCAATCCCTGACTGACAGGCAACTGATCGTTGATGCCGTTTCCAGATATGCTTGGGGCTATGACCAAAACGACATGGCCCTGATGGGCGAAGCTTTCTCGGATGCTGCGACCAGCGGCGGCAAAATCACCGGGACGGAATTCTCCTGGGGGCCGATGGTCGGAAAAGAGGCTATCGTTTCTGGCCTGGGCGGGATGCGCGCCACGGCGACGATCCAGCCGCGGCACTGCGTGACCAACATCCTTTTCCTTGCACAAACTGACACGACGGCCCGGCTGCAGGCCTATCTGACTCTGATGGCCTCGGAAAACGGCGTTGCGCGGGTTGCGACCTGCGGCACGCTGGATATCGACGCGATCAAGGAAGGTGACAAATGGCGAGTGTCACGCCTTGACGTGACACTCGACGCACCGTTCTGAACTTTTCGTCCGACCATGGGCCGCCCCACATGCTCGGGCGGCCCGGCCGGTCAGGCACCGCGCAGTTGCCGGGCCACTTGCCGGGCAAAATAGGTGATGATCAGGTCTGCCCCGGCCCGTCGGATCGATCCCAGGGTTTCCATGATGACTGCGTGCTCGTCGATCGCTCCGGCCAGGGCCGCAAAGCGGATCATGGCGTATTCACCGCCCACCTGATAGGCAACCAGCGGAAGGTCGCTTTGTGCCCTGAGGTCGGCCAAGGTGTCGAGGTAGGGCATGGCCGGCTTGACCATCAGGAAGTCGGCCCCCTCCGCCTCGTCCAGGCGTGACTCGCGCCGCGCTTCGCGACGGTTCATCGGGTCCATCTGATATGCCAGCCGATCGCCATCCAGCGAACAACCGGCAGCAGCGCGGAAGGGACCATAGAAGGCCGAAGCGAACTTGGAAGAATAGGCCATGATCGGGACCCTCGAGAATCCCGCCTCGTCGAGGGCCGTGCGAATGGCGCCAACCTGACCATCCATCATGGCCGAGGGAGCTATAATGTCTGCGCCGGCGCGGGCAGCGGTCACAGCCTGCCGAGCCAGATTCACGATGCTGGAATCGTTATCGACATCGCCGCCGTCCAGTACGCCACAATGGCCGTGGTCTGTGTATTCGCAGACGCAATTGTCGGTGATGACGACCATGGACGGCACACTGGCCTTGGCTGTCCGGGTCATGCGGGCCATCAGCCCTTCGGGATTCCAGCTGTCGCTGCCCTCGCTGTCTTTATTATGCGAGACGCCGAAAAGCATGACCGCCGAAACGCCGTCCTCGGCGATGGACCGAATTTCTTCGGCAAGCAATTGTTCGGGAATTCGCGACATCCCCGGCATGGTCGCGATCGGGACGGGCTGATCTATCCCCTCTTCGACGAAAAGCGGATAGATCAGCTGGTGGGGAGCCAGACTAGTCTCACGAACCATCTGGCGCAATTGCGGAGATTGCCGTAGCCGCCGCATCCTCGACTCTGGAAACACTGATCGCTCCGTTCGTTTGCTGTTCAAACGGAAGACTAGGCACACTTGGCGCGATCTGCGCAGCGGCATGTGCCTAATTCTACTGCCAATGGGCCAATGTGAGCCCTCTCAGGCCGCCGGCCCGCGCGTGCCACGCATGATACTGCGGCAAAGTTCGGCTGCCTCGTCCTGAATGCAAAGCAGTTGGGCGTCACTGCCATCCCAGCGCGCCCAGGAGTTCACGGCATCAATGGCAGCAAGTACCTGACGCGCCTTGAGTTCCGTGTCTTCGTGCCCAAGCGCATCCGCGGCGGCTGCATAGAGCCGGATCCAGATGTCGATCCACGCATGCATTTCCATGCGCAGGTCCAAGGGAAGGAATTCGCCAAGACGGTCAGAATTCACTATCATGTCCCAGAGAAAGTTCTCGGGATTCACAAGGCTTACGCGGCCGTGGCAGCGTGCGAGCGTGTCCAGAAAGGTCGCGGCATCGACGGCGTCCTTGGTCGCTTCCAGAACCTCCAAGGCAAAGACGCGCGCCTGCCAGCGCAAGGAAAGGCCGATGATCTCATCCTTGCCGTTCGGGAAATGCGAATAGATGCTTGGAGCCTTAAGCTTCAATGCTGCCGCCAGACTGCGCATGGTAATGGCCGAATAGCCCTGTGCTGCCGCCAACTGCAGGAACGCCTTGAGGATGTCGATCTTCCGATCGCTTACCTCGTCCCAGTTGAAACTTGCGACCGAAGCCTTCACCTCGTCCACGACCTTCCGGATGCGTTCAGGCAATGTTTTCGCGCTCTTGTCCACCGTCGCTCTTGTGTCCATGGCTTGATTTTTCCGCTCGATACCTTCGGGCGTCCAGTTGACAACATGAATTAAACCAAGAGCGATGGAATACTCCGTACGCTCGTTCAGGCTCAACATCTCTGAACAGGTCTATAATCGACCGTCAAGCCCGATTGGATCGTCGGTGTTGCACGGTCGGTCGGGACTTGCCCGCAAGCCGCCCATCAAACACAGGGAAAATTGCAAGATCGACGGCCGCATCGGCATCGCGGCGCTTCCTCGGGGCGACCCGGCAGACCACAATGGTTCAGTCATGCATCCGTCGGATGCGCCCGGCCCGTTTAGTCAGTCAGCTCGCCGGAAACATGACTTAGACATCGTCCGCCAGCCTTGCCCTGAACACATCCGGCATCACCCAGTTCGGCTTGCTTCCCAGCAGCATCTGCAAGAAGCCGGCGGAAAAGCTGGCGTCGCGGATGGTATTCTCCTTGAACGACCACCAGTGCCTGAGATCATCGATGGACGGGTCTATCGTTGTTTCGTCGTGGAATTCCTGCGCGGTCGCCGCGGCGTGAACCGAAAGGCAGAACAGAGTGCAGCAGTAGCCCTCGGGCCAGAAGGCTGCCGCAGATCCGGACTGCGCGCGCGTCGGCGCATTGGTCGCCTTTACCGGCATGTCAGCCGTAAGCTCTCGCATCATCAGGGCCGCCGCGAACTCGAAGAAAGCGCGTCTTTTGGACGTGTCGGCTGGGCGCTGCAATTCGATTGCGTCAAGCCAGCGCGTGAAGGCGGCGGCAAGCTTGGTCTCGTCAACCTCAAAGCGGCAGCCGAGTTCTGCCCCCATCGTCTCAGCATGCTTCAGGAAGGCCGCCTTGAACCAGCGAAGGCGGCGGATTGCGATGCGCAGCGGCTCGTTGGTGGGCGGCAGGGCTTCGGGCGTGAGACGGATGTTAGACATGGTCGACATACTTGCGATAAAGCGCCGCGATCGCTGCCCGGTCCGCACTGCGGATCGTCGCTGCCATTTCCCGGGCCTTGGCGAGTGCAATGTCGGCCGCCGCCTCAAGCACGGCCGCGTTCTCGCTATCCGAGCGATCGGACTGCAGCCAAAGCAGTACTGCGAAAAGCGCAACAGAATCTATATCTCGACCTGCGTCGCCAACAGGAACACCGCCGCGAATGACGCGCGCGTCCAGCAGACGAAGCGTTAGATCGGCGGCCCAGTCCTCTGGGTCTCCATCGGGATGATCGCGAAGCCAGGCGGCAAAGGCGGACCTAGCGGACATCTCGCTGATGAAGGCGTCCGTAACCCCGACGCGGCGCAGAACGGCGTCGAGCGCCAGGTAGATCGCTCGGCCGAACTCAGCCGCGGCAGCAGAATGACTGACTAGCTCGTCCAGTGTCTGGGAGGGGCGGTCATGGCCGCCGAGCATGCTTTTCGCCACGGCCGACGCGGCCTCATCGACAGATCGGGCTATCCCTTCGACTTCGTTTATCATCCGCTTCGCAAGGCCTGCGGCCGCATCGGGAAGTGTGTCGAGCGTCAAAGTGTCGGCCACAGTCGCCCCGCCACGGCGCAAAAGGAAGCGAATCCCGCGCAGCGCCTCGCGCAGCGGGGCGGCATCAGGTGAAGCTAGGCTTGGTCGCGGCACGGATGATGTCCTTCTTACCCACCCAGCATAGCCTAGCCTGCAACTGTAACCAAGCGATCCATGGGTCTGCGGACAGGGGTGGCGGCGATGAACTCCAGCGTGGCGGCGAAGTCCTTCACGCCGGCCTGACTACCAAGTCCGGTCGCGTTCTGCGCCGAGGAGGCCTGCGCAATCTGGACGGCCTGAGGCAAGTCCATGCCCTTGACGAGGCCGGTGGCAAATCCGCCGTTGAAGCAGTCGCCGCAGCCGCAGGTGCATTTCACGTCCACAGCAAAGGCCGGGGTGGCAAATTCAGTTCCATCGCTGCGTCGGCAATAGGCTCCATCGGCCCCAAGCGTCAGGATGACACAACCCGCGCCGCGATCGATCAGGAACTGCGCGAGATCCCGGTTCTCGGTCAGTCCCGACAGGGCGCGAGCCTCCTCCTCGGACGGGAGAAAATAATCGGTGTGGGGCAGCAGGCGCTCGACCTTTGGCAAGTCGTCGCTGGTCGAGGCAAAGACATCCAGCGTCGTGATGACCCCGCGCCGCTTCGCTTCGGCCATGATCTCTTCGGTGCGGCCCTGATCCATCCGGTTCATCAGACCGACACCCCCGACATGCAGGACGCGCGTGTCAAGAAGGTCGTCGATCTGATCATCGCCGATATAGAAACCGTCGGTCGCCCCCCGCTTGTGCAAGGCGGGCCGGGCGCCATCGGGGCGCGTGGTGACGATTGAGGAAGAAGTCGTGAAGCCCTCGCAGCGCGCCATCATGCTGGTGTCAACGCCAAACCGGGCGAGCTTCATCAGCACCCAGTCGCCCATGTCGTCATTGCCGACCCCGCCGACAGCGCGGGCCTTTAGCCCGTGTTTGGCCGCGACAATCACCGCGCTGCCGGCAGCACCCGAAACCGCCAACGTGAAATCCTCGACGAAGTAGGTGTCGCCCCCGGGCGGAATCTGGGTCACAGGACGGCAGAGGGCGTCGAAGGTGATGAAGCCCATCGAAGTGTAGTCGAAACGTGGGCTCATGCCGTCCCCCGGATGCGCTGGCCGCCTTCGTCAAAGAAGTACAAATGCGCTGGGTCAAAGGTGATGCCGATCGGGACGTCGATATCCGAGCGATAATCGCGCGCGGCCTTGACTTCAATCTTCTTCGTGCCGGCAAGCACGGTCAGATAGGTGACATCACCGGTCGGCTCGACACCATAGACCTGGCCCTGCAGGTTGTCACCGCCGACATGGCAGTCCTCCGGACGGACACCCAGCGTAACCTTCCCTTGGACGAACTGCGGGCAGGGAACCGAGATTCCGGGTGCGGTGAAGCGACCGTCACGGGCCGACCCCTCGATCAGGTTCATCGGCGGGCTGCCGATGAAGCCGGCGACGAAGGTGTTGGCGGGGTCGGAATAGATCTCGTCCGGGGTACCAACCTGCTGAATGGCGCCCTTGTTCATGATGACGATGCGGTCGGCCAGCGTCATTGCTTCGATCTGGTCATGCGTCACATAGACCGTCGTGACCTTCAGCTGCCGCTGCATGTGCTTGATCTGCACCCGCATCGACTGGCGCAGCTTGGCGTCAAGGTTCGACAGCGGCTCGTCCATCAGGAAGACCTGCGGCTGGCGCACCACGGCGCGGGCCAGAGCCGCGCGCTGACGCTGGCCGCCCGACAGGGCACCGGGCTTGCGGTCAAGGAAGCTGCCAAGCTCGACCATGTCGGCCGCCTTGCGGATGCGCGCGTCATGTTCCGAGGCCGGGATCCCCCGCATCCGCAGCGGGAAGCGGATGTTTTCGTAGATCGACATGTTCGGGTACAGGGCATAGCCCTGAAACACCATCGCCACGTCGCGGTCACGCGCGTCGATCTCGTTTACAACTTCGCCTCCGATCACGATCTGGCCCTCGGTCGGTTCCTCAAGCCCCGCGATCATACGCATGGTCGTGGTCTTGCCGCAGCCCGAAGGGCCAAGCAGCACGAGGAACTCCTCGTCCGCGATGTCCAGCGACATGTTCTGTACGCCGACAAAGCCGCCATAGCGCTTGACGATGTTCTGAAGATGGATCGATGCCATGGGTCAGCCTTTCACTGCGCCCATCGTCAGGCCGCGCGACAGGTGCTTCTGGATCAGGATCACCAGGATCAGGATCGGCACGAAGGCGATGAACGAGACGAGAGCAATTGCATTGTAGATGATGCCGTCAGAGCCGCCGGTGAAGTTCGCAAGCGCCACCGACATGGTGTAGGCGTTCGACGTCGAGGCGATGAGCAGCGTGAACAGGAACTCGTTGATCGCGAAGATGGCCGCAATCACGGCGGCGGTGATGATGCCGGGCAGGCAGGCAGGCACGATGATCTCGCGCAGGATGGTCAGGTCCCCTGCGCCGTCGGTGCGAGCGGCGTCCTCGAGTTCCTTTGGGATGTCCAGCATGTAGCTGCGGATGATCCAGGTCACGAGCGAAAGGTTAATCGCCGCATAGATCAACATCAGCGCCCAGACGGAATCGAGCAGCCCCATCGTCTTGAACAGGAAGAAGATCGGAACCGCCACGATGGCCGGGGCCATCATCCGCGTTGAGAGGATGTAAAAACCGATATCCTCGCGGCCCTTGAACTCATAGCGCGAGAGGGCATAGGCGGCCGGGATCGCCAGGATCAGGTCGATGATCACCGAGCCGACGACCGCGATGACCGAGTTGCGCAGATATTGCGCGATGGGCCAGTCGCTGACCAGAAGATGCCAGGCGTCCAGACTGAAGGTCGGCCAGTAGATCGGCTGGGGCGTGATGACTTCTGTCCGCGGCCGGAAGCCGATCGACAGGAACCACAGGATCGGCAAGAGACAGACCAGAGCCCAGCCGCCAAGGACGAGGTAGCGCAAGAGCAGGCTTTCGCCGCGAGATTTTCGTGCAGTGGCCATCACTTCTTACCCGAATGGAAGGCGCGCTTCACCACGGTCTGCGCGATGATGATCGTCAGGACCAGCATCAGGACCGAGGCTGCCGAAGCATAGCCGAAGTTGAACATGCGGAAGCCCTGTCGATAGATGAAGTAGCTCATCGTCTCGGTCGCACCGCCGGGCGTGCCCTGGGTCATGACGAAGACGTTGGTGAACATGGTCGTGATGTCGATCCCCCGCAGCGTGACGGCGACCACGATCACAGGCCGCATCATCGGCAACGAGATGTTCCAGAAGATCTTGGGCCAGCTGGCACCATCAAGGCGCGCGGCCTCCTCGATCTCCTGATCCTGCCCCTGCAGGGCGGCGACGAAGATGATGAACAGGAACGGGGTCCATTGCCACACGTCGGCGACGATCAGTTCCATCCGTGCCAGCCAGACCGAGGCCAGCCAGTCGACATTGCCGCCGGTCAGGCCAAGGCGGATCAGGAGATCCGAGATCACACGACCGTCGTTGAAGGCAAGCTTCCAGATGAAGGCCACCGCCGAGGGCATGAAGAGCATCGGCATCAGGAAGACGATCCGCCAGCCGCGGATCAGCGGATCGCGGTAGGCGAAATAGGCGATGGCCAGCGCGATGACCGTCTGCACGGCCAACGAGATGCCCCCGATAAGGGCGGTATTTCCAAGGGCAGCCCAGAACTCACGGTCCTTCAGGATCAGTGCATAGTTCCCGAACCCGGTCCAGGTCCAGTTCACGAATTTGACCACGAAGAGGCTTTGATAGATTGCAAATAGTCCAGGGTAGAGCGTGATTACCAGAAGGTAGATCATCGCCGGCGCGAGAAGGAGGTAGGGGAAAGCCTTGCGCAGCGCGGGGCTGCGGCGACGGGGCGGGGTGCCCGACCGGTTGGGGGTGGCCGAAGCCACCCCCCCTGCCGGAACCGGGGGAGCATCGGTTCTCATGCGGATCAGAACGGCAGGGCCTTGCCGCCGCCGACATAGAGCCCCGGCGCAACCGCAGCATAGTCAACAGGACCGGCACCATCCTTGAACCCGTTCTTCTCCATGATCGCCTTCCAGGCGGCCTGGCCGTTGTCGAGAGCCTCCTTGGCGCTGATCTGACCGGTGATAGCCCGGTTGATCTCGTTGCCAAGGGCTTGCTCCATCTCGAACATCCCGGGCAGACGCGGGCTGCACCAAGCGTGCTCGAGGCTGTTGGCCCAGACTTCCATCGGCTGGCTGACCGCGCGCAGACGCTCGTTAGCCAGGACCGAGCGGTAGCCCGGCGCCACGCCATTGGCGTTTGCTTCGTTCATCGCCATGATCGACGAGGTGGTCAGGAACGCCAGCATCAGGAAGGCGCCTTCCGGGTTCTGGCTGGTCGCGGTAACGACCGAGGTCGAGCCGGCAATATTCGGCGGAGCAAAGACGCCGCCGGCGATGCGGGGTTCGTAGATCGTGACGAAGTCGTCGACGATCTGGCTCTGGTCCGGGCGCATGGCCTGGGTGCCCGAGTCCTGCCACGAAATGTTGGCCGCGACCTGACCGCCCAGCCAGGCGGCGCGGTTTTCGCCCCAACCGGCGCCCGACACGCCCTCGATGGCGTTCTTCGACAGCGCCAGAAGGGTTTCAAGGCCTTTGACCCCGGCGTCACTGTTCAGCATCGGGTTCCAGCTGGCGTCAAACAGTTGCATCCCGGCTTGCGCCGCGATGTGCTCCCACGAATACGTTGACCAGAAGCCACGCGCACCCAGCAGACCGATGCCAGCCACGCCACCACCCAGCTTGTTGGCTTCGGCCGTGATGCGGATCAGTTCGTCATAGGTCGGAACCGAGTTGGCACGGTCGATCGGCCCGCCCAGAACCTTCTCCATCACCGACTTGCGCAGGTGGACCATCTGGATGTCGCAGTCGAACGGGATGCCGACCAGCTTGCCGTTGAAGTAGCCGTAGTTCAGCCGGTAGGTGTCGTAGAAGTCATCCAGCGGCAGCTTCCACTTGGCGGCGTAGTCATCAAGCGGTGCCAGGAAGCCTGGGGCGGCGAAGTCGCCCAGCCAGGCCGAGAAGAACTGCAGTGCGTCGAACGAGGCGTTGCCCGAGATGAATTCGGAAATCGCCTTGTCGTAGATGCTGTCGTCAGGAATCGGAACCAGTTCGACTTTGATGCCGGACAGCGCCTCGAACGGAGCAAGTCCTTCGGCCGCCGATTCCTGGTCAGCCGCACCAATAGCGAAACGCACGGTCGTGCCGCCCAGCTGGCTGCGGACCGCTTCCCAGTCGACGGTGCGAATCCAGTCCTTTGCCGGGTCCCACAGTGGCTCACCCGTCATGCTGTAAAGTTTGCGATAGTCCTCGCGGACATATTTCTCGACCGAGATACTGTCGAGCGTGGCCTGAATGTCCGGCAAGCTATCTTGCGCAAGTGCCGGCATTTTCAACCCGGCTGCGCCGGTGGCGAGGCCGAAGGCTGCCCCTGTGCGCAGGAACGAGCGGCGGGACAATCCCCCCAAACGAATGGTCATTCTGATCTCCTCCCATTGGCGATACTTGATCGGTCTGACGCGCGCGGCGCAAGCAAGTCGTCGCTGCGGTCTCCTCAGGACGCATTGACTGCCTTCACGGCGCCGATCGAACTTTCGTATCGTACAGTGATACTGTGTTCATGCGTACTCGGCTGTCAATCGTTATTTTTGGCGCTTCTTGCTGCAATGCGGCGTGAACTCTTGATTGACATAAATGCAAAAGTTCATTTACCGTCGCCGCAACAGCTTTGAGGAGAGCCCCCATGCCGACAAACGTTGCCCTTACCGGGCTTGCGAAGGACCTTGCCGCCCGTGCCGAGACGGGAACGCCGATTCGCATCGGTCTTGTCGGCGCCGGCGAGATGGGCACCGACATCGTGAGTCGCGTCGCGCACATGAAAGGCATCGAGATCGGGGCGATCAGCGAACTGAAGCCGGGTGCTGCCGCAAAGTCGGTAGAGATCGCTTACGGGTCTGGTGACCTGGTGAAGGAAGTCGCATCAGCTGATGCGGCAAACGCCGCAATGGAAGCGGGCAAGGTTGCCGTGACGGACAACGTCGATGCGCTGCTTGAGGCCGGCCTCATCGATGTCGTCGTGGACGCCACGGGCGTTCCGGCCGTGGGGGCCGAGATCGGGTTGCGCGCCATGGAACGTGGCAAGCATCTGGTGATGATGAACGTCGAGGCGGATGTCACCATCGGCGCCTATCTGCGGTCCGAGGCCGAGCGTCTGGGTGTAGTCTATTCGCTTGGCGCAGGCGACGAGCCGTCGTCCTGCATGGAGCTGATCGAGTTCGTCTCGGCCATGGGGCACCGTATCGTCAGCGCCGGCAAGGGCAAGAACAACCCGCTGAACATCGACGCGACGCCCGCCGAATACACCGAAGAAGCCATCCGTCGCCACATGAACCCGCGCATGCTGGTGGAATTCGTCGATGGCTCGAAGACCATGGTTGAAATGGCGGCGATCGCCAACGCGACCGGCCTGATCCCTGACAAGCCCGGCATGCACGGCCCGGCGGCGGGCCGTGACGAACTGAACAAGATCCTCATCCCGGAATCGGCGGGGGGCGTGCTGTCGTCGGGCGAAGGCCGGGTCGACTATACCATCGGCAAAGGCGTCGCCCCCGGCGTCTTTGTCGTGGCCGAAATGGACCACCCGCGAATCTGGGAGCGCATGGAAGACTTGAAGATGGGCAAGGGTCCCTACTTCACCTTCTTCCGCCCCTATCACCTGACCAGCCTCGAAGTGCCGCTGACCTGCGCCCGCGTCGTGCTTTACCGCAAGGCCGACATGGTCCCGCTGTCGCGGCCGGTGGCCGAGGTTTGCGCGGTGGCGAAGAAAGACCTCGCGGTGGGCGACACGCTCGATCAGATCGGGGAATACTGCTATCGCGCCTGGATCATGGAAGCGGGTGAGGCCCGCACCGCCGGTGCCGTCCCCTGCGGCCTTCTGGCGGGCGCCAAGGTGACGGCGCCAATCCGCAAGGGCGAACTGATCACCCATGCGAATACCTCCGTCCCCGCGGGCAGCAAGATTGCTGCCTTGCGCGCACGGCAGGACAAGATGCTGGGGCTGTGACCATGAGCGCCCCTGCCGCCACCCCCGACAACCGCCCCTTCGCGATCCGGACCTATGCGCCCGATCAACTGCGTGAGGCGCTGCGGCGGATGTACCTGATCCGCCGCTTCGAAGAGGGCGCAGAAGACAGCTACATGCGCGGCCTGATCCACGGCACGATGCACCTGTCCATCGGTCAGGAAGCCAGCGCGATGGCGACCTGCATGGACCTGACGGATGATGACAAGATCACCTCGACCCACCGAGGCCACGGACATTGCATCGCAAAAGGCGCGGACGTCGGGCGCATGTTCGCGGAGTTCTTCGGCAAGGAAACCGGCTATTGCCACGGCCGCGGCGGGTCGATGCACATCGCCGACGTCAAGACAGGCAACCTTGGCGCGAACGGGATTGTTGGCGGAGGCCTTCCCATCGCGGTGGGGGCCGCGCTGTCGGCAAAGCGGCTTGGGCGCCGCGATGTCACAGTCTGCTTCTTTGGCGATGGCGCGAATAATGAAGGCGCCTTCCATGAGGCCCTGAACATGGCGGCGGTCTGGAAGCTGCCGGTGGTCTTTGTCTGCGAGAACAACCGCTACGGCATGTCCACCCCCGCCGCATATGCCACGTCCGTCCGCAACATCGCCGAACGCGCCGCCTCCTATTCGATGCCCGGCGTCACTGTGGACGGGAACGACTTTTCGGCCGTGGCAGAAGCGGTCCATTTGGCGATTGCCCGGGCCCGGGCCGGAGAGGGACCCTCACTGGTCGAGAACCTCACCTATCGCTGGCGCGGCCACTCCAAGTCTGATCGCAACCGTTACCGGACCAAGGAAGAGATCGAAGAATGGATGGCGCGTGACCCGATCGCGCGCTTCCGTGCCGAATTGATCGCGCATGGTGTTCTGGACGAGGCAGGTGCAGACGCGATCGCCGAAGCTGCCGTCTCGGCGGTCGAAGCTGGCATCGCATTTGCCAAGAACAGCCCCGCCCCTGCCGTCACCGAAGTTACACGCTATGTCTACGCGGAGAGTTGAGATGAACGCCATGAGCGACGCTGGCCTTCGCGTCCTGTCCTATTCCGAGGCTATCCGCGAGGCGATGGCCCTAGCGATGGAAGCGGACCCCAGCGTCATCCTGATGGGCGAGGATATTGGCGTCTATGGCGGTGCCTTTCAGGTGACGCTGGACCTGGTTGACCGCTTTGGCACCGACCGCGTGATGGACACGCCGATCTCAGAGCTTGGTGGGGCCGGGGTCGCAGTGGGCGCGGCGCTGACCGGCCTGAAGCCGATCTTCGAGTTCCAGTTCTCGGACTTTGCCATGCTGGCGATGGAGCAGATCGTCAACCAGGCGGCCAAGTTGCGCTATATGCTGGGTGGCGAGGCGTCGGTACCGGTGGTCTTCCGACTGCCCTCAGGGTCAGGCACCGGGGCCGCCGCGCAGCACAGCCAGTCGATCGAAGCATGGTTCGGCCATGTGCCGGGCCTGAAGGTCCTGCAACCGGCAACGCCGGAAGATGCCAAAGGCATGCTGCTGGCGGCTCTCGCCGATCCCGACCCGGTGATGATCTTCGAGCACAAGCTCTTGTACAAGATGAAGGGCCCGGTGCCGGAAGGCAGCTACCTGACGCCCATCGGCAAGGCGCTGGTGCGGCGGGCCGGAACGGACCTCACGATCGTCGCCGGCTCGATCATGCTGCACCGCGCGCTGGAAGCGGCCGAAAAGCTGGCCGCCGAAGGGATCAGCGCCGAGGTGATAGACCTGAGGTCCATCCGCCCGATCGACCATGAAACGATCCTTGCTTCGGTGCGCAAGACCGGGCGGCTGATGGTAGTGTACGAAGGCGTCAAGGCATTCGGTGTCGGGGCCGAGATCAGCGCGATGGTCGCCGAGAGCGACGCCTTCGACTATCTCGACGCGCCGATCCTGAGGTTGGGGGCTGCGGATGCGCCGGTGCCCTATAACCCCGACCTCGAACGCGCCGCCGTCCCGCAGGTCGACACAATCGAGGTCGCTGCCCGCCGTCTGGCCCGGCGCGAGGTCTGACATGCCGGTTGAAGTCATTCTGCCCAAGGTCGACATGGACATGACCCATGGCACCCTGGCCACCTGGCACGTCGCCCCTGGCGAAACAGTCACCAAGGGGACGGCTCTCTTCGACATTGAAACCGACAAAGCCGCGATGGAAGTCGAGGCCCCGGCATCGGGGCGTCTAGGTGGTGTAAGTGCGCAACCGGGTGACAAGGTCGCCGTCGGCACAGTGGTGGCGCTGATCTATGCCGAGGGCGAGGCTGAAGCGCCAGAAGCGGCAACCCCGCCAGTTCCTGCGCCGGCATCCGCGGCAGTGGCGGCTTCAGCCGACGCGGTCGAGGTCATCCTGCCCAAGGTTGACATGGATATGTCGCATGGCACGCTTGCCACATGGCACGCAGCCGAAGGCCAGCCCGTCACCAAGGGCGCGGCCCTATTCGACATCGAGACCGACAAGGCCGCAATGGAGGTCGAGGCTCCGGCAAGCGGCGTCCTGCATCACATCATGGCCCAGCCCGGTGAAAAGGTGCCGGTCGGGTCCGTGGTAGCCTATATCTATCCTGCGGGTGTGGCACCCGGCCCAAGACCGCCGGTGAAGGCAGCGGAAGTCGCTGTCCCGTCCAAACCAGAGGCAAAGGCTCAGCCATCCACGCCCCTCACCACTCCGGCACCCGTGACGATGGCGGGCGCTGCCCCGCGCGCCACGCCCGCCGCAAGGGCGGCGGCGCGCAGGGCGGGGGTTGGTCTGTCACAGGTGACCGGAACAGGACCCAAGGGCAGAATCCAGCGCGACGATATCGCCACCTTTGCTGTTTCGCAGGCCGAGGCGCTACAGGCTCCGGCGGTGGCCGCCACCTGGTCGCCCGAGACGGGTAAACTCCATGTCACAACCCGCAAGGGGACAGGCACGCCCCTTTTGATGGTTCACGGCTTTACAGCCGACAGCCAAAGCTGGGCACCACTGGAAAAGGCGATGGGTATGGACCGCGCTTTGATCCGGATCGACCTGCCGGGCCACGGACGCTCTCCCCGGCGGCGGGTTGCCAATTTCGCCGAACTTGCAAGGCAACTGGTCGAAGCGTTTGACGACTCCTGCGGCGAACACGACCGCGTCGACCTGCTTGGCCATTCGCTGGGCGGCGCCCTTGCTCTTGCCTTGGCGGATATCCGGCCTCGTCGCGTCAGGTCCCTCGCGCTGATCTCGCCTGCCGGTCTCGGTCCCGAGATTGATGCACCGGCCCTGTCAGGAATCACGCGCGCCACCCGGGCCGAAAGCCTGGCACCATGGTTGCGGCGCCTGACTGCTTCGCCGGACGGTATCAGCGATGATTACGCCAGGGCAGCAATGCGCCTGCGTGCCGACCCGGAACTGCGCTCGTTCCAGAGTGATCTGGCAAAAGTGCTTTTCCCGGACGATGTGCAGCCCTTCGACCTCCGTCCGGCCCTGTCGCGCCTGGAATGCCCCACCACCCTGATCTGGGGCCGGAAGGATCATATCCTGCCCTGGCGTCAGGCCATCTCTGTCACCGGAGATTTCGCGCTTCACCTTTTGTCCGAAGCGGGCCATGTTCCCCAGATCGAATGCCCCGACAGGGTGGCCCGTATCTTGCGGCTGCACCTCGCAGCGGCGGGCAGGGAGTGACGCTTGTGGAAGGATTGGGGTATTCATGCAGCCAGAACGGCAGGCCCCAGGAGCACAGAGTGAGGCAGACCGCCTGCGTGCGCGGGCGGTCTGGCTTTATCATGTCGAAGGCATAACGCAGAACGACATCGCGCAGCAGCTTGGAATCAGCCGGGTCATGGTCGTCCGGCTTCTGGCCGATGCCCGCCGTCGCAACGAGGTTCGCGTTACCGTATCGGCCCCCTTGGCCGAACTGACGGAGATCGAGCGACGGATCGAGAAGACTTATGGCGTCAACCGCGTGATCGTCGCGCCATTTGCCAGCGCCGAAGAGGACCCCGTTCGCGTCATTGCGGCCGCCGCGGGCGCGTTCATTTCCGGGCTGATGACTTCGGGCATGACGGTCGGTGTGGGTTGGGGGCGAACGCTTTACAATTCCCTGCCCTTCATCTCGGGCGAGACACTTGACGACTTCCGCGTTGTGTCGCTTTTGGGCGGGATCGCGGCGGCACGGCGCTTCAATCCGGCAGAATTCGCCTGGCAGTTCGCCGAACTCTTTCAGGGCGAAGGCTTCCTGATCCCGGCCCCCGCCGTCGTGGACAGTCCGGAGACCAAACACGCGCTGTTAGAGCGCTGCGGCCTGGCAGCAATCTTCGAGATGGCAAGCAAACTTGACGTCGCCCTCCTTTCGGTCGGTGGTATTTCCACTCTGACGACCAGCTATCGCACAGGCTACATCACCGAAGCCGAACGCCGCTCGCTGATTGAAGCCGGCGCGGTCGGCGACGTTCTGTACAACTTCATCTCCGAGGATGGGAAACCTGTCCAGCACCAGGTGAACGACCGCGTGATCTCTGCGGAACTAGGTCTTATCCGCCGGTGTCCGGAACGGGTTCTCATTTCCGGCGGCAAGGATAAGAGAATCGCGATGAAGGCCGCGATGCACACCTTGATGCCCACCACGCTTATTACCGACGAACAGACCGCGATTTGCCTGCTTCAGTGAAATGCGAGCTGCTGGGTGGACGGGCACTCGCCCCCTGATCCCGCAGGAAGCAGATTCGGTGGGATGTTGTTGCCGGTTTCGCGGAGATGCCGCCCCGATGGTGTGCAAGGCAGCGGTGATCAGCAATGAAGCGCCGGGACCTCAGTCCGTGGTTCTGGACCTGAGCGCTGGAGCGGGCGGTTGATTGAGGTTTCGCCCTTGCCAACGCCGCGCATGAAATGGATGCAGGAGAGCCCCTTGCGCCGCAGGATGCGGGAAATGGCCGCAGCGGCCTTGGCAACCTTTCCCTGGAACAGCCAGGTGCGTGCGGATCCGGTCAGGACCGCAGCCTCGAACAAAGTGGTTGCCCGGCGTGCGACACCGCCCGACACCCGAAGACGACCGCCGGGTCGATCGTGAATGTCTTCCTGAACTTGCGAGGTTGTTCAGTTCGAAGCGACCGACTATAGCGAAGCTGGGACCATGCCGCGCAGCGAAAGATAGGAGCCTCGATGGCAATGGATGCAGTTGTGACCGGCGGCTCTCGCGGAATTGGGTTTGGCATCGCCGGTCATCTCCTTCGAAAAGGCTATCGCGTGACGATTACCGGGCGCGGCGAAGCCGATCTTGCCTCAGCCCTTGACCAACTTTCGCAACTTGGCCCCGTCGAGGGCGTTGCGGCCGACGTGACCGATGAAGAAGATGTTGAGCGGGTGCTGTCGGCATTCGACCACCCTGATCGTCCGCTGGCCCTGCTGGTCAACAATGCCGGTATTGCCGATTACGCGACCCTGCTGAAGATGGACTTGGCGCGATGGCGCAAGGTCATTGATATCAATTTGACGGGATCGTTTCTGATGCTGCAGCGTTCGGCGCGCCGGATGCGTGCATCGGGCGGCGGCGGCATCGTGAATATTGCCTCGATCGACGCTCATGGAACCGATGGGCGACAATCGGCGTATGGAGCGGCAAAGGCCGGGCTCATAAATCTTACCAAGACGGCCGCAGTGGAGCTTGCACCCTACAGGATTCGTGTCAATGCCGTCAGCCCCGGCTGGACCCGCACCGCGATGATTGAGGATCATGTGGCGGAGGCCGCGATGAACCACATGATGAACGGCTTTGGCCGGATTCCTTTAGGCCGCCTTGTCGAAGTTGACGAAATTGCGGCGACGGTTGCATTCCTGGCCGGACCTGAAGCCAGCGGCATAACTGGCACAGAAGTGGTCGTGGACTGCGGAACGCTGGCCAACCTCTATATCGCGGAAACCCTGCCAAAGGGGTAAGCCGGCACCACCGGCCATCTGCATCGACAATGCAAGGCCAATGCACTCTGGGATTTTCCCGGCGGATCAGATTGTTATGATGCCCCGGCCTGATCTTCGACAGAGGGCATAAAGTACCGTGCCATCGGTGGAGTGTCCGTGCGATGGGCCGTCGGCAGTCTGGCTTGTGAAAGCGGCCCCAAGTGGGGCCGCTTTTCTTCGGTTAGCGAAATCAGATCGCCAATTCTCCGCCGTCGATGCGGAAGGTTGTCCCTGTCACGAAGGCGGCTTCGTCCGAGGCCAGATAGGTAAACAAACCAGCCACCTCGGCAGGTGTTCCCATTCGATGCATCGGGACAACGTGGTTCAGAAAGTCCGCGCGTGCCGCTTTCGGATCCCGGTTCAACCGCTTGCTGGCGCGAACATGATCGGTTTCGTTCAACTCGGTATCGATTTGACCCGGCGCCACGGCATTGACGGTGATTGCATGTTCGGCCATTTCCATGCTGATTGCGCGCGTCAGAGCGATTACTGCCCCCTTGCTGGCGGCATAGGCGGTCGAGGGCATGTTCATTTCACCGCGAAGGCCAGCGATTGAAGCCGTTGCAAGCAGTCGCCCTCCCCTCCCGTATTTTATCATCTCACGCGCCCCTGCCTGAAGGGTGAGCATTACGCCTATCAGGTTGATGTCGAAAATGCGCGACCAGGATTCGCGTGTCCCCTCCACAAATTCCTCGATGCCACCGACGCCTGCGTTGGCGATGCAGATGTCAAATCCACCAAAAGCTCGCGTTGCTTCAACAGAGCGGGCAAGATCGGCTTCGGAGGCGGCACTTCCCTGTATCCAAACCAGATTTGGATGCTGGAAGGTCTCGTCGATCTTCAAGTCCAGCGCGACGACGCTGGCGCCTTCTTTCAGGAACCGTTCAACCGTGGCGCGGCCAATCCCATTCCCTGCGCCCGTGATCAGGGCTACCTTGTTCTTCAGAATTGTCATTACTTTCTCCGTCGGGCTTCTAAAGCTGGTTCCAGTGAAGCCAATGTTATCTTCTTGCGTTCGGCAGAACCGCCTCAGGCGCTGTCGCCGTCTTCTACAAACTGGATGTCCTCGGGTTGCCAACTCAGGCGGACAGTCTCGCCATCATGAACCGAGGCGAAGGCAAGGCCCGCAACCACCTGAAGCGCCACGCCCTGCTTGGTTCGGACATGCAGTTCGTAATGCGACCCCGTGAAGACGCGGCGCTCGATGGTGCCTTGGATCTGGTTTGCGGCCATCGGTGACTCGTCGCTGGAAATGGCGGCACGCATGCGCGGGATGACCGCTGCCAGGTTCTCTCCACCCGTCTGCCAGCCGGGTGCGGCACCTTCGAGTACGAATTCGGGCGTTTCCAGCCTTACATGCTTGCCCGACCGCCGAACCGTACCGCCGACCACGGTGCCCGCGTTGATGAATCGCGCAACAAAGGCCGTGCGAGGGCTTCGGTACAACTCTTCCGGCGTGTCGATCTGCGCGATGCGGCCGCGGTCCATGATCGCGATGCGGTCGGCCATGGCGCAGGCCTCTTCCTGATCGTGCGTCACATGGATGAAGGTCGTGCCGGTGTTTTGCTTTAGCTGCACAAGCTCGTCCTGCATTTGCCGCCGCAGCTTCAGGTCCAGAGCCCCCAGAGGTTCGTCGAGAAGCAGGACTGATGGTCCGGTCGCCAGCGCACGCGCCAGAGCCGCGCGCTGCTGCTGACCGCCAGACAGTTCGGACACGCGACTTTTCTCCATCCCGCCAAGGCCGACCATGCGCAGGGTCTCTGACACCTTCCGGTCGCGCTCCACGGGGGCGACTCCGGCCATCTTCAACCCGAAGCCGGTGTTCGGCCCCAAGCGCATGTGGGGAAACAGCGCGTAGCTTTGGAATACGGTGTTTGTCGGGCGCCGATGGGGCGGAAGCTGCGTGACGTCCTTGCCGTCGATCAGAACTTCGCCGACATCAGGCATGACGAAGCCGCCGATGATGCGCAGGGTGGTGGTCTTGCCGCATCCGCTGGGACCGAGAAGCGCGAAGAGCTCGCCCTTCTCGACCTCAAAGCTGACACCGCCGTCCTCCCCCAGGGCAGGGCCGCGCTGGCCGGGATAGCGCTTGGCAAGCGCGGTGCATTTCAATGCGACTGGCATGGTTGGGTTTCCCACGATTCTGAAGGGACATTGCGGGCAACGGCAGGCGCGGCCGGGTTAGTTGTGCAGGGTGAAAGCACCGGCGGCACTTCGCGACTCCTTCTTCTGTCCGATGTTCGAGATGAGGACGCCCACAATCAGCAACGTGAACGAGGCAACCAGAAGCATGACCGAAATCGCCACGATTGCCGGTGTCACGCCAAAGCGCAGGGCGCCGAAGATGTAGAGCGGCAGCGTGCTGTCCGATCCGGTAACCAGCGCCGTCAGGATGAACTCGTCAAACGACAGCGCCAGCGTGATCAGGGCCGCGGCGACAATGCCCGGCAAGGCCTGTGGCACGGACACCAGCAGGAAGGCCCATGTCGGATTGGCGCCCAGATCCATCGCTGCCTGCTCAAGGTTCGGATCCAGCCCTTCAAGTCGGATGAGCACAAGCAACGTCACGATGGGCAGGCTCAGGACGGTATGGCCCAGGGCAATCGTCCACAGACCCCGGTCCATGCCAAGGGCGTTCAGCCCGATGATAATGGCAAGACCAAGCAGCATCGGCGGCAGGAAGATCGGGATTGAGAGGATGGCAAGGCTGGCCTGCCGCCAGCGGCCGCGGGTACGGGCCAGTTGCACGGCCGCAACCGACCCCAGAATGACGCTGGTGCCCACGGCGATGACGGCGACGATCAGGCTGTTGCGCAGGCTGATCAGCAGAAGCGGATCGTCGAACACCGCGCCGAACCAACGAAAGGTGAAGCCCGTGAAGGGAAAGCCAATGCTGGGCCGGTCGTTGAAGGCCATGATGACCAGAAGGACGATCGGGAAATAGAGGAAGGCCAGCATGACCAGCGAATAGGCTCGCAGCGCCTTGGCCGGTGTCGGGTTGAAGGTCCGGGTGAAAGTGCCGACCTGCGCCGCGCCGCCCGTGACCCGTCGCAACACCCCCAGAAGCCCGAAGACCACGGCCATCAGCAGCAGCGCAAGCGCCGAGCCCATGCCCCATTGCACCGAAGCGCCAAATTGCAGCTGGATGATGTTCGAGTAGAGATAGCCCTCGGTCCCGCCGATCAGCTGCGGCGTCACATAGTCGCCCAGCACCGTGATCATGCTCAGCACGAAGCCGCCGAGAATGCCGGTGCGCGCCACCGGAATGATCACATGGATCAGACGCTGAAACGGCTTGGCTCCCAGATCCTCGGCCGCCTCAAGCAGGGTTGGGTTCGACCGTTCAAGGGCAATGTAGGTGGTCAGAAAAGTCAGCGGCGCCAACAGATAGACGAAGGTTATGATGATACCCGCCTTGTTGGACCCAAGAAACCACAGGGGCTCTGCGATGAAGCCCATCCGAAGCAGTGCATCGTTCAGAAGGCCGGTGTCGCCCAGAAGGTTCATCCAGGCAAAGACCCGGATCAGATAGCTGGTAAAAAACTGCATGACCGCCAGCGCCACCCAGATCAGCCTGCGCTCGGGCGCCACCTTGGTCGCCACAAAATAGGCGAATGGGAAGGTCAGACAGACGGTAAGAGCGGCGGCGATACCCGCAAAGAAAAGGCTGTAGCCCAGCATGCGCCAATAGACCGGGACCGTGAAGAACCGCAGATAGTTGTCCAGCGTCCAGTCCGCCACGATCTGCTGATCGACCGTCGGCCAAAGCGAATAGACAGCAAGGACAGCCATGGGGAGAAACACCCCGACGACTATCACCAACACGGCCGGCAAACTAAGCAGCGGGCTCTCCAAACCGCTGCCAAACCGCAAAAGGAAACCACGGGCCGGCGCAGTGCGCCGGCTCTGATCAGTCTGTGCCATCTGTATTTCCCTTAGCCGCCGACGACTTCGGCATAGGCTTGTGCCCATTCCGAAGGATTGTCGGGCGGACCGACGAACAACAGTTGCGACGCCGCGTCGGGCTTGTCCGCCCCACGGTCCAGGAGTTGTTGCGCGCCGTCGCCGCCAGCCGCCATCACACGTTCTGTCGCAGCCTTGTTGCACAGCGGGAAGCCGTAAGTGGTGTAGAGATAGTTCTGAATTTCTTCACCATTCCACAGCTCGATGAACTTCAGCGCCGCGGCCTTGTTGGGCGCGCCCTTGACCAGCATCGGGCCGTCAACCCATCCCAGGCTGCCCTCAACCGGAATGACTGCCTTGGTCAGTTCCTTGCCGGCCATCCGGTTCAGGCGTGCCGCCAGCGCAAGGCTGGAGGTTTCGCCGGTCCAGGCCTTGCCCGTTTGCAGCGAGTCCATGAAGATTTCGTCGCCGGCGGCCGTCTGGAACGGCTTCAGATCGGCCAAATGCTTGGCCGCCTCCATCAGCTTGTCGCCGGTCATCGCGTAGATCTCGTTGCGTGGCACCCCGAGAGCCAGCCCGCTGATGGCCAGAAAATCATCCGGGCCGTCGCGCATGATGACCTTGCCCTTCGGCACTCTTTCATCCCAGAGCGTGGTCCACGAATAGGGTTCGGTTGGCTGATACAGGTCCTGGTTCCAGATCAGACCGAAGCTGTCCCACATATTCGGCATGAGAAGGACCTTGTTCTTTTCAAGAACATAGGGGAAGTCCGTATTCTCATGGAAGACGGGCCAGATGTTTTCCCAGCCGGGGATGTCCTGCACATTGAACGCCTCGATCAGGTCCGCCTTGTAATAGGTTGGCGCCCAGCCGCAGTTTGCAAAGACGATGTCGTAAGAACCGGCACCGCCTGCCTTGACCTTCGTGAACATATCGGCGTCGGTCGAGGCCGGCACGCCGCGAACGTTCAGCCCACTCTTGGCCATGATCGCGACGATCTCGGGGGTAATGTAGCTGGTCCAGCCCAGCACGATGACGTCCATCTCTTGTGCAAATGCGGACGTACCGCCAAAGGCGCTCACGCCCAATGCGGCCGCTGTGCCCTTGACAAAGCTGCGGCGGGTCAGACTTTCGATTCCATTTCTGGTATTCAGACTCAAAGGCTTAGCTTCGATCATTGGCCTTACTCCCCGCTTGTTCGGTCGTTGATTTTGCGACAACTGTGTGGTGGAACGTTCCACCAAGCATTCGGAACCTTCTGCCTTCTGTCAAGAAAAACTTTTCTTCCCTATGCCAAAGGCATGCAGACCCACGCCCGGGAAGCCTGGCAAGGGATGTTCAAGCCGCCGCGTTTATTGACTTTATCTACCTTGAGGGCTTGGCCGTCGTTGACCGTACGAGCAGCTTCGGCGGAACCGTAACGGACTTTGGCGAATTCGGCTCCGGACTGGAGAGCGAATCGATCAGCACGCTCACCCCCTCGGCGGCTATCTTGGCCGCTTGCTGGCTTACCGTCGTCAGAGCGACACGGCTATGTCGCGATATTCGAATGTCATCGAAGCCGACAATCGAAAGCTCCTCGGGAATCCGAATCCGGAACCCATCAGCTACTTCCATGATTTCAAGCGCAAGATTGTCCAGCGCGGCAACGATCGCAGTAGGTCTGTCGTCGTGAAGCAAGTAGGCGACCAACTGCTGCCGATAGGTCTGCTGCAATGCCTGACGGTTCCCCTGCTCTCGCAACACCTGGGTTGCCTTGGGCTGCAGCCCGGCAGACTTCATGCCGGTCAGGTAACCAAGATATCGCTGTGCTTCCAGCGCAGGCTCGTCTGCCAGCATCAGGCTGATAAACCCGATCTCCCGATGGCCGAGACCGACCAGGTGTTCGACGGCCAGCTGAACGCCCATGCAACTGTCCACGGTGATGGAGCCAGCTCGATCGCCGGAGCCGCACAGAAAGGCCAAGGGCAACCTGCCCTTCACCAGCGACAGGGCCGCCTTGCTGGGATCAATCAGGAACAGGACCGCCGCGACCCGGTGTTCCAGCAGCACGCGAACGCGTTCGGCATCAAGGTTCGGAGACCCGCCCGTTGTTGCCAGAAGCATGCTGAAACCATTCGCCGCGCATTCGGCCTCGACGATGGCGGCCAACTCAGCATCGAAAGGGTTGCTCAGATCTCCCGCAACCACTCCAATGACGTTAGAGCGCTGCCGCATGAACCGCGCCCCGGCGTGCACCTGGTAGCCAAGACGCTCCATCGCCTCGACGACACTTGCGCGAATTTCGCCATTCACGCTTGGCTTGCCCTGCAGGACGTTGGAAACGGTGGATTTCGAAACGCCAGCGAACTTGGCTACATCGAAAATGGTAGGCGCCTTGCGCCCCCTCTGGCCTTGGTCGGAACTGTTGCTTTTCACGGGTTCATGTCATCCGGTTCGGCTTGGCACGGCGGCATCCTACCTCTTAGCGCCCTGTGTATATCCGATGAACGTGCTGACCGCCACGACCGACTCAGTTCGCGGTTTCTGCGCGACAGCCTGTCCGCGCGCTTGTCTCTCCCAAAGCAAAGGAGCAGTACCATGGCGCATGCAAAGCCTCGTTCCGCGGAAAAATCCGCTGCGGCGGAACCTGAACTGCGTTGATTTTCATGCGAAATATCATGCGGCAGCAAATCCGGACACGAATGTTTGCTAGGCGATTGACATATGCAGGTTTTGCGCGAAAGATTGGTTACCTAACAATGTTAGGTTAGGGCGGAGGCACCTCGGAATGCTTGGCAGCATGCGCTGGCAGGCAAATTGTAAGTGCTGACTGACAGAAGAAAAAGAAGTGAACCAACAGAGGAGATCTTGAGATGACGACTGCATCGTTTTTTCTGAGCCGGCGGCGGTTCATGGGGGCAACGGGGGCTCTGGCCGCAGGGGCGATGTTCGCGCCGGCAACGATCGGGCGGGCGCAGGAAGCGGATACGATCACGCTGCTGACCTGGGAAGGTTACCAGCCGCCGGAATGGGTGGCTGAGTGGGAAGCTGCCAATCCCGGCGTGAAGCTGAAGCCCGTGGTGATTTCTTCTGGCGACGAGGTATTTTCGCAGCTTCTGTCCGGCGCCGTGCAGCCTGATGTTGTCTATGCTGAGGCCTCGCTTGCGACGCGCCTCAAGGCAGCGGGTCAGATCGACGCCTTTGACGAGGCGAAGGTTCCGAACATCGGGAACATCCTGCCGACGCTGAACTGGCGCAATCCGCTGAGCGTGGACGGAACTCTCATGGGCATTCCGCTTCACTGGGGCACTCAGCCGCTGATGTACAACGCCGACATCGTGACCGAGGCACCGATGAGCTGGTCGGCGCTGTGGGACAAGACCTACGAGGGCAAGGTCTCTACCTTCAACGATGCGACAGTGAACTTCGCAATGATCGCGCTGCATATTGGTGCAAAGGACCCGTTCCACCTGAGCGAGGATGAATTTGCGCTGGCGACGGATGCGCTGCGAGCGCTGCGCGGTCAGGTGCGGGTCGTGACCAACGGCTTTGACGATTCAACCAACCTCTACGCCTCGGGTGAGGCAGTGATCGGTTACTGCCATATCACCGGGATCGTTCATAGCCTGAAGAAGAAGGGGATGAACTTCGCCTACTCGCTTCCGAAGGAAGGAACCCCCTCCTGGATCGAAGGCACCTATGTCACCCCGAAGGGGCAGCGCGACAGCGTCTATAAGTTCCTCAATGATACGATGTCGCTGGAGTGGCAGTCGCGGTTCATGTCCGAGACGGGTAGCAACGGCGTGCTGACGGCAGAGGCAGCGCGGCAGTCGGGCCTTTCGGATGAGTTTCTTGCCGGCACCGATGTTCTGAACGCCGACAGCCCCGAGCTGAAGGAGAATCTGGTGTTCATGCGGGACCCCGAGGATGCAGAGCGCCGGATCCAGATCTGGAACGACTTCCTCGCCGGCACTCTCTGAGCCTCTCGCTGACATATCGCCGGAATGATCATGGAAACTCCCCCTGCCGACTCCGTACTCTCGCTTGTCGCGATTTCAAAGACTTACGATGGCGCCCGCAAACCGGCGCTTGATGATGTCTCGTTCGCGGTGAACCCGGGGGAGTTCTTCTCGATCCTCGGTCCCAGTGGATCGGGCAAGACGACCATTCTGCGAACTGTGGCGGGCTTCGAGCGGCCCGACAGTGGCCAGATCGTGATGGGCGGCACCGCGGTAAACGCGGTGCCGCCGTTCAAACGCGACGTGCGCACGGTGTTTCAGAGCTATGCGCTGTTTCCGCACCTGACGGTGCTGGAGAATGTGGAATATCCATTGCAGATGGCCGGCGAGGCGAAGGCCGATCGGCGGCGCAAGGCACATGAGGCGCTGGAGCTTGTCGAGTTGGCCAGCTTTGCCGACCGCCTGCCGCATCAGTTGTCCGGCGGGCAACGACAGCGTGCAGCGCTTGCGCGCGCGATCGTGTCGCGACCGCGGCTTCTGCTCTTGGACGAGCCTCTGGCGGCACTGGACCTGCGGCTGCGCCAGCAGATGCAGCACACACTGGTCGCCCTTCAGAAAGAGCTGGGCATCGCCTTCATGTATGTGACGCACGATCAGGGTGAAGCCTTGTCGATGTCAGATAGGGTGTGCGTGCTGGCGGATGGCAAGATTGCCCAGCTTGGAACCCCCCGCGAAATCTACTTTGCCCCGCAAAACGAGTTTGTGGCGCGTTTCGTCGGCCGGTCAAACCTGGTCCCGATCGAGTTCCGCAGCACGGGGGCCGACCACGTCGGCCTAGTCGGAGGGCAGCAGATTGCCGGGCTCCGCGCGCCCCGGGGCGGCAGCGCCCGCATGGCGATCCGCTATGAGGCCGTACAGTTGACGCCCCTTGCGCCGGGTGCCTCGCCCGCCCCTGGAACGCTGCGCGGCACGGTCGAAGATGTGCTGTTCCTGGGCACCAGCCTTGAAGTGAACGTGCAGTCGCATGGGCTGAACCTATTCGGAACCGTGCCGGCCTCGCAGGAAGCAACCTTCTGGGTCGGCCAAGACGTGCAGGTCAGTTTCGACATCCAGAATACCAAGGTGTTCCATGACTGACGTCACGCACAACACCTTGCCCGGTCCGACTTTGCGACACCCCGCGCGCTTTCGTCTGGGGCAGACGCTGACCAGCATTCCGGTGCTGGCTTGGTTGTTTCTGATCGTGGTCTTGCCGAACCTGCTGCTGATCGGAACCAGCTTCCTGCAGACATCTTCGGGCCTTATCAGCTTCGAGCCGACGCTGAAGAACTATGCCCGCATGCTGAACTCGTCCGGGTTCTGGATGCTGCTGGGGCGAACCATGATGTTGAGCTTTGCCGGGTGCGTCCTCGCAACGCTGATTGCTTATCCGCTGGCCTTCTATGTCGGGCGCATCTCGCGTCGCAGCAAGGCGCTGCTGACCATCCTGATCGTGCTTCCGCTATGGATCGGGCTGCTGATGCGAATCTTCGCCTGGCGGGTTATCCTGGGGCAGTCGGGCGTGCTGAATGCCGCGCTGGTCTCGTCGGGCGTTCTGGACGAGCCGTCCAGCGCCTTCCTGTACAGCCCCCTCTCGGTGGTGATCGTCTTCGCCTATTACTCGGTACCCTTCATCTTCATCTCGACGATGGGCGCCTTTGAGAAGATTCCACAGGACCTGTTCGAATCCTCCCAGGATTCCGGGGCAACCTCTTGGCAGACCTTTCTCCACATGGTCTGGCCGCTGACTCGCAGAAACCTTGCCATCGGCTTTTCGCTGGCATTCCTTGTCACTGTCGGCGACTTCGTAACCCCTGCCATGATCGGTGGTGTCGATGGCACCACGGTGGGCGTTCTGATCTCCAGCCAGTTCGGGACGGCCAATAACTGGCCCTATGGCGCGGCAGTAGCCGTTACCCTGATGCTGGCGGTCACGCTGCTGCTGGGCGTAATCCTGAAGCTTGCTCCTTCGAAGGGTGTCGTGGTTGGGGGCGAAGCGGACCAATCGACCCTTGCCCCCGCCGCGCCCGCTGCACGCCGTCTGGGCGCGATCGGCTTCGCCGCTGTCATTCTCTATCTCTATCTGCCGCTGGCGATTGTTGTGCTGTTCTCCTTCAACGCGGCCAACCTGCAGACTTTCCCGCTGCAGGGGTTCTCGCTGCAATGGTATGCCGAGATCGCCCAGGATCAGAGCCTGCTGGCCGCCGTCAAGCGCTCGCTCCTGGTCGCGTTCTGCGTCGTCGCCGTCTCGGTCACTGTCGGGACCGCCTTCGCCCTCATCATCTTCTACACGAAGCTCAGGGGAGCCAGAGCCTATGAGCTGCTGTTCGCGCTTCCGATCGCCACGCCGGGCGTCGTCCTTGGCATCGAAATGGTGCTGGGAACCGCAGCCCTCGGCATACCCTCGGGCGTTACGCGCGTCGTCATCGGGCAGATGAGTTTTGCCATGCCCGTCACCATGCTTCTGCTGCTTGTCCGGCTGCGCAGGCTTGATCCAAGCCTTATGGAAGCTTCACTCGATCTTGGCGCCAACCACTGGCAAAGCTTTACCCATGTGCTCCTTCCCCTGATCGGGGGAACAATCGTCGCCGGCGCCTTCCTCAGCCTGACACTCTCGGCCGATGACGTCATGGTCACGATGTTCCTGACCGGTGGAGAACCCACGCTCCCGATCTGGGTCTTCAATCAGATGCGTTTCGGCTTCACGCCTACCGTCAACGCCGTCTTCGCAATCCTGATCGCCACAATCCTTGTCCTCATCACAGTCGCAACAATCGCCCAGAAAAAGAAACGCCTGACGTGAACCCGCAGGGTTCATGCCAGTCCGCAAGAAGGAAGATTCACCATGAGTAACTACCATGATCGAGTTGTCGTCATTACTGGCGGCGGCTCCGGAATGGGGCGTGCAATGGTGGCTGAATTTGTGTCGCGCGGGGCAAAGGTCGCTGCGCTGGACATCAATCACGCGCGCGCCGAGGAATCTGTGCGGCTGGCAGGCAACCCGGACACGGCAGCCGCCTTCCAGGTCGATGTGGCAAACAGCGCAAGCGTGCAGTCCTGCATTGACGCGGTCATCGCGAAATGGGGCCGCATTGATCTGTTGTGCAACAACGCGGGCGTTTTGGATGCGCATGCCCCAGCCCACGAAACCACCCTCGAAGACTGGAACCGGGTCATGGGTGTGAACCTCACCGGGCCGTTCCTGATGTGCAGAGCCGTCATTCCCCAGATGCTGAAGCAGGGCAAGGGTGCGATCATCAACACCTCTTCGACCTCGGGTTTTAGCGCGGCCGGCGGCGGCACAGCCTATACCGCATCAAAGCATGGCGTTATTGGACTGACCCGGCAGCTCTGTTTTGAATACGGCCACCAGGGTATCCGCGTGAATTCGATCTGTCCCGGAGCAACCGCGACACCGCTGGCTTTGCCAGAGCACAACGCGGCGTCGCCCGACATGGATCTTGCCATCAGCAAGGTGCCCGCGCGCCGGTGGTGCAAGCCCGAAGAAATCGCCAAGCTTGCCGCCTTTCTGGGAAGCGACGACGCCGACTATGTGCACGGAAGCGACTATGTGATGGACGGCGGCTGGCTGACCGGCGCGCGCGATCCGTTCTGACTGCCTGATTTGCGCCGCGACCATCTGCGCGGCGTAACCTTCACGAACCGGAAAGCCCGGACTTGCGCCCAGGCTCCTTGCATAAAACGGAGATTGAAATGATCGGGACACAGCCTTGGCCGGAAACCGGTATTGACGGGTTCACCCGCGGCTTTGCTACCATTGAAGGCACCCGCATTCATTATGTCACGGGTGGCCGGCCGGATGGCGAGGTAATCGTCTTGTTCCCCGGTTTTCCCCAGACCTGGTACGCCTGGCGCAAGATCCTGCCCATTCTGGGTGCAACCTACCGGATCGTAGCGCCCGACCTCCCTGGCCAGGGGGATTCTGACCGCCCGCTGTCCGGCTTTGACACCGCGAGTGTTGCCAAGCTGGTTCTGGGCCTGATGGATCGGTTGGGTGTCCAGCAGCATTACCTGGCGGCGCACGACGTCGGAGCCTGGGTGGCCTACCCCTATGTCTCGATGTTTGGCGATCGGGTGAAGGCGCTGGCCATCCTGGATACCGGCATTCCCGGTATCAGCCTGCCCGATAACCTGCCATGGGCCGCGCATGTCGCCTGGCGGACTTGGCATGTTGCATTCCACAACCTGCCCGATCTGCCCGAAGCTTTGATTGAAGGCCGCGAAGATTACTACCTGCGGTGGTTCCTTCAGCGCAAGGCTGCCAACCCCCAGATCTTCGTCCAGGCCGATTTTGATGAATATGCGCGCACCTTCAAGCTGAATGGCCTGAAAGGCGGCCTTGGTTATTACCGCGCGGTCACCCAGTCGGCCGAGCAGAACCGCAATCTGGCCGCAAAGGCCAAGCTCGAAATGCCGGTTCTGGCTGTGCGCGCAGATCAGGGCTCGATGCCTGATCTGGTGGCACAACTGAAGGTGATTGCCACCGATGTTACCGGAACCGCAATTGCCGACTGCGGTCATTACCTTGCCGAAGAACAGCCCGAAGCCTTGGCAAGGGAACTGGGGGCCTTCTTCAAGTAGGTGGACCCGACTGGTGGCCGGTTTCGGCCGCCAGGACCAGTTCAATGACACGCAGCCCTCTAGACTGATCAGGAACAGTGGAGACCGCCATGGCCGGAACACAGCTATCCCGCACCGAAATTCTAGAAGCCTACCAGGCCATGCGGACGATCCGACGCTTTGAAGAACGGATCATGGATGAAGTCGGCACCGGGGACATTCCCGGCAACACACATCTCTACGCCGGTCAGGAAGCAAGCGCCGTCGGCATCTGTATGCGGCTGCGCGAAGACGACTACATTTCTTCGACCCATCGCGGCCACGGTCATTGCATCGCAAAGGGCGTGGATATCGACGGCATGATGGCCGAGCTGTTCGGACGTTCCGGCGGCATCTGCGGCGGCAAGGGCGGCTCGATGCACATTGCCGACCTGCGCAAGGGAATGCTTGGCGCCAACGGCATCGTCGCTGGTGGCGCGCCGATCACCTGCGGTGCAGCGCTGAGCGCAAAGATGCGCGGAACTGGCCAGATTGCCGTAGCCTTCGCCGGCGACGGTGCGATGAACGAAGGGGTAATGGCCGAAAGCTTCAACCTGGCCAAGATCTGGAACCTGCCGATCCTGTTTGTGATCGAAGACAATGAATTCGGAGAGGCAACTGCAAACTCCTTCGCTTCGGCTGGCAACTTTCTGCAGCGTGCCGCCGGCTACGCCATCCCGGGCATCGAAGTCGATGGAACCGACTTCTTCGCAGTCTATGAGGCCGCGGGCGAAGCAATCACAAAGGTACGCGAAGGCGGCGGGCCAATGATGCTGCACATCCATGTGCCGCGATATTATGGCCACTACAGCGGCGACCCCGACAATTACCGCACAGAAGAGGAAAAGGCCGCCATGCGTCGCGACCGCGATTGCCTGACCATCTTCCGCAAGAACCTGAAGGAAGTCTCACTGCTGGAAATGGCCGAACTCGATGCGCTTGATGCCGAGGTCGAAGCCGCGATCGATGGGGCGGTAAAGGCTGCGCGGTCTTCTCCGTTCCCCGCGCTCTCGGCGCTGACCACCGATGTCTACGTCAAATACGTCTAAGGAACAGGGCAATGGCACAGAAGTCTTTTCGGCAAGCGCTGAACGAAGCGCTCCACCACGAAATGGCGCGCGATCCCAGCGTCCTGCTGATTGGTGAGGATGTCACTGGCGGGGCCGGCGCGAACGGCGAGAAGGATGCCTGGGGCGGCGTTTTTGGTGTATCGCGCGGGCTGTTGGGGCAGTTCGGGCCTGAACGGGTAAGGGACACGCCAATCAGCGAGGCCGCCTTCATCGGCGCTGCCGCTGGGGCCGCCCTGACGGGGATGCGCCCGGTGGCCGAGATCATGTTCTCTGACTTTTTCGGGGTCTGCCTTGACCAGATCATGAACCAGGCCGCGAAGTTCCGCTACATGTTTGGTGGCCGTGCCCGGACGCCGCTGGTCATCCGAGCCACTTATGGCGCCGGAAGCCGGTCGGCCTCGCAACATTCGCAGTCATTTCACTCGATCATGACGCATATCCCGGGGCTCAAGGTGGTTATCCCGTCGAACCCCTATGACGCCAAAGGTCTGCTGCTTCAGGCGATCCGCGACGACGATCCGGTGATCTTCCTGGAACACAAGATGCTTTATGACACGGTGGGCGAGGTGCCGGACCGGGCCTATACCATCCCATTCGGCGAAGCCCGCGTCGTCCGGGACGGCAAGGATGTTCTGATCATCGCGATCGGACGCATGGTACTGGTCGCAGAAGAGGCCGCACGCCTTCTGGTGGCCGAAGGGATCTCTGCCTGCATCATCGACCCGCGCACAACCTCGCCGCTGGATGAAGAAACACTGCAGGAATTCGCCAGCGAGATCGGGCGGGTGGTCATCGTTGATGAATCCAACCCGCGGTGCAGCATTGCCACCGATATATCGGCGCTTCTGGCCGATCGCTGTTTTGATGATCTGAAGGCGCCGATCAAGCTGGTCACCGCGCCGCACGCCCCCGTGCCCTATGCGCCGAACCTTGAAGACGCCTACATCCCCACGCCCGCCGCCGTGGCCGACGCCGCAAAGATGATCGCCAGGAGGTAAGACGCCATGTCCACAATCGAAGCGGTCACCATGCCCAAGTGGGGCATGACCATGACCGAAGGCACCATAACCAGCTGGCTCGTAACCGAAGGCGATGTGATCGAGCGCGGACAGGAAATCGTGGAGATCGAAACCACGAAACTGTCGAACGTCGTCGAAGCTGCAGCCGAAGGCATCTTGCGTCGGATCGTGCTTGCCGAAGGCACCACGGCACCGGTGGGCGCGCTGGCCGCCGTCATTGCAGATGAGAGTGCATCCGAGGAAGAAATTGCGGCCTTCGTCGCCAGCTATGCCGACCGCCAGGGTGAGGGCCTGTCCGGCCAAAGTGCAGGCACCTCGTCAAGAACGATCGAGGTTCCGGGCGGCCAGATCAATCTGGTCGAAGCCGGGGCCGAGGGTGGCGAAACGATCATCCTGCTGCACGGCTTTGGGGGTGATCTGAAAACCTGGATGTTCAACCAGGACGAACTTGCTGCCGTTGGCCGGGTCATAGCGATCGACCTGCCTGGCCATGGCGGGTCCTCGGCGGTGGCAGCAGGCGACCCTGTTGCCGATATCCTTATCCGGCTCGAGGCTGCACTGGATACGGTGGCCCCGGGCAAGTTGCACCTTGTTGGGCATTCGTTCGGGGCGGGTGTCGCCGCACTGCTGGCCGGGCGCAGACCTGACCGGGTCAGCTCGCTGTCGCTGATTGCTCCGGTCGGCCTTGGCAAGACGATGAATCGTGATTTTCTCGTCGATTTCGTTGCGGCCGAGCGTCGGCGGCCACTGCAGAACGTTCTCGAGCGCCTGTTCGCCGACCCGTCAAAGATCACGAGCGACATGGTGGAGGAAACGCTCAAGTCCAAGCGGCTTGAAGGCGTTCCCGAATGCCTGTCGCAGCTCGCTGATGCCATAGCCGACCAGACTGGCCAGCGGATTTCAATCGGCGATACGCTGACAAAACTGACTTGCCCGGTCCTGTTGATCTGGGGTGACCTTGACAAGATCGTGCCATTGCCACAGGCAGGCGAGGTCCCCGCAAACGCAAGGCTTCAGACCATCGCGAACGCCGGGCATATGCCACAAATGGAAGCCGCCTCTGCCGTCAATGATGCCATCGTTGAAAACATCCGGCGCGCCAAATAAACTCTTGCTCCAAGAAAGGTAAAGAAATGACTTCTCCCGTCTATGTCGTCGCCAAAGTCATGGCCAAGGCCGGACATGAAAAGGAACTTGGCCAGGCGCTTCTCGGTCTGGTCGATATTGCAAAAACCGAGCCCGGTTTCGTTCAATATGATCTGCACGTTTCTGAGGATAATCCCGCCGAGTTCGTTTTCTATGAGATCTGGGCCAGCGAGGAGCTTCTGGACATTCACAACAACACGGCCTCGATGAAAGCGTTCGGCGCAAAGGCCGGCGGATGGATTGAAGGGGTCGATATCAAGAAGTACAAGAAAATTTCTTGACCCGGCCCCAGCGCGCAGGAATGGTGAATGCCCGTGAGAAAACCAACCGCACTTATCGTTGGTGCTTCCTCGGGCATCGGGCTTGCCTGCGCACAACTATTCTCGCACAAGGGCATTCGGGTCGCGATTGCGGCCCGACGAACGGACCAGCTTTCTCAGATCGCTTCTGGTCTGGCGGATGACACGCTGCCCATCACCACCGACATTTCCGACCCCGACAGCGCACGGCACGCAGTTTCAGCTGCTTGGGAACAATTTGGCGGCATCGATTACCTGATTCACGCGGCTGGAACGGTCACCCCTGCTCCGCTGGACGCCATCACGACGGACCTGTGGCGAAACACGCTGGACGTCAACCTTTCGGGGGCTTTCTATGCCTTGCAGGAATGTGGGCTGCGCATGCGTCCGGCCGGCCAAGGCAGTATGGTCGCCATTGGTTCGGATCTGGCTTTCAAAGGCTATCCCAATTTCGCCCATTACTGCGCGGCAAAGGCCGGTCTGGTCGGGTTCTGCAGGGCGCTGGCGCTTGAGCTTGCACCTGTCGTGCGGGTGAACTGCATCTGTCCTGGTCCGGTCGATACGCCGATGATGGCACGCGAACTGGAATGGTTCGGCAATGTCGAAGAAATGCGCAAGGCGACGGCCGCCAACGTCCCGTTGAAGCGGATGGCCGATCCTGACGAGATTGCACGGTTTGTGCATTATGTTGCTGTCGAGGATAGGTTCATGACCGGCAGCATGCTGCCGATAGATGGTGGCACGACTGCCGGCTAGAGATTGTTGCTATTGATCAGGCAAGACTGAACAAGGGCAACACGCTTTAGGCCGTGATCGGGTTTTGATGCACCCGAGGGTTTGATCCCGGTCGCCTTCCTTGCGATTCAGACGACAGAATTGCTTGTGTCATCGCAATTGCGCGGGTGATGCAAGGCTCGGGGTCGTTGCCCGATTTATCAAGATCGCACCAACTTGTGACGTTATCCAAGAGTTTCACAATCGCGCGTGCGATATCGGTATCGACGTCGTACCCCATTTCCCTCGCAGCAGCGGCGTAGAGCTCGGTGCTGAGATCGAGCCAGTTCCGGATTTCAGACTGAAAGTCTGGCCGCAGGAAACCGAAGACACGATCCATCGCGACAAGGATATCCCACAGATCGCTGTCTGGAACTTCGATCTGACGCTCAATATGCACGCGCACCAAGTTCTCCCAGAATTCCTGTACGCTCTGGCTGGCCTCTGTCCGCGCCAAGATTGCGGTGCCCCAGTTGAAGTAATGCCAGCGCAGGGTTTCTCCGATGATTTCGTCCTTTCCGCCAGGAAAATGGAAATAGATGCTGGAAGCCTTGACATCTATCGCCTTGGCAAGGCCGCGCATGGTTACCCCCGGGTAACCCTCTTTGACGGCAAGGTTCAGGAAGGCTGCAAGGATCTGCCTGCGACCATTGGACATGGCAGTCAAGTCAAACTGGGCGAGATGGGCACGCATCTCATCACAGGCACGCCGGATACGCGGTGGAAGGGTCATCGTCTGGTCCTGTCAAGACACGCGGTGGACGCCAGAAGTCGTACTGAACTCGGGATCCAGCACTGCGTGCCTCACATCGCTCTGTGACGAGAGTCCCTCGATACGTCAGATGATTTAGCCCCAGCGCAGCACAAAGGAAAGGGCCAAAGGACCACGCAAGTCATCAACAGCCAAAACCGCCGACAGGATAACCTGTCGGCGTGACATGATGTTGCTTAGACGCCGCAACCCTGAGCGCGCAGCCGGGCATGTCCTGCGCTGCACGGCTGGGCTGCGGGTGGCCGTGCTACAGCACCGGCTAGACCAGGTTCGGCATCGTTTCCCCGACAAGGGCGCGCCGCGCACGTTCGACCGTCTGTTCCTGAAGTGCATCGAGAGAGGTCGTCGAACGCCAAGCGACATGCGGGGTCATGATGACGTTCGGGGCAGAGCGCAGAGGATGATCTGCAGGCAGGGGTTCCTGCAGGAAAGTATCCAGCCCCGCTCCTGCAATCCGCCCGTCGAACAGTGCCTGCACCAGCGCATGTTCATCGATCAGCCCGCCGCGCGAGACATTGATGACCACCGCATTCCGGCGCATTCGCGCAAGAACGTCTGCCGAGATCAGGTTCTTCGTTTCATCGCTGAGCGGGACGTGCAAAGATACCACGTCTGAACCCTCCAGAACCTCGGCAAGGGTCGCGGACGGGCAATCTGTGAAGCGGGTCATCGGATCATAGGCGTGGACACTGGCGCCGATGGCCGCCCACCATTTGGCGACAAGCCGACCGATGCGGCCCATGCCGACCACGCCGACTTTGAGATTGCTCAGCTTGGGAGTATCCAACCCGATCACCCCGGCCCATTGCCCACCGGCAATCGCTGCCTGGCCATGCGGAATGCGCCGGGCCAGGGCGAGCCCCATCGCAAAGGCGTGGGATGCCACTTCCTCCGATGCCGTGTCCGGCACAATCGACACCGGCACCCCGATTTTGCGGGCTTCAGCGACGTCAATGTTGTCATACCCGACGCCATAGCGGACCACGGCCTTGCAACCGCGCAGCAGGGAAAACTCCTTTGCGGTCATTTTGGCATAAGGCGTCACCATCACGACGTCGGCGTCCGCCATCCTCGCAGTAAAGCCGCTTTGGTCCGCGGGGACAACCAACTCCAGCCCGAACGCATCTGCCAGTGCCTGCTCGCGCTTCAAGTCCGGGAAACGGTGGGGAGCGACCAGAAGGATCCTCCCATTGGGATTGGCGGGCATTTGGGTACTTCTCCTGACGTATCGTGAATGACGGGTGGGCTATGGTCGAAGGCGAACCGTTCAGCTGAGGGTGTCGAGATCGATGAGTTCGATCTTGTAACCGTCAGGATCCTCGACAAAGGCGATCACGGTGGTGCCGTGTTTCATCGGGCCTGCCGGGCGCGGAATTCGGGCACCGTTGGCCTCAAGTTCGGCGCAGATGTCATAGATGTTGCGCACGCCCAACGCGATGTGGCCATAGCCATTGCCAAGATCATAGGGCACGTCCTGATCCCAGTTGTAGGTCAACTCGATCACCGCGTGTGTTTCCTCAGGACCGTAGCCCAGAAAGGCAAGCGTAAACTTCCCCTCGGGGTATTCCAGCTTCTTGAGCAACTGCATGCCCAGCAACCGGCTGTAGAAGTCGATTGACTTGTCCAGATCCTTGACGCGCATCATCGTGTGAAGAACGCGAAACTTGGGGTCGTTCATCGATTGGTTTCCTTCAAGTGAAATCGCTTGGTCCGGGTGCGCCAGCCTGCGGCCTCGCGGTGGGCTTACTCGGGCGCCTCGACATAGACTTTTCCCCGCGCCGTCACGCGCTCGATGATGTCCATGATCTCGTCATAGTCGGGATTCTCGAATACGGCTTCCTGCCCCGGATAGCGCAGCTGCCGGTTCACTTCTTCGTCGAGAAAGTAGGCACCGGCAATCAGGAACGAAATCCTTTGGAAGTCGTCGGCACCAAGCGCCTTGATCGCGGCAAGCGGCGCTTGCGGAGGCTGTTCCGGCAACCGTGACACCGCGGCGAAGAAGGCCGGCGCCAGATCGTCGCGCTCTTTCAGCGCACGGGGCAAGTGCCGGTCAAGAACGCCTGCTTCGGTGGCCGAGGGCATTGCCGATTTTGGATCGGCGGGAATCAGGGTATCGGCGATCCAGGCGATCCGGGTCCTGAGGTCATTCATGTCGTGGCTCATGGCGTGTGATCCGTTTGCTGGTTTCAGACGGCCCGGCTGAGGGTCTGCTCTCGCCTGTTGGCGATGATGGCTTCGGCATTGCGCAGGGCGAGCGCCGCAACCGTGCCGGTCGGGTTCACCGCGCCCGACGTAGGCATCACGCTGCCATCCATGACGAAGAGGTTCGGCACGTCATGCGACCGGCCGAAGGAGTCGA